>Ga0209048_10007387_pt1 | contig 10157 bp, 10 predicted proteins | sample FrelakmetCRP12CR_FD_187146 | JGI IMG/M metagenome (GOLD analysis project Ga0209048, IMG submission 187146) | Freshwater lake sediment microbial communities from the University of Notre Dame, USA, for methane emissions studies - CRP12 CR (SPAdes)... | ecosystem: Environmental > Aquatic >... | reverse complement strand
CACCCATAGATGATGATCGTCATGACACCCGACGCGACCGACGGCGAGATCGCCGCGGTCAAGTCGCGGCTGGAGTCGGTCGGCCGGCTCCACGTGCTGGTGATGCCGGGGGAGCTGACGACGGCGATCGGTGCGATCGGCGATCCGGAGGGGGTGGCCGAGCTCGGACTCGAGGGGATGCGCGGGGTCGACCGGGTGATCCCGATCTCGCGTCCGTACAAGCTCGCGTCCTCCGAGCTCGCCCATCACGAGCCGACCGTGCTCGAGATCGCCGGCCGCTCGGTCGGCGGCGGTGAGACGTTCTGCCTGATCGCCGGCCCGTGCACGGTCGAGTCGCGCGAGCAGACGCTGGCGGTGGCGGCGGCGGTGTCGGCCGCTGGTGCGTCGATGCTCAGGGGCGGCGCGTTCAAGCCCCGGACCTCGCCGTTCGCGTTCAAGGGGCTCGGCCCGCCGGCGCTGGAGATCCTGGCCGAGGCGCGGGAGCAGACGGGCCTGCCGATCGTCACCGAGCTGCTCGACGCCCAGCACGCGGAGCTCATCGCCGAGCACACCGACGTCGTCCAGATCGGCGCGCGCAACATGCAGAACTACAGCCTGCTCGAGGTGGCGGGCAAGCTCGGCAAGCCGGTGCTGCTCAAGCGGGGGCTGTCCTCGACCGTCGAGGAGCTGCTGATGGCGGCCGACTACGTGCTCAAGGAGGGCAATGAGGCGGTGATCCTGTGCGAGCGCGGGATCCGCACGTTCGAGACGGCGACCCGCTTCACGCTTGATCTGAGCGCCATCCCGTGGCTGAAGCTGCACACGCACCTGCCGGTGATCGTCGACCCGAGCCACGCGTCGGGTGATCGCCGCCTCGTCGGCCCGCTGTCGCGGGCGGCGGCCGCGGTGGGCGCCGACGGCCTGCTGGTCGAGGTCGCCGACGATCCCGAGACGGCATTGTGCGACGGCCCGCAGCAGCTGTCGGCGAGCGACTTCGGCGAGTTCGCGCGTGACGTGGCCGCCCACGCCGCGCTGAGCGGCAAGCGCCTGGCCTAGGGCTCCACGTAGGATCCCGGGGCCCAACCCGAGGAGGAAGCCGACATGCCCGAAGCCGTGATCGTCGATGCCATCCGCACGCCCATCGGCCGTGCGATGAAGGGCTCGCTGAAATCGGTTCGCGCCGACGAACTCGCGGCGATCCCGATCCGGTCGCTGATCGAGCGCAACCCCGGGGTCGACTTCTCGGAGACCGTCGACGTGCTGATGGGCGCGGCGTCCGGCATCGGGGAGCAGGGCTACAACGTCGGTCGCAACGCCGCGCTGCTGGCCGGGCTCGACCATCACGTTCCCGGCTGCACGCTGAACCGCTTCTGCGCCTCCTCGCTGATGACGATCCGGATGGCGTCGCACGCGATCAAGGCCGGGGAGGGCGACCAGTACATCGCCGCCGGGGTCGAGGCCGTGTCGCGGTCCGGGCTCGGCGCCGGGATGATGGAGGAGGCCAAGAACCCCGTCCTCGACGGGTCCCGGAGGTCTGTGTACGACGTCTACATCCCGATGGGGATGACGGCCGAGAACGTGGCCGAGCGCTGCAAGGTCACGCGCGAGCAGCAGGACGAGTGGGCCGTGGTCTCGCAGAATCGGGCCGTCGATGCCCAACAGTCCGGCCACTTCGATGCCGAGATCGTGCCCGTCACCGTGCCCGCCCACCGCGACACCGACAAGGACGGCAACGAGATCGACGTGCCCGAGACGGTGGTCAGCAAGGACGACGGCCCGCGCGCCGGCACCACGCTCGAGGTGCTCGGCAAGCTGAAGCCGGCGTTCCGGGAGAACGGGACCGTCACGGCCGGCAATTCGTGCCCGCTCAACGATGGCGGTGCGGCCGTGCTCGTGATGTCCGAGGAGCGGGGCAAGAGCCTCGGGTTGCAACCGAAGGCGAGGATCATTGCCTCCACGGTGGCGGCGATCCGGCCGGAGATCATGGGCCTGGGGCCGATCCCCGCGATCCAGCAGCTGCTCAAGGTGACCGGGATGACGATGGATGACATCGACATCGTCGAGATCAACGAGGCCTTTGCGGCGCAGATCGTGCCCTGTCGCGAGGATCTCGGGATCCCTGCGGAGAAGCTGAACCCGTTCGGCGGCGCGATCGCGCTTGGTCACCCGTTCGGGATGACCGGTGCGCGGATCATGACCACGCTCCTGAACGGCCTGCAGAAGCGCGACGGCACGTACGGGATCGAGTCGATGTGCGTGGCCGGCGGGATGGGGCAGGCGATGCTCGTCGAGCGGCTGGCCTGAGGGGGTGTGACGATGCTGGAGCTCGCTCAGGGCGTGTGGCACCTGGCGGGGACACCCGCCAACGCGATCAACGTCTACGTCCTCGACGACGTGCTGATCGATGCCGGAACCGCGCTCGACCACGGCCGGATCGCCCGACAGCTCTCAGGAGTGACGATCCGCGCCCACGCCCTGACGCACGCGGACTTCGATCACTACGGCTCCAGCCACCGGCTGTGCGAGGAGCTCGAGATCCCCCTGTGGTGCGGAGCCGCTGACGTCCAGGCCGTCGAGGCCGGCAAGATGGTCGGGAAGGGCGGGCTGATGGTCCCCGCCGCCAAGGCGCACCGGGTCGATCGCGCGCTGGCCGAGGGCAACGAGGTGGCCGGGTTCACCGTGCTCTCGACCCCGGGTCACTCGCCGGGGCACGCGTCCTACTGGCGCGAGTCCGACCGCGTGCTCGTCTGCGGTGACGTGATGTGGGGCCAGAACCCGTTCATCCTCTCCGGCGGAATCCGCGAGCCGTTCCCGATGCTCAGCCCCGACCCGCGACTCAATCGCGAGTCCGCCCGCCGTCTCGCCGCGCTCGAGCCGGCGCTCGTGTGCTTCGGGCACGGGCCGCCGCTGCGCGACACCGAGCGGTTTGTCGCCGCCGTGTCGCGCCTGCCAAGCTGACTCACGTCCACCACGACAGGAGCGCCAGACATGCCATCTGACTCGGAGTTGGTCCGCGGGGTCGATTTCGTCCCGGTGCCGACCCACGATCTCGACCGGGCGGTCGAGTTCTACGGCACGACGCTCGGGCTGCCGTGCTCCGTGCATCGCCCCGAGCGGCACTTCGCCGAGTTCGAGACCGGCAACCTGACCATCAACGTGATGGACGCCCAGGCGATGGGACTGCCGCACGCGCGATCGGCCAACTCGATCGCTCTGCACGTCGACGACGTCGCCGCGGCGCGCACGCTGCTCGAACAGCGGGGGGTCGAGTTCCAGGGCGACATCTTCGACACCGGCGTCTGCCACATGGCCTTCTTCTCGGATCCCGACGGGAACGCGCTGATGCTCCATCACCGCTACGCGCCGCGGACGCCGTCGAGCTGAGGCCGACTCGGCGCGTGATCCATCTCGCGGCCGAAATCGCCACCCAGCGCGACCCGAAGCGGATCGAGGCGGTCAACGTCGAGGGGACCCGGCGGCGGCTGGCCGGCTGCGCGGCGGCGGGAGCGCCTCGGTTCGTGTTCACCTCGACGCGGTCGCGCAGCTCCAGGCGGCCGGTCGCTCGACGCGGAGCCGTTAGGCCGGCAGCTCGGCCAGCGCCGCGCGCAGCCCGGCCGCGGCGCTCGACAGCGGTGGATCGAGATCGCGTTCGGCGAGCAGGCCGAAGCAGACCTGGCCGTCGTAGCTGACGATCCCGATCGTCAGGCCCTGGTTGGCCGGGTTGAGCGGTACGACCGGATAGATCTCCCGCATGCGCACGCCGCTGAGGTAGAAGGGCTGCTGCGGCCCGGGGATGTTCGAGACGACGACGTTGAACGCCCGGACCGATCCCATCGCCCGCGCGAGCATGCCCGAGATGAGCGGGGGCGCCCAGCCGGCCGCTCCGACCATCAGCGCCCCGGCCCGGACGGCGGCCGATTCCTTGAGCTCGCTCGTCTGGGCCGTGATCGCTCGGATGCGGGCACTCAGGTCGGGCTCGCCGACCGGAAGGTCGACGAACACGGTCGAGATCCGGTTGCCCATCTCGCCGCCCCCGGTTGGCTCCCGGACGCTCACCGGCACGAGCGCGACCGGCGCGCGGCCGTCGGCCGGCCGCGCGGAGGCCCCGAGCGAGGCCGCCGCCAGGTAGCGGCCCAGCATCCCCGCCACGATCGCCAGCACGACGTCGTTGACGGTGCCCCCGACCGCCTTTCCGGCTCGCTTGAGCGCCGGCAGCCCGGCATGGGCGATGGCGAAGCGCCGGTTGGCCGAGATCGAGCGGTTGAGCGGCGTCATCGGCGCTTGCGGACGGGCCCGGGCCAGCTCCAGCGCGACCTCCGCGGTGCGCCGCATGTCGCCGGCCGTGCGCCGCGGTCAGCGAGGACCGATCAGCGGGCGTGAGCTCCTCGGACATGACTGGTGTCCCGATCCGCGACGCTACCGAGGTGGCATGCGCAGAGCCCCGTCGAGCCGGATCACCTCACCGTTGAGCATCTCGTTCTCGACGATGTGGACGGCCAGCGCGGCGAACTCCTCGGGACGGCCGAGACGGGGCGGGAACGGCACGGCGGCGCCGAGCGCCTGCCGCGCCGGCTCGGGCAGCGCGGCGAGCAGCGGTGTGTCGAAGGTGCCGGGGGCGATGGTGCAGACTCGGATCCCGACCGAGGCGAGGTCGCGCGCGGCCGGCAGCGTCATGCCGACGATCGCGCTCTTGGAGGCCGAGTAGGAGACCTGGCCGATCTGCCCATCGTAGGCGGCGATCGACGCCGTATTGATGCACACGCCGCGTTCGCCGGATGAGCCGGGGTCGTTGGTCAGCATCGCGGCCGCTGCCAGGCGCAGGACGTTGAAGGTGCCGATCAGGTTGACCTTGACGACGGCCTCGAACGGCTCAAGCGCGTGGGGTCCTTGCTTGCCCGCGACCTTCTCGGCCCAGCAGATCCCGGCGCAGCAGGCCGAGATCCGCAGACCGCCGGGCGCCTGCGCGGCGTTCTCGACGGCCGCCCCGACGGCGTCGGCATCGGTGACGTCGGCGCGCATGAAGGCCGCGCGCTCACCCAGCTCGGAGGCCAGCAACTCGCCACGCTCCTGATTGAGGTCGGCGATGACCACGCGCGCGCCCTCGGCGTGGAGCCGTCGGGCGGTGGCCTCGCCGAGGCCCGAGGCGCCGCCCGCGACGAGCGCGCTTGAGCCGCGGATGCGCATGGCGGGAACCCTACTGAGGAACGCGGCGCGCGAGCGACAGTGCGAAGTGCTGACCGCGGTCGGTAAACCAGCGGTCCAGCGCCAGCCCCGCGGCCTCGAAGTCGGCCTCGAGCCGCGAGCGCGTGAACTTGGCGCTGATCTCGGTCCGCAGCTCCTCGCCCGCGGCGAACTCGACCCGCATGCCGAGCCCGGCAATCAGGACGCTGCACGGCCGCCGCGCGCGCAGGCGCATCTCGATCCACTCGTGGCGGCGGTCGAAGAAGGCGATGTGGTCGAACTGCTCGGGGTTGAAGTCGGCATCGAGCTCGCGGTTGATCACGTGCAGCACGTTGCGGTTGAACTCCGCGGTGACGCCGGCGGAGTCGTCGTAGGCCGCCTCGATCACGGCGGGATCCTTGACCAGGTCGGTGCCCAGGAGCAGCCGGTCCTCTCCTCCCAGCAGTGCGCCGATCTTGCGCAGCAGCGCCCGCCGGGTGCCGGGCGGGAAGTTCCCGATCGTTCCGCCGAGCAGGGCGACCAGGCGTGGCGCCTCTCCGGGCTCGGGGATCCGGTCGAGGTGGCGCTCGAAATCGCCGATCACGCCGTGGACGCGCAGTCCCTCGTAGTCGCCGACGAGCTGCTTGGCGGCGTCGGCGACCACCTGCTCGGAGACGTCGAGCGGCACGTAGCGCGACAGCGTTCCCGCGTCCGACATCGCGCCGAGCAGGATCCGGGCCTTGTCGGCCGAGCCGGAGCCGAGCTCGACGAGCTCGCCGGCCCCCGTGATGCGGATGATCTCGGGCGCCCGGGTCTCCAGGATCTCCCGCTCCGAGCGGGTGGGGTAGTACTCGGGCAGCTCGCAGATCTGCTCGAACAGCTCCGACCCGCGCGTGTCGTAGAAGTGCTTGGGCGGGAGCTCCTTGAACGGTCGCGTGAGCCCGTCGAGGACATCGTTGGCGAGACAGCGCTCTTCGGCCTCGGAGAGCCAGGAGTCGATGCGGATCTCGTCGCTTTCGAGCAGCTTCATCGGGTCACGTCCTTGGCGATTCGGAGGCCGGAGAAGATCTGGCGGCGCGCGGGGAAGTCCCAGTTGCGGAAGGTCGACGTCGCGACGCGCGCCCGGGTCGCCCACGAGCCGCCGCGCAGCACCTTGTAGTCGCTGCCGAAGAAGACCTCCGAGTACTCCCGGTAGGGATGGGCGACGAAGCCCGGATAGCCGCGGAAGTCGCTCGACGTCCACTCCCAGACGTCGCCGATCATCCCCAGGCAGCCATACGGCGAGGCTCCTGCGGGGTGGGCGCCGGCTGTGGCCGTGCCACAGCCGAGGTGGTCGAGGTTGGCGTGCACGCCGGGGACCGGCGGTTCGGCGCCCCACGGGAAGGGGCGGGCCGAACCCGACTCCTGGTCCCAGGTCGCCGCCTTCTCCCACTCGAACTCGGTGGGGAGGCGGGCGTCGTGTGCGCGAGCGAAGGCGTCGGCCTCGAACCAGGAGAGGTGGACGACCGGCCTGTGCGGATGGAGCGGTTCGAGCTCCCCGAGGCGCCATTCGGCGCCCAGGTCCGCCGTCCAGCCGCCAGGTCGCGTGATGTCGTACTCCTCCTTCCACGCCCAGCCCTCGTCGGACCACCATTCGCGCCGCTCGTAGCCTCCGCCCTCGACGAAGGTCAGGTAGGTCGCGTTGGTGACCGGCGTACGCCCGATCAGATAGCGGCGCACGTCGGTGCGGTGCCGCGGGCGTTCGTTGTCGTAGGCGAAGCCGAAGCTCGGGGCGCCGATCACACACTCTCCGGCGGGGATCTCGATCAGCTCGAGCCCGGTGTGCGGCGGTCCGGCGTCGAGGAGCGAGCGCCGCCGGCCGTCCAGCTCGTAGTCCTGCAGGCGCGCGAGGACGAGTGTCTGCAGCATCGTCTCGTCGTGCTGGTGCTCGTGCCGGAGCACCATCTCGTGCACCGTGCCGTCGCCGACGCCGCGCTCGGCGATCATGTCGAGCGTGCGCTCCCGCACCTCGGCCAGATACGCCCGCGCCTGATCAGGACGCAGGAGGGGGAGCTCACCCCGGCCGGCCCGGGGCGTCTCGAACGCGTCGTAGACGTCGGCGAGGTCGTCTCGCAGCAGCGGCCGGCCGCCGTAGCGGTGAACCAGCCACAGGTCCTCGAATGCCGCGATGTGACCGAGATCCCAGACCAGCGGGCTCATCAGGGGCGAGTGCACGCGCTCCAGATCGGCGTCGGACACGGAGACCACCAACGCCAGGGTCCGCGTCCGCGCCTCCTGCAGCGCTTCGACCGCCTGCACCTCAGTCAGCTCCTGCACCGCTGCAGTGGGGCTGCCCATCGCGACATTGTTCCACCCGGGCCATGTCGGCAAACGAAACAGGTTGTGAACGGTCCTGCGCGCGGCCGCGCGGGCCCGGATCAGCGGCGCAAATACCGCAGAAACAGCGAGCCGTGGCGCTCCAGCGCCCACGTGAGCTGGAGCGGCGCCGGCTCCTGCAGCTCCGGTCCGCTCGAGATCGCGGGACCGCGGCCGCCGCCGGTCAGCTTCGGCGCGATGGTCAAGAACAGCTCGTCGACCACGCCCTCCCGGGTCAGCGCTCCGAATAGTGTCGGGCCTCCCTCGCACAGGAGCGACCGCACGCCGTGCTCGGCGCGCAGGCGCCGCAGCACGGTGGTCAGCGTGAGCTCGCCCGGGTCGACCCTGACCACCTCGACCTGCGCGGCGCCCGCGAGGTCGACCGCGGCGGCGCTGAACACGATCACCCGGGCCTCGGGCACCTGCAGCAGCGGGATCTCGGTCGGCACGTCGCCCGACCGGGTCACCACGCAGGCCAGCGGCTCGGGCGCGAGCCCCTTGGCCACCCGGCGTGCGCGTCCCTCCGGGTCGACCATGATCCGGCCGTAGCGCTCGGACCGCAGGGTGTTCGTTCCGGCCAGCACCGCGTCCACCTGCTCCCGCAGCGTGTGGAACATGGCGCGGTCGCCGTCATCGCCGAGCGTGCCCGAGCGTCCGTCGAAGGTCGCGCGCCCGTCGACGCTGGCCACGAAGTTGGCCAGCGCATACGGGCGATCCTCAGGGGCGGCGGCGCCGAACGCGAGCGACCCGAGCAGGGAGCCGACCTCGACCGTGCCCGGCTCGGGGAGGAGTCGCTGGAACTGCATGTTCTGATCGATCACCGGGCCAGGGCGTCGATCAAGCCCGGCACCTGCTCGGGCGCGGCGATCGGGGTCAGCACGCAGGTCGAGATGCCGCCCTGGACGAACTCATCGATGCGCTCCCGCGCCCGCTCGGGCGAGCCGAACACGAAGATCTCCCGGATCAGCTCCTCGGGTGCGAGCTCGGCTGCCCGCTGACGGTCGCCGGCTTCGTGTGCCGCGACCATCGGGTCGATCCGCTCGCCCCAGCCGAGCCAGCGGAAGAAGTCGGCGTACACCGGAACGCTCCCGTAGGCCGCGAACATGACCCGGGCCAGGCCCATCCCCTGCTCCTCCTCCATCGGGATCAGGAAGAACCGGCAGGCGAGCTCGGTCGACCCCTCCTCACGGCCGGCGGCGACCTCGCCGGTGTGCAGCGCGCCCTCGACGTGCGGCAGCCCCGACAGGGGTAGGAAGTTCGTGAACGCCCCGTCGGCGATCTCGGCCGCCAGCGCGAGCATCTTGGCCCGCAGCGCCGCGAGCACGATCGGGATCTGCTGCGCGACCGGACGCTCGAGCTTGAGGCCGCCGAAGCCGCGCTCGGCCGGGACCGAGAGCACCGGCCGCATCGCCTCGACGGCCTCGCGGACGCGGGACAGCGGCCGCTCGAAGCGCAGGCCGTTGAAGCGCTCGACGATCACGTTCGAGGAGGCGCCGATTCCGAGCACGAACCGGCCGCCGCTGGCCTCCTGCATCGCCGCGGCGGTCTGCGCCAGCACGCCGGGGCCGCGGGTGTACGGGTTCACGATCCCCGTCACCAGGCGCATCCGCTCCGTGACCGGAATGGCCAGCGCGAGCGGGGTGAAGCCGTCGCAGCCGTTGGCCGTCTCGCCCGACCAGAGGTCGTCGTAACCGGCGGCCTCGGCGCGCCGGTACAGCTCCGGGTGCTCGGAGAGCGGGACGCCGGCGAACGGAACCGTGAGCGCCCAGCGAATCGCCGATGTGTCCACAGCGCGAACCTACCAGTAGAGTCGCGGCCAAACCAGCCGGGCGGAGCCCGGCCGATAAGCCTCATTTCAGTTTCATGCTCGACTGCACATATCGCGTCCAGATCCACCACCGCGTCGGCCAACTGGCGCAGGTGGCGAGCGCGGTCGCCGAGGGCGGAGGACTGATCGGGGGCATCGTGACCGTATCCCTAGGCCGCGAGCAGTCGATTCGCGAGATCGCCGTTGAGGTGCGTGACACCGGCCAGGCAGTCCGGATCGCGGAGCTGCTCGAGGCGGCCGAGGGCGTGCACGTGCTCTGGTACCAGGACCGCGCGCTGATCCGCCACGAGGGCGGCAAGCTGTCGATCGAGGCCATACACCCGGTGCGCACGGTGCAGGAGATGCGCGACGTGTACACGCCCGGGGTGGCCCGCGTGTGCTCGGCGATCGCCGAACAGCCGGATTTGGCCGGGCGCTACACGATGATCTCGCGCAGCGTCGCGATCTGCACCAACGGCACGCGCGTGCTCGGGCTCGGGAACATCGGCCCGGTCCCGTCGATGCCGGTGATGGAGGGCAAGGCGGTCTTCTACCGCCAGTTCGCGTCGATCTCGGCGATGCCGATCCTGATCGACACGGCCGACGTCGACGAGTTCGTGGACACCGTGATCCGGATCGCCCCGACGTTCGGGGGCATCCACCTCGAGGACATCTCCACGCCCGAGTGCTTCGCGATCGAGCGGCGCCTGATCGAGGCGCTGCCACAGCCGGTCATGCACGACGACGTTCACGGCACGGCCGTGGTGACGCTGGCCGCCGTGACCGTCGCCTGCCGCCACGCCGGGGTGGAGCTGCGCTCGGCCACCGTCGGCCAACTCGGCCTCGGTGCGGCCGG
>Ga0209048_10007386_pt1 | contig 10157 bp, 8 predicted proteins | sample FrelakmetCRP12CR_FD_187146 | JGI IMG/M metagenome (GOLD analysis project Ga0209048, IMG submission 187146) | Freshwater lake sediment microbial communities from the University of Notre Dame, USA, for methane emissions studies - CRP12 CR (SPAdes)... | ecosystem: Environmental > Aquatic >... | reverse complement strand
GACCACCCCGTCCGGGTCATGTTCCCCATGGTCGCCACCGTGGACGAGGTCCGGCGCGCCCGGGAGCTTCTGGACGAGGCGCGCGCGTCTCTGGTTGCTGCCGGCGTCGCGGTACCGGCGCGCATCGAGGTGGGCATCATGGTGGAAGTCCCCGCCGCCGCCCTCATGGTCGAGGCGTTCGTGCCGCACGTGGACTTCTTCTCGCTGGGCACCAACGACCTGGCGCAGTACGTCCTCGTCGCCGACCGCGGCAACGCCGCGGTGGCCGCGCTGGCCGACGCTCTGCATCCCGCCGTGCTCCGCCTGATCGACCGGGTGGCTCGGGCGGCCGCGGAGGGTGGACGGAGCGTAGCGGTCTGCGGGGAGCTCGCCGGCGACCCGCTGGCGATCCCCGTGCTGCTGGGGTTGGGCGTCACCGAGCTGTCGACGGCCGCGGCCCGCATCCCGCTGGCGAAGCAGGCAGTCCGGGCCACCGATCTCGGGGCCGCCCGGCAGCTGGCCGCCCGGGCACTGGCCGCCGAGTCGGCCGCCGCGGTACGCGAGCTGGGCCCCCGCTGAGCGGCCGCGCGGGCCCTACCCCCTCAGTTGAGTCAAGGCATCTGGGGGCGAGACGTCGGGTCGTGGGGAGCGTTCCAGGAGCGCAGGATCTTCACGTAGTTCGCCCGCTCGAAGGCCGACGGATCGTCGCTGGCCGCGTAGCTCACGCTGCCCCGCAACTCCGCGACCGAGGTGTACTCGTTCGCGTCCATCCACTCGACGAGCTCCTTCTCCACCGTCGCGAAGTGCTCGCGGCCCTTGCGGAGGACCGCAGACGTCATCATCGCGACGTCCGCCCCGACGAGCAGCGCCTTCGCCGCGTCGATGCCGGTGTGGACGCCGCTCGATGCGGCCAGCGACGCGCGCGTGGCCAGTTGGGAGCGCAGGATCGCGATCCAGCGCAGCGGCAGCCGAAGCTCCCACGGCTGGCTCAGCTCGAGCCTCGGCACGACCTCGCGGGTGTCGGCGTCCAGATCCGGCTGGTAGAAACGGTTGAAGAGCACCAGCCCGTTCGCCCCTGTCTCGACGACGCTTGCGGCGAAGTTGGCCAGCGCCGAGTAGTAGGGGGAGATCTTCACCGCCAGAGGGATGTCCGTCGACTCCCTCACCCGCCGGACCACTTCCAGGTCGCTCGCCTCCATACCTGATCCGTCGCGCGTGGGATCGGCCCCGAGCCGGTAGAGGTTCAGCTCCAGCGCGTCGGCTCCCGCCTCCTCGATCAGCTTAGCGAAGCGCACCCATCCGCCGCTCGAGGTCGCGTTGAGGCTGGCGATGACGGGCACGTCCAGCTTCTCCTTCATCTGGCCGATGACCGCGAGGTAGCGCTCGGCGCTGCTCTCGAAGGCGTCGACGGTGGGGAAGTAGTCGAGGGCCTCCGCGAAGCTCCCGGCCCCCTGCTCGAGCACCTGACTGAGCTCCACCTCCTCACGGACGACCTCCTCCTCGAACAAGGAGGGCAGGACGATGGCCGCGGCGCCGCCCTCCTGCATGCGCAGGGCGCTCTCCGGCTGTCCGGTGAAAGGGCTCGCCGAAGCCACCAGCGGAGTGCGCAGGTCGAGACCGAGGTAGTTTGTGGCCAAGCGGCTCATGGCGAGTCCTCCTCGTACTGTGGGCTGTCGACGGAATGGACCGTCCGCGAGATCGCGGCGAGCTGCTCGTAGTAGCGCCAGCGCTCGTCGACGTCGGCCTGCATCAGTTCGAGCAGGCGCTCGGACCGCTCCGGATGGGTCCTGCTCAGGATGGCGAACCGTGCTTCCGTGGAGACGAAGTCACGCACGGGGATGGAGGGTTCGCGCGAGTCGAGCTTGAAGGGCTGGCCGTCCTCGGTCGCGGTGGGCTGGAACCGGTACAGCGGCCAGTAGCCGCTTCTCACGGCGTCCCTCATGTGCTCCATCGACTGGGACATGTCCATCCCGTGGGCGGTGCAGGTGCTGTACGCGATGACCAGCGACGGTCCCGGCCAGGCGTCAGCCTCGAGGAGCGCCTTGACCGTCTGGGTGTCGTTGGCCCCGAGGGCGATCTGGGCGACGTAGGCGGTGCCGTAGGCCATCGCCAGCGCGCCGAGGTCCTTCTTCGGGGTCGCCTTGCCGAAGGAGGCGAACTTGGCCACCGCTCCTCGAGGCGTCGCCTTGGACGCCTGCCCCCCGGTGTTTGAGTAGACCTCCGTGTCCAGGACCAGGATGTTGACGTTGCGACTCGAGGCAAGCACATGATCGAGCCCTCCGAAGCCGATGTCGTAGGCCCAGCCGTCGCCGCCGATGATCCAGACCCCCTTGCTCACAAGGTCGTCGGCGAGCGCCAGCAGGTGACGCACGTCCGGATCATCGGTCCCCAATGCCTGCAGAGCCGTCACGAGGTCGGCCACCCGCCGGCGCTGTGCCCGCAGCTGAAGCTCGGTGTCCTGAGGGGCCTCGAGGGTCTCCCGGACGAGCGCACCGTCCAGCCGAGGGGCGAGGCGCTCAAGGAGCAGCCTCGCCCTGGCAAGTCGCGCCTCGGAGCCCATGCGCATGCCCATCCCGAACTCGGCGGTGTCCTCGAACAGGGAGTTGTTCCACGCCGGCCCACGCCCGTCGCGATCGACGGTCCACGGGGTGGTCGGCAGATTGCCGCCGTAGATCGAGGAGCAGCCGGTCGCGTTGGCGACCACGATCCGGTCGCCGAAGAGCTGTGATACGAGCTTGACGTAGGGCGTCTCTCCGCAGCCGGCACAGGCCCCGGAGAACTCGAAGAGCGGCTCGAGCACCTGTGAACCTTTCACCGACGCACGAGGCAGAAGGTCCCGGGCCAGCGGCGGTATCGAGTCGAAGAACTGCCAGGCCCTTCGCTCCGCGTCGCGGTGCTCCATCGCCGGCTCCATGCCGATGGCCCGGCGTCGCACCTCGGTCTTGCTCTTGGCCGGGCAGACGTTGACACAGACAACGCATCCGGTGCAGTCGTCGGGCGCCACCTGGATCGTCAGCTTGTGGCCCGGCAGGTCTTTCGAGCGGAAGTCCTTGGAGCGAAAGCCCTCGGGCGCGCCCTCGAGCCACGCGGGCTCGTAGACCTTCATGCGGATGGCGGCGTGAGGGCAGACGATTGCGCACTTGCCGCAATCGATGCAGAGCTCCGGATCCCAGATGGGGATCTCCCGCGCGATGGCTCGTTTCTCGTACTTGGTGGTGCCGGTGATGAACGACCCGTCCACCGGGAAGGCGCTCACGGGCAGAAGATCGCCCTCGCCGGCCAGCAGCGGCACGGTGACGCGCCTGACGAAGTCCGGGGCGTCGTCCGGCACGGTGATCCCCGACGAGCCGCTGTGGGTCACCGCCTGGGGCACCTCCACCTGCGTGAGTTCCTTCAGCGAGCGATCGATGGCCGCGAAGTTCCTCTCCACGATGACCGGGCCGCGCTTGCCGTAGGCCTTCTCGACGGACGCCTTGATGTGCGCCACGGCCTCGTCTGTCGGCAGGACGCCGGACAACGCGAAGAAGCACGGTTGCATCACCGTGTTGATGCGGTTGCCCATGCCCACTTCGGCGGCGATCTTGTCGGCATCGATCACCCAGAGCTTGATGCCCTTGTGGATCAACTGCTCCTGGATGCCCTCGGGGAGGTGGTCCCACACCTCGTCGGCCGGGAAGGGGCTGTTGAGCAGGAAGGTGGCGCCGTCCCTGGCGTGCTCGAGCATCGCCAGTTTCCCGAGCAGGCCGAACTGGTGGCACGCTACGAAGTCGGCGCCTTCGATGAGATAGGTCGAGCGGATCGGGGTGGGGCCGAAGCGCAGGTGAGAGACGGTGACGGAGCCGGCTTTCTTGGAGTCGTAAACGAAGTACCCCTGCGCCCACAAGTCGGTGTTCTCGCCGATGATCTTGACGGAGTTCTTGTTCGCCCCGACGGTCCCGTCCGAGCCCATACCGAAGAACATCGCCTGCACCTCACCGGCTGGGCGTTGGTAGCGGAACTCGGTGTCCGGCGCGATGCTCAGGTGCGTGACGTCGTCGGTGATGCCGACCGTGAAATGGCGCTTCGGGTCCTGAGCGGCCAGCTCGTCGAAGACCGCCTTGGCCATCCCCGGGTCGAACTCCTTCGACGACAGGCCGTAGCGGCCGCCGATCACTCGCGGCATGCGCGCGAAGCGCGGGTGCGCGGAGTCCATGCCCTCTGCGAGCGCGGCCACGACGTCGAGGTAGAGCGGTTCCCCCGGCGAACCCGGCTCTTTGGTCCTGTCGAGGACCGCGATCGACCGCACTGACTGAGGCAACGCGGCGACGAACTGTTCCGCCGGGAACGGCCGATAGAGACGCACCTTCACCAGGCCCACACGCTCGCCGGCGGCGGTCAGCGTCTGCAGCGTCTCTTCGGTCGCGCCGATGCCGGACCCCATGAGGACGACGACCCGCTCCGCGTCCGGCGCGCCGGCGTACTCCACGAGTCCGTAGTGGCGCCCGGTGCGCCGTTCGAACGCCTCCATGGCCGCGGCGACGATGCCCGGCGTGGCGAGGTGGAAGCGGTTGCCTGCCTCGCGGCCCTGGAAGAAGGCGTCGGGGTTCTGGGCCGTCCCGCGCACGAGCGGCGCATCCGGGCTGAGGCCTCGGGCGCGGAACGCGAGGATGTCCTCCTCGGGCACCAGCGCCCTCAGGTCGTCATCGCTCACGAGCTCTATGCTGAGGACCTCGTGCGAGGTGCGAAACCCGTCGAAGAAGTGGATGAACGGAACGCGCGCGCGCAGTGTGGCCACGTGGGCGATGAGCGCCATGTCCTGCGCTTCCTGCACCGAGGCGGAGGCGAGCATCGCCCACCCGGTCGTGCGCGCGTGCATGACGTCGCTGTGGTCCCCGAAGATCGAGAGCGCGTGCGTGGCCACGGTGCGTGCGGAGACGTGGATGACGGCGGGGGTCAGCTCGCCGGCGATCTTGAACATGTTGGGGATCATGAGCAGCAGGCCCTGCGAGGCCGTGAAACTCACGGACAGAGCGCCCCTCTGCAAGGCTCCGTGCAGGGCCCCGGCGGCTCCGGCCTCGGATTGCATCTCGACGACGTCGGGCACCACGCCCCACAAGTTCGGCTTCCCTGCCGCTGCCCAGCCGTCCGCCGACTCACCCATCGGCGAGGACGGTGTGATCGGGTAGATGGCGATCACTTCGCTGAGCGCGTAGGCGACGCGCGCGGTCGCCTCATTCCCGTCGATGCACGTCCACTGCTGGTCCACGACTCCCCTTCCAGATCGGCATGTCCACACTCTGTGCCGCACGCGGATCTCCGGACACGGATCCTTCCTATGCGGCGACCTTCTGAGCCTACCACGCTTCGCGCCTCGCTGCGCCCGTGGCGAGGTTCGCTGCTACCATCGCCCCAGTGGCGGTCACGCTGCCGCTGAGCGCGATTACCCGCGGCCTCATCGGCTCCCGTGAGCCGGACTGGATGAAGCCGGACGCGATCCTCGTGAACGTCGCCCGCGGGCCCATCGTCGACGGCAGGTTCGAGCTGGGCCTGGGGCGCGCCGCCGAGAACGTGCGCCGCTACCTTCTCGGCGAGCCGTTCGTGGGCCTGGTGCGGCGCGAAGACCACGCGGGGTGACGCCCGGACAGGCCCCTTGCAGGGTCCGGCGCTGTGACCCGCGGGGCCGATCGACGCGATCCCACCCCTGAGTCCCGCGTCGCCTATCGTCGGGTGTGAGCACGGGTATGCTTCGCGCATGGACGGCACGACGACACCCGGCAGCCGGCACGCCATGGCGGCGGTCGAGATCCTCTACGCCCTTGACTGCCCACATCTTCGCGAAACCCGCGCGCGCCTTGAGACCCTCGCCGGTGAGGAGGGCGTGGCGATCAGCGTCAGGGAGACGCTGATCGAGACCGTCGAACAGGCGCAGCAGCGTCACTTTCCCGGATCCCCGACCGTACGCATCGGGGGGCGCGACGTCGAGCCCGAGGCCGAGGCGCTCGAGCTTTTCGGCCTCGGCTGACGCACCTATCTCGGCCCCGGTGGACCCGGTGGCGCGCCTCCCGACGAGCTCCTGCGCACGGCGCTGCGCGCTGCCGCTGACGACGGGCTCGGCGGGCAGCGCGCCCACTGGGCAGAGGTCCTGGCGAGCCGCCCCGACCGCTTCGGCAGCGCGCCGAGCGCGCCGGCCCGGGCGGCGGCGGAATCCTTCCTGGCGGCCGGCGCCCATGACCTGTTGGAGCTCGGCGCCGGCCAGGGCCGCGATAGTCTGCACTTCGCGCGCAGCGGCCTGCGGGTCGAGGCACTCGACTTCGCCGCGAGCGGCGTGGTGGCCATTTGCGAGAAGGCGCGCGCGGCCGGTCTCGAGCACTTGCTCGTGGCCGCGGTGCACGATTGCGGGGAGGCGCTGCCCTACGCGGATGCGAGCTTCGACGCCTGCTACTCGCACATGCTCTACTGCATGGCGCTGCCCACGCTGCGGCTCGAGGCGCTGAGCGCCGAAGTACGGCGTGTCCTGCGCCCGGGCGGCCTGCAGATCTACACGGTGCGCTCCACCGCCGACCCGGACTACGGCTCCGGGACGAGCCACGGCGACGACATGTACGAAGCCGGCGGCTTCGTCGTGCACTATTTCAGCCGCGACCTGGTGGAGCGGCTGGCGCGCGGCTTCGACCTCCTGGACGTCACCGAGTTCGAGGAGGGCGAGCTGCCTCGCCGGCTCTTTCGCGTCACGCAGCGCAAGCCGGCGGTCTGAACGCCCGGCGGCCCGTTGCCGCCTCGCGCGCGCCATCCGCCCGTCATGCTCCCCCGAACTTGACGCGAGCCCTCTCAGCTGGCATCCTATGGTGCTATTAGGTAAGCCTAATCCGCGCGAGAAGGGGAACCTACAGGCCATGTCCACCGACAAGATCCTTCTGCTCGGCGCCCTCGCCGGCCTCACTATCTTCCTGGGGCTCCCCGTGGGGCGGCTGCGCCGCCCGGCCTTGCGCTTGAAAGCCTTTCTCAGCGCGGCCGCCACGGGCATCCTGGTGTTCCTGCTGTGGGATGTGCTGAGAGCGGCCAGCGAACCGGTAGAGGTGGCCCTGAGAGCCGCCGCCGCGCAGGGAGGCTCGTGGGCACACGTCATCGCGTTGGCGGCGCTGTTCGCCGGCTGCCTGGCCGTCGGTCTTCTCAGCCTGGTCTACTGGGACCGCTGGCTCGCGCAGCGCCGCGCGGCCGCCATGCTGGGGCCGGGGAGCGCCTCGGTGGCGGAGTTCGTGCGCGCCCCGGCGCTCACGCCCGGCCGCCGCCTCGCGCTGTTCATCGCGCTTGGCGTCGGCCTCCACAACTTCGCCGAGGGGCTCGCCATCGGCCAGTCGGCGGCGGCGGGGGGGATCGGCCTCGCCGTGGTCCTCATCGTCGGCTTCGGCCTGCACAACGCGACGGAGGGCTTCGGCATCGTCGCGCCGATCGCCGGCGAAAGCACGCTTCCGAGCTGGGGCTTCCTCGCCCTTCTCGGCCTCATCGGCGGTGGGCCCACGTTTCTCGGCACAGCTCTCGGCCGCGTGTGGGTGAGCAGCGCGGTCTCGGTCGCCTTTCTGACGCTCGCGGCCGGCTCGATCCTGTACGTCGTCATCGAGCTTCTGAACGTCAATCGCGGCTTCGGATTCCGCAGGCTCGTCATGTGGGGCATCCTGGTCGGCCTGCTGGCCGGCTTCTTCACCGACTGGGTACTGGTGGCGGCCGGCGCGTAGCGGCCGGCCGGCATGGGCGCGCAGGAGCGCTGAGGCAGTATCATCACAAGTCAGGTTCCACGTCGGGCAGTTCGACCTCAAGAAGGAACGGCATGTCCAGGGTCGCTTTGGTCTTTCCGTACTTCCGCACGCGAGCGGCTACCGAGATGCTCTTCCCGCCGCTCGGCGCCGCGACGCTGGCCGCCCAGCTGCGGCGGCTCGGGGTCGACACCCGGGTGTTCGACTGCACCTTCGGCACGTTCGAGGAGTTGCGCGTCGGCTTGGTCGCCTACCGCCCCGACATCGTCGGCGTCTATTCTATGGTCAGCCTGACCGCCAACACGCTGCGCGTCGCGGAGATGGTCAGGACGAGCCTGCCGCAGGCCCTGCTCGTCGCCGGCGGCCCCTTGCCGACAGTCTTCCCTCGGCGGTACACGCAGCACTTCGACGCCGTGTTCCGCGGGGAGGCCGACGTGAGCTTCCCCTCCTTCTGCAGGGACTACTTCGCCCTGGGGGCGTCCGCGCCGCGGATGGGCGAGCTGCCGCTCGCCACCTACGGCGGCCTCTTCGTCCCGAACCACGGCCTGCACGTGGACAACGCGGCCGTCCACCACGGGGAGCGCGAGCTGGCCACGTTCCCTCTGCCCGACAGAAGCGACTTCGACCACGCCGCCTATCAGAAGGAGTGGCTGCAGAAGACCAGCTCCAAGGCCACCTCGATCATCGTCACGCTGGGCTGCCCCTACGGCTGCGACTTCTGCTCCAAGCCGATCTTCGGCAACGCCGTGCGGCGACGCGACCTCGACGCCGTGTTCGCGGAGATCGCGCAGATCTGCGACCTCGGCTACGACAGCCTGTGGATCGCCGACGACACCTTCACCCTGAACGAGGCCTATCTCGCGGAGTTCTGCCGGCGCATCGCCGGCCTGGGCATGAGCTGGAGCTGCCTCTCCCGCGCCAACGGCATCTCCGCGGAGACGGTGCGGCTGATGAAGGAGGCAGGGTGCCGGCGGGTCCACCTGGGGCTCGAGTCGGGTAGTCAGGCCACCCTCGACCTGATGAACAAGCAGGTCACGCTGGGGCAGGGCGCTCGCGCCGCGGAGCTGTATCGCAAGGCCGGCATCGAGGTGGCGGCATTCTTCATCGTCGGCTATCCGGGCGAGACCGTCGCCGCCATCGAGGCGACCTTCACGCTGGCGCTGGCGCTGCCCCTCGACGAGATCTCGTTCAACGTGCCCATGCCGCTGCCGGGTTCCAAGCTGTTCGAGCGCCTCGGCGAACCGGACGAAGGCAAGGACTGGACGCAGGAGAACGAGGTCACCTTCGTCTTCCCGTCCGACATCGATGAGCTCTGGCTGCGGCGCCGGATCGACGAGACCATGAGGACGTTCTCCGAACGGAGGTAGCCGGCCGCTCGGCGGCAGGCGTCAGAGCGTACGGCAGGCTGCCCCTGCACCTCGCCGGCGGCGCCCCGGGCGCGGGGTCAGTCCGGCCGGGCGACGAATCCGGCGACGACGCCGCAGGCGAATCGTCGCCGCACGGCGACCGCGAACCTCGCGGCGTGCAGGTGAGCGGCCACGTCGTCGGCCGAGCCGAGGGCACGCGTCGAGGCCGTGAGAAAGGCGTAGAGCTCGGCGCGACCCGCGAGAGCCGCGCCCAGACGCGGCGCCACCTGGAAGAAGTACAGGCCGGCCGCGGTCCCCAACAAGTCCCGCGGAGGATCTACCGCCTCAATGACCACCAGTCGGCCGCCGGGCGCGAGCAAGCCGCGCAGGGGCCGCAGCAGCGCTCCAGGGTCGGCGAAGTAGCGCAAGCCGAAGCCCAGCGTGATCGCCTCGAACGGGCCCCCGAGTTTGTCGGCCACCACAGGGTCCGACAGGTCGGCGACGACCGTGCGCAGCGGCAGCCCGGCGGCGGCCAGACGGTGCCTCGCCACGGCCAGCATGCGCGGGGCGGCGTCGGCGGCGGTCACGGTCGCCCCGCGACGGGCGAGATCGAGCGCCAAGAGGCCAGTGCCGGCGCAGGCGTCGAGCACCCTCGGCGGCCGTACCGGCGAGCCGGAGGCCCGCGGCGCGGCCTGGAGGGCGGCCCAGCGGCGCCAGCGCGCGTCGAGGCCGAAGGTGATGATCGTGTTGATGCGGTCGTAGGTCGCCGCGTGGCGATCGAACAGGTCGGCGACGTGAGACGGCTCGAGATCGGGTGCCGCGCCGGCGCCGGAGGCCATCAGGACCCGCCCAGCGCCAGCCCGAGGAGCGCCGCGAGCAGCACGAGATCGGGATACGGGCTGGCGTGGTTGAAGTACGACGCCGCCTGCGCCGGAGTAGGCCGGTGGAGCAGGCTCACGGCGGGCCAGGCTAGCGACCAGGCGCCCAACGCCAGCGCCAGCACCACCGAGATGAGAGGCATCGGCAGCGGCAGGTGGATGACGAAGACGCCGGGATAGACCTCCCGGAACTTTGGTTCACTCATTGCGAGGTGAACCTCGCG
>Ga0209048_10007385_pt1 | contig 10159 bp, 9 predicted proteins | sample FrelakmetCRP12CR_FD_187146 | JGI IMG/M metagenome (GOLD analysis project Ga0209048, IMG submission 187146) | Freshwater lake sediment microbial communities from the University of Notre Dame, USA, for methane emissions studies - CRP12 CR (SPAdes)... | ecosystem: Environmental > Aquatic >... | reverse complement strand
GTAAGAAAGGAGTCTGTGACCCCATGGAAAAAGTGCACCTAACGATAAACGGTCAACAAGTTGAAACCCTGGCTGGAAAAACCGTCTGGGAGGCGGCCACGGAGGCCGGGTTCACGATTCCCGTTCTGTGCCACCATCCGTCCCTGCCCCCGGATGGCGCCTGTCGGATTTGCGTGGTGGAAAGGGAGCCGCAGGGTTCCCTGGAAACGGCCTGCAACTTTCCAGTTCAGGAAGGGTTAGTCCTCCAAACCCATTCGCCCAAGGTGATCGAGGCCCGGAAAGCCGTCCTGGAACTGTTGCTCTCCAATCACCCGCTGGACTGCATGACCTGTGAAGCCACCGGGAACTGCCTCCTGCAGGACCTGGCCTATGAATATGAGGTCAAAGGCACTCGCTTTGCGGGGGAGCGGCAGCAGTTCCCCATCGACACCTCCAACCCGTTTATTCAGGTGGACCGCAATAAGTGTATTCTCTGCCGTCGCTGCGTCCGGGCCTGCAAATACATCAACGGCGTCGAGGCGGTAAAAATCATTGAACGGGGCTTTAACGCCGCCATCGCTTTTGGTGAGGACACCGAGGCCGGGATGGCCCAGAGCCCCTGTGAGTTTTGCGGCAGTTGTCTGGCCATCTGTCCCACCGGCGCCCTGACGGCCAAGATGTCTCTCGGCAAAGGCCGGAACTGGGAATACCGGAGCGTCAAAACCACCTGCTCCTACTGCGGGGTCGGTTGCCAGCTTGATCTGAAGGTGAAAGACAACACCATCGTCCGAGTGGATTCCTCCTGGGGATCTCCGGCCAACCGCGGCTGGATGTGCGTCAAAGGTCGCTTTGGGTATGATTATGTCAGTCACCCCGATCGCCTGACCAAGCCCCGGGTGCGAAAGTATTTATTAGAAGGGGAACAGACCGCCAAACGATTCGGTGATCCCTGGGTGGAAGTGGATTGGGACACGGCCCTGGACCTGACCGCCAATCGGTTACGGGCGATTCGAGACGGGGAAGGCGGTGACCGGATCGGGGTCCTGACCTCGGCCAAGTGTCTGAATGAAGAAAATTATCTGATGAATAAATTCGCCCGGCAGGTTTTAGGGACGAACAACATCGACCATTGCGCCCGCCTCTGACACAGCAGCACCGTGGCCGGTCTGGCCATTGCCTACGGTTCGGGCGCCATGTCCAATTCGATTGAAGATATTGCCGAACAGGCCCGGGCCTTTTTGGTGATCGGGTCCAATACCAGCGAACAGCACCCGGTGATCGGGTTCCGGGTCCGCCAGGCTGTCAGACAACGGGGGGCCGTGCTGATCCTGGCCGATCCCCGGCGGATCGCCCTGGCGGATTTCGCCACCCTTCACCTCCGTCATCACCCGGGCACCGACATCGCCCTGGTGAACGGACTGATGCATATCATCCTGTCCCAGGGCTGGGAAGACAAGTCCTTTATCGCCGAACGGACCGAAGGCTTTGAGGAATTCAAGAAAGTGGTCCTGACCTATACCCCGGAAATGGTATCCCACCTTACGGGGGTCCCCATCGCGCAACTCCAGGAGGCGGCCGAACTGATGGCCAAAAACCGACCCATGGCGGTACTCTGGGCCATGGGCATCACCCAGCATATCACCGGGGTCGGCAACGTCCAGACGCTGGCCAATCTACAAATGGTGTTGGGCAACATGGGTATCCCCGGGGGCGGCGTCAACCCCTTGCGGGGACAGAACAATGTCCAGGGGGCCTGCGACATGGGCGGTCTGCCCAATGTCTATCCGGCCTACCAGGCCGTGACCGACCCCGAGGCCCAGCGGAAATTTGAAGCCGCCTGGGGGGTCCCGTTGTCACTCAAGGTGGGGATGACCGTTACCGAAATGATGCCCGGCATTCCGGAGGGGAAGATCAAGGCCCTCTACATATTAGGCGAAGATCCGATTATGAGCGACGCGGACACGAATCATATTCGTCATTGCCTCAAGGAATGTTCCCTGGTCATACTCCAGGAACTCTTTTCCTCCGAAACCGAACCCTACGCCGACATACTCCTGCCGGGGGCCAGTTTTGCTGAAAAAACAGGGACCTTTACCAATACCGAACGACGGATCCAAATGGTCCGGAAGGCCATAGACTCCCCGGGAGAGGCCCGCGAGGATTGGCGCATCATCTCCGAACTTGCCCGGCGACTTTTGGCCAAAGGCGAACGGCAGGTGAGTGATGGGACCTGCGGCGGATGGGAGTATCATCACACCTCGGAAATAATGGAGGAGATAGCCGCCCTGGCCCCCAGTTATGCCGGGGTGACCCACGAGCGCCTGGAGCGGGGGGAAACCTTTCAGTGGCCGGTGACGAACAGCACCGACCCCGGGGTCTCGGTCTTGCATGTGGGAAAATTCGCCCGCGGGGTGGGGAAATTTGCGGCCTACGAAAATCTCCCGGCCGCTGAAATGCCGAGCCGCGAATATCCCTATCTCCTGAGCACCGGAAGGGTACTCTACCACTGGCACGGCGGGCAGATGTCCCGGAGGGCCAGGGGCCTGCTGGAGATCTATCCCCGGCCGTTGGTTGAACTTAATCCGGCCGATGCCAAAAGGCTGGGTTTGAACGGAAATAAACGGATTCGGATCACTTCCCGACGAGGAACGATCGAGAGCGACGCCTGGATCACCGATCGCGTCCCGCCGGGGATGGTCTATGGGAATTTCCATTTCCCGGAGGCCTCGGTTAACGAGTTGACCAACACCGCCCTGGATCCGGTATCCAAAATTCCCGAATTCAAAGTATGCGCCGTACGGGTCGAGGCACTGAGGGAAGCCTCCTGAGGAAAACCCTAGTCCGGATAAACACTTTTTTTTGCCCCCTCTTCTACCCCCTTTCGGCCTATTGACTCAGTCGGGGTGGGAGAGGGGTTTTTTATATTCAGATACTCGTTGACTATAATCCGAGAGTGGTTAATATTAATAAAAAATAGAATTGAGAGGAACTCTATGCAAATTCGAAAGATTTATGAATACGCCCTGCAGCGTGAGGAAGAGGGAAAGCGTTTTTTTGAACAGAATGCCGAGCGCTTCGGGCACGCGGCAGCCGTCGGGGTGTTTAAGAATTTGGCTCTGGAAGAACAAAAACATATCGAGTTTATCAACCATCAGCTCCAGAATCTGGATCAGGAGGTTTCTTCTCCCTCCCCTGCGGGTGAGGGGATGGAGAATCCGAATTTTTTCCTGAAAAAAGCCGAAAGCGAACTGATCGATCAGACCGTACTCCAATCCCTGGTACCGGTCCTGCCGATTCTACGTATGGCTTATCTCATCGAACGAGACTTTGCCGAGTTCTACCGGATGGCCGCCGATCGGGTGGAAGGAAAAGCCAAACAGTCCCTGGAAATGCTGGCCCTCTGGGAAAAAGGCCATGAAAATCTATTCAAAACCCTTCATGATCGGGCCTTTGAAGAATACGCTCAGATGCCCTGGGGGGGATGAAAATCTAACCAGAGATTCTCTCGCAGCGTTTCCCCCGCGAAAAAGACCGAGATCCTTCGCTTCTCCCAGGATGACCGGCGCAGGACGCGGAATGGCCGGCACTCTCTCAGGGGCTTTTCGCTATTTCCATCACCAGTCACTCTGAAAAAGCATACTCTTTCCATTTTTCAGGCTCAGTTCATCCTGCAACTGTTGAAAGCGGGTGCCGATGACGATGGCCACATTGCTCATGACCAGGTAACCGATTCTGGGGTCCTTGCTGAAAAGCTTTACCAGGCAATCCCGACTGATCTGCAAGGCCTCAACTTCCGGAGTGGCGCCATAGGCGGAAAGCCGGTAAATGTTCGGCGGGACCAGGCTGGACCAGCCGAAGACCTTCCCGGGGAGTATATTGGAAATAGTCGTTTCACCGTCACTCTCCCGCCCCGGCAGATCAAAACGCAGGTCGACCTGCCCGTCTACAACCGACCAGAGGAAATAAGCATCGTCATCTTCGCTGAATATCTTATCCCCCTGTTTGAACAACTTTACCTGGCAGCAGGGTTTGAGGGCCTTTAACTGAATGGAATCCAAACCGCTAAAAACTTCCACCTGTTCCAAAAATCCGATCAAATCCATCAGGCCCACCTCTTCTTTCTCTTCAAAAAAGGGTTATTTTGATCTCCCATAAACCGGTTGCCTTAGGACCCCTGGCGATCATTCCTGACCGGATAAAAACCCTTCCCTACCTTTTCACATAACCGATCGGGACCTCAAAGGATTCTCCCAAAACCGGTTCGGCGCTGAGCGACTTCACTTCCATAGTACTGGAAAAGAAGGACGCCCCCTTTTCCCCCGACATTTTCTCTTCCGCCTTTTTTTGGACGGCCTTTCCCAAAAGACCGCTGACCAGTCCACCCAAGCCACTGGAGATATCCGTGGGTTGATCCCGCGAGGCCGAATCCTCCCGAGCCGCTCCTTCCTGGCCCTCGCTTTCAAAGTTCCAATTGATGACGGTGCGGATGGGATAGCCTTTGATTTTGGCCATCTCGTTTTTCACCCGCAGCAGTCCTTTCTGAATCTCCTCCTGGGAGGCCTTGGAAATGGCCGCCATGGCCGCCATCCCCATCTGCCGGGCCTCTTCCGTGGAAATTTCACTGCCCAGCAGTTTGGCCAGCGCCCGGTTAAATCGCTGCTCCTCGGCCTGGACCTTCTTGATGGTGGCTGTCTCCGGGGTGGTCCAGAGATTGGTGTTCATAGTGCTGCGCGATTTGGCCTTGGTTTCCAGGTCTTCGATTTCCAGCAACCAGGTGACCAGATATTCCTCACAGGGAAAACCGTTGATGGTTTCGGCGGCCCCGGTCTTTTTGACCGAAAACTCCGATTTGGTGATTCGAGCGGTTGGTTTTTCCGGCTTTTCCTCCCGCTGCGGTTTTTCGGAAGGCAACCCTTTGACCGGCCTGATCGGGGTCTCAATATAGGTCTTCTTTTTGGGGTCCAGGGTCCAGGTCAGCCCTTTGTCCACTCGGGTGATGGTAACCGTGTCCGTCTCCCCCGCCAGTTTGGAAAGAAAAGCCCCGGTGAATTTCAGGTTGCTTGAATCCCATTTTTTTTCACCTTGAATTCGATGCGTCATCATTCCCTCAGCGGCCCCCATTCCCTTTATTCCGCCGGTTTTAAAAATAGTTTCCACCGTGGCATCGCCCCAGACCGCGGGAGCACTCATCGCCCAAATGAAAAAAACCCCGATTACCCCCACTATCCCTCGTTGCATAATCTCTCCTTCTTCTGCCGAAAAAAATAAATGGCTTTTCGAATATTTAGGCCCCTTCCTGTAAATTAAGGGAATCCACGGGAAACTGTCAAGGAGAAAACCATTAATCCTTTGACTCTCCCAGCAGTTCCCTGATAACCGGTCTAATATAAATGTCCCCGAGAGGAAACCGCTTCAGCACCTCGGTCATGACCTGTATTTTCTCCTTCACCGGCGCCTGAGCCTGTATAATCAAAACATATTCCCCTTTCAAACGACAGAGCCCTCCCGCACTGGACGATTCTTCCAGATTTACGCTCTCGTAGCGAACCTTTATCCCCAGCTTATTGGCCAGCTCTTCGAGTTGATCCAAAAGAAATTCGTCACTCACTGGAAGGGCCTTTTATCTAATCGATCGCAATAAAAACTATTTAATTCGCTTCGCCCTTTTGGGTGGGTACCCCCCCTATCTGGTCTGGCCGCCGGGTCTCGGCAATGGGGTTTTTCATTTGAAAATAAACCAAAAGCTATTATGCTTACCAGGGACCCTCCTGGCAATTTATATTATTAAGGGCCTCACTGTAGAATCAACCTAAAAGGTCTGGATTCCGGTGCCTGCCCCGGACTTGATCCGGGGTTCGCCAGAGGAATGACGGCAAAAGAAACCGAGCTGCGAGTTGTCACCCCAGCGAAATCCGGGGCCCGAATGCCAAAGAAAAAGCATTTTAATTTTCCCTTTGAAATCGGGACGACCTCCATGGTTTTTGGGGAGGATTTATTGGACAATGTGCGGCGACTGTCCCCCCTGGTCGATTATGTGGAAATCGTTCTCTTCCGGACCCCGGACCTGCATAACCTGCCCACGGCCTTCGAGATCAGCGAATTAAAAAAAATCGGCGCCGGGGAAGGGACCGGTTTCACGGTCCACCTCCCGGCCTCCCTGGAACCGGCCTCGACGGACCAAAACCTCCGGGACGAGTCCCTCAAAATAATCCGCGAGATCTGCGGCCGACTGGAAGACCTGGACCCCGCGCATTTTATCCTCCACCTGCCCTTTTCACCTCCCACTTTGGTCCCGGTCCCGGATTTTTATTTTAAGGCGAAAGATCCCGCCGGGGAATGGAACGGGTGGAGCACCAGGGCGGCCGAGGCCTTAAACGCGCTGAGGGCCGTTAGGCCATACCCGGAAACGCTGCTGGTGGAAAATATCAACTATTCACCCCGCTTCCTGGAGCCTTTTTTAAAGGAAGGCCTTTGCCATTTATGCCTCGATCTGGGCCACCTGCTCCTGGGCCGGGAAACGGTACTGAGCCATCTTAGGGAATACGACGGGCATATTCAGGAGATCCATCTGCACGGCGTCCATGGTTACGATGAACACCTGAGTCTGGCTCACCTGCCGGTCGAACGTCTTCAAAAGTGGGTGGCTTTCTTAAAAGAATCCGATTATCGGAAATTGATTACTCTGGAACTTTTCAGCCCGGAAGAACTCCAGGAGTCGCTGGACATCCTTTCCCGCCTCTGGGCAACTTAATCAAAGGAAAACTTTAAATTCCTACCATAAAGTTATTTGCCTTGACCGGCCAAGTTGTGATAAAAATCGAAAAACCCTTCGGGAGGAAATTGCCTTGGCCGATTTAAACTCCATTTCTAAAGACCTGATCGAACATCTGGAACTCCGATACGCCCCGGTGGGCGTCACCCTCTTCCGGGAAGGGGAAAAAGCGCCGCCTGAAATTCCTTTTTGTCCGGATAACCTGAAAAGCTATTGTCAGGCCCTGGTCCTGGCTGGTGAAGGACGCACCCTGCACCTAAAAAAAGAGCAGATGGGCTGCAAGCTGGGCACCTCGGTCCTGGGGATGGAAGACCAGATGGAGGCCTTCCTGGATGACGGGGTGCTGGAAAAATACGGGGTGGGCCTTTTCGCCACGGAAGAAGCTTCCGCCGAAACCCTATTAAAATCCACTTACCTCCCCAAAGGAAAAACCCGGTCGGTGCTCATCGCCCCCTTGAATGCCTTGGCCGACCTTCCGCAGGTAGCAGTCTTCACCGCCGACAGCGAGCAGGTCATGTGGCTGCTGTATGCCTTGAACTATGAAAAAGGCGGACGCCAGGAGCTACCCCAATCCGGCGGGGCCCTGGGCGGCTGCGCCGACATCACCGCCTGGCCGCTCCTGGAAGGGCAACCCAATGTGACCTTCTTGGGCTTGGGCTGCCGGATTAAATCAGCTATTGATGCCTGTCACCTGATGATGGGCATCCCCGGATCCCTTCTGGAACCCCTTCATACCCATATTTTGAACATGGCCAAGCCCATCGCCCTGCTCAAAAATGCCCGGCCGAAAAAGGATTAGTATGTTTGTTCCCTACGAGCTGGTTGGTCAGACTTTTGGACACTACCAGATCAGCGAATTTATCGGCCGGGGGCCTATGGGGTTCGTTTACCGGGCCACGGATACAAAAGACCAACAAACCGTCATCCTAAAGCTTTTTCTAAAATCATCGGGGGAACCGGGGGAAATCCCGGAAGAGGTAGAAAAACCTTTTTTCGAGGAAGCCCGGGCCCTCCGAGGGCTGGCCCATCCCCAGATCGCCGCGGTTTTGGATGTTGGAGAAACCGAAGGCTTTCGCTTTATCTGCACGGAATTTGTCCTGGGCAAGTCCCTGGATGACTGGCTTAATGAGCAGGGGGCCCTGCCTATAGAAACGGCCCTGCCTCTTTTCCGGCAGGTGTTATCCGCTCTCCAGGCCGCCCATGAGAAAAACATCGTTCATCGGAACCTGAAACCGCCCAATATTTTAATTCAGCGGAACGGACGGATCAAGATCACCGATTTTGGCCAATCCAAGATCCCCTCCATGGCCGCCACCGTGGCCCTTACCGGGACCGGCAGCCCTTTTTACATGTCCCCGGAAACCATCTTAGGCCGGCAAGGGGACATACGTTCGGACATTTTTTCCGTGGGAGCACTGCTCTACCGGGTGTTGACCGGGGAAAAACCCTTCGACGGCGAATCGACCGCCACCATCGTCCAACGGGTGGTGGAGCAGGACCCGGCCTCGCCGAAACTGATCAATCCCCACATTCCCGAGGACCTGGGAATGGTCTGCACCAAGGCCATGGCCAAAGATCCGTCCGATCGTTATCAAATTCCGCAGGAAATGCTGGAGGCCTTGACGTCCATCCAGCCCCTGGGAACTGGGGAAGGATCCACCACCCTGGTAGATCAGAAAATCGAACCGCTCCCTCCTCGGCCCCTGTCCGGCAAAGGACCCGAAAAACCGCCGGCACAAGAGCGCGTTCCTGCTCCCCAGGAATCATTGCCTCCATCTGAGCCGGTCAGCCTGGAAAAGACTCAGCCTGTTTTACCGCCCACCCCTCCCCTTCAGGAAAAACCGCTTTCCAGTCCCGCCGCCGTCCCGGAGAAAAAGCCGGCAACTGAAATCAAAAGTCCAAAATCCGGTCCCAGAATCATTCTGATCGGATCGATTTTTTTCGTCCTCCTAGTAGCCCTTATCCTGGTGATCATCCGGTTATTCAATTACCCGGGACGCAACCTGAATCCTTCTATCCTCTCTCCAGAGCCTCCCCAAAAGACGACCGTTGGACAGCCCCCTACCGGACCGATGGTCGCCCCGACCATTCCTCCTTCTCCCCCTTCTGAGGCAACACTTAGGGGAACCAAGGAGGTTCAATCCGCATCCCAACCGGACCAACTGCTTCAGCAGGCAAAAGCTGTTTGGAGTACGAATAAGGATCAGGCCCAGACCTTATTGGAACAGGCCGCGGTCCAGGCGCCCCAAAATTTTGAAGTCCATTTTCAACTGGGACGCTTATTAACTCAGAACCAGCAGTACCCGGCCGCCATCCAGGAATATCAACGGGCGCTGAATATCAATAACCGGATCCCGGAGGCCTATTTCAACCTCGGCTATATCCATCTCATTCAAGGCAATTACGATCTGGCCATTCAACACCTGGAGTGGTGCCGGGCCTTGTCCCCCGCCTATCAGGATGAAGTGCTGACCAACATCGGCATCGTCTACCTGCGCAAAAAGAATCCCCGCCAGGCCCGCACCTATTTCCAGGAAGCGAGTCGTCTGAATCCCCGGAATACTATGGCTCGGGACTACCTGAAAAGGATGGAACCCAGCAACAAGGACCGAAAAAAGAAGGACCGGCACGATTAGGACTTTATCCCCTCCTCAACCCGCCCCAGAATCGCGGGCAGGATCCGGCCGGCCTGGCCGTGGAGTACCAGGTCGGCCAGATCATCGTAAGGGGTCGGGTCCCGGTTGATAATCACCAGTCGGGCGCCGCCCCGTTTGGCCGCCAACGGCAGGGAGGCCGCCGGTTGGACCACCAGGGAAGACCCGATCACCAGAAAAAGATCGGACTGGGCGGACCGGCGATACGCTTCCTGGGTCTCCCGCTCCGGCATGGCCTGGCCGAAGGAAATGGTGGACGGTTTAAGCGGCCCCCGGCATTCGTCGCAAGCCGGGGCTTTGATCCCTTGTTTGATTCGCTTCTGGATTTCATCGCGGTTATATCTTTTGCCGCAGTTCAGGCAGGAAACATGGAGCGCCGTCCCGTGCAGTTCAATGATTTTGTCGGCGTCGTGACCGGCTTTTTCATGAAGCCCGTCGATATTTTGGGTAATGACTGCATCCAGCTTCCCCAGCCGATCCAGCTCATAAATGGCCAAGTGGGCGGCGTTCGGCCTGGCCTCTCGGATCGAGGCGTACATTTCCGTGGCCATCTGCCAGTATTTTTCTCGACTGGTTTCGCTGGCCAGAAAGTTCTGAAAGTCAAAATCGGCCGGATTGTACCGGCTCCAGACCCCCCCGGGACTGCGGAAATCCGGAATGCCCGATTCGGTGCTCAACCCGGCGCCGGTAAAAACCACCAGACGCTGGGATTGTAAAATCCACTCGGCTGCCTGATCGATAGGATCCATGATCT
>Ga0209048_10007384_pt1 | contig 10160 bp, 6 predicted proteins | sample FrelakmetCRP12CR_FD_187146 | JGI IMG/M metagenome (GOLD analysis project Ga0209048, IMG submission 187146) | Freshwater lake sediment microbial communities from the University of Notre Dame, USA, for methane emissions studies - CRP12 CR (SPAdes)... | ecosystem: Environmental > Aquatic >... | reverse complement strand
TGCGGCCACGGGCTGGGCACCGGACGCTGACGCACCCGCTGCGGCCACCAGAACCAGCGGCCCAGCAGCGCGGCGATCGACGGCGTCATGAACGAGCGGATCACCAGGGTGTCGACCAGCAGGCCCATGCCGATGGTGGTGCCGACCTGGGCCAGCACGCGCAGCTCGCTGAACACCATCGCGCCCATGGTGACCGCGAACACCAGCCCCGCCGAGGTGACCACCGAGCCGCTGCCGCCCATGGCGCGGATGATGCCGGTGTTGAGCCCGGCGTGGATCTCCTCTTTGAACCGCGAGACCAGCAGCAGGTTGTAGTCCGATCCCACCGCCAGCAGGATGATGACCGACATCACCAGCACCATCCAGTGCAGCGGGTGGCCCAGCAGGTCCTGCCAGATCAGGATCGACAGACCGAACGACGTGCCCAGTGACAGCAACACGGTACCCACGATGACCGCCGCGGCCACCACGGCCCTGGTCAGGATCAGCATGATGATGAAGATCAGGCACAGCGCGGCGATCCCCGCGATCAGCAGGTCGTAGTTGGCGCTGTCCTGCATGTCCTTGTAGCTGGCGGCGGTGCCGGCCAGGTAGATCTTGGAGCCCTCCAGTGGGGTGCCCTTGATGGCCTCGAACGCGGCGTTCTTGATCACGTTGACGTGAGTCAGGCCCTCCGGCGACATCGGGTCACCCTCGTGAGAGATGATGAACCGCACCGCTTTTCCGTCCGGTGACAGGAACATCTTCATGCCGCGCTTGAAGTCGGGGTTGTCGAACGCCTCGGGCGGCAGGTAGAACGAGTCGTCGTTCTTGGCGTCGTCGAACGCCTTGCCCATCGCACTCTGGTTGTCCTGCATGGCCGCGATCTGGTCGTACATGCCGGCCTGCGTGCTCTGCATGGTCAGCTGCATCGTGCGCATCGAGCGCATCGTCTCGATCATCGGCGGCATCGTTGTGCGCATCTCGGCGGTCAGCAGGTCGAGCTGGTGCAGGCTGGGCACCAGTTTTTGGAAGTCGTCGGTCATGGTGTCGATGCCGTCGAGGGTGTCGAACACCGAGCGGATCGACCAGCACACCGGGATGTCGAAGCAGTGCGGTTCCCAGTAGAAGTAGTTGCGGATCGGCCGGAAGAAGTCGTCGAAGTCGGCGATGTGGTTGCGCAGGGTCTGGATGTCGGCCAGCGTGAGGTCCATCTTGCCGACCATGTCGTGGGTGACGGCGTTGAGCTCGCCCATCAGGTTGTACATCTGGGTCATGGTGTTGATGGAGACGTTCATGTCGTCGCCCATCTTGAGCATGTCCTTCATGCGGTCCTGCAGGTACGACTGGTTCATCGTCTGGGTTGTCCCCTGCATGCCGAGCATGAATGGGATCGAGCTGTGCTCGATCGGTGTGCCCAGCGGCCGGGTGATGGTCTGCACCCGCCCGATGCCGGGCTGGTGGAACATGCTCTTGGCCACCCGGTCGATGACCAGGAAGTCGGCGGAGTTCCGCAGATCGTGGTCGCTCTCGATCATCAACAGCTCAGGGCTCAACCGCGCCGCGGGGAAATGCCGTTCGGCGGCGGTGAAACCCTCGGCTGCCGGGATGTCCGGCGGCAGGTAATGCCGGTCGTTGTAGTCGGTGCGGTACCCGGGCAGCGCGATGAGTCCGATCAGACAGAGCATCGTCGTCGCGATCAGGATCGGGCCGGGCCAGCGCACGACCGCGGCGCCGATGCGGCGCCAGAACCGGACCCGCATGGCGCGCTTGGGTTCCAGAGCGCCGAAATGACTGGCCACGGTGACCACGGCGGGCCCCAGCGTGATCGCGGCGAGAACAACGACGATCATGCCGATGAACAGCGGGATGCCCATCGAGTTGAACATCGGGCTGCGGGTGAAGTGCAGGCAGAACATCGCGCCGGCGATGGTCAGGCCGGAGCCGAGGATGACGTGCGCCGTCCCGTGGAACATCTCGTAGTAGGCGTCCTCCCGGTCCACCCCTTTGCTCCGGGACTCCTGGTAGCGCCCGAACAGGAAGATCACGTAGTCGGTGCCTGCGGCGATCGCCACCATGGTGAGCAGGTTGACCGCGAACGTCGACAGCCCGATCAGGTGGAAGTGACCGAGGAACGCCACCACGCCACGGGCGACCGCCAGTTCGAGGAAGACCATGAACAGCGCCAACAGCACGGTGATGATCGAGCGGTAGACGAACAGCAGCATCAATGTGATGACGCCGAACGTCAGCCCGGTGATCATCTTGAGGCTGCGGTCGCCGGCGATGTGGGTGTCGGCGATCAGCGCCGAGGGGCCGGTGACGTACGCCTTGACCCCCTGCGGCGCGGGCACGCTGGCGACGATCTGCTTGGCCGCCTCCACCGACTCGTTGGCCAGGCCCTCGCCCATGTTGCCGGCCAGGTAGGCCTGGACGTAGGCGGACTTGCCGTCCTCGCTCTGTGAGCCCGCCGCGGTCAGCGGGTCGCTCCAGAAGTCCTGGATGTGCTCGACGTGCTTCTTGTCGGCGTTGAGCTTGCCGACGATCTCGTTGTAGTACTGGTGCGCGGCGTCGCCGAGCGGCTGCTGGCCCTCGAGGACGATCATCACCGAGGTGTTGGAGTTGAACTCCTGGAACGTCTTGCCGATCTTGTTCATCGCGCTGGTCGACGGCGCGTCGTTGGCGGCCATCGGGACCGACTGGGACTGGCCGACGACCTCGACCTGGGGCACCGCGATGTTGGTGAACACCGTCAGCGCCATCCAGACCAGGATGATCGGAACCGACAGCCAGCGGATCCAGTTCGCGATGTGCGGGCGGTTGCCGTGCTCGTCGACCTGGGGTCGATCACCCTTGTTCAGAGTGATCATGCGGACTTGACCAGGCAGAACGTCTGCGCGTTTACGCCGGTCGAGGTCTTCTCGTCCTTCAGTTCGCCGTTGACGAAGATGCGGCAGCCGATGGTGTCACTGTCGCCCTGCGCGACGATGTTCGCCGAGGCGGCGGGCGCGGTGGTGGTCAGCGTGAGTGACCACGGAAGGGTGACGTCGCGGGCGATCTGGGGGGTCGCGTCCAGGTCGAGGTAGTTAATGGTGGCGACGGTTCCCGGCGGCCCGTAGATCTCGTACACCACGGTCTTGGGGTTGAACGGCTTGGTGTCGTTGGCCAGGCCGCTGCCCTGGCGGGTGGTCTCGGTCTTGCCGAAGACCCCGTGCAGCCGGTAGACGCTGAAAGCGGCGATCGCGACGACGATGATGATGACCAGCGGCAGCCACACCTTGCGCAGCAGCCGCATCGACCAGCCGCGCCTGCTCGTGCGGCGCTTGGTGATGGGTTGCGCGTCCTGCTCGGCGGGCGGCGACGCGGCAGGTTCGGTGTCGGGCGAGTCGGCGGTATAGGTCTCGCTGTCGAGAGTCACGACCGTCTCCCCTTCGCATCGTGCAGGTCAGCCTGTCGAGTCGCCGCGGCTGCAGTTAGCACCGCTACATAGTACGACTAACGGATGGTTCATCCTAACGCCTGTGATCAGCGTCATGCGTTGGTCAGCGACTCGCCCGGCGTCACGCGACGACGGTGCCGGTCAATCCGAACTGATCCAGCGCGCCGGTGACGGTCTCGACGAGATGGTCCCGGGAATTGTCGGCACCGGGCTGCCACGCCGACACGGTGAAGACGACGATTCCGTTCACGCGAACCGACGCGCAGAACATCACCCCCGCCATCCGCTCGAGGATCTCCGTCGTGATCCGGGACTCGCTCTGGCGGGCGACCAGGAGCTCGGCGTCGGTTCCGTCGGGCCGGTTCAGCGCGGGGTGCAGCTGCCCTACGTTGGAGCACCCGACGGGCATCCCCGAGCCCAGCGCCATCCCCTCCAGCATCCGCGCCAGCCGCACGGGAACCAGCGGCGTCAACGGCAGCGGGGCCAGCAGATCGTTACGGGTCTCGGCGAGGTCGGTCAGGCCGCGCTTTAGCTCCGCCCGGATTTCCCGAAGGCTGGTGGTGACAGTTTTGGGATCCACGGTCACCGTCATCCCGCTCAGCGCGTTGGCGCGGGTGTCGCCCTCGGTTCGCTCGCTGACGGGGAACGCCAGCTTGACCATCCCGTCCTGGTCGACCCGGCCCTGGAGTTGGCCCACCTTCGCCGCGATGCCGGCGAACAGCGAATTGCTGGTTCCGCCAAGGTCTTCCGCCTGCTGATCCCACGGCCCCTCAGGGATGTGGACCACGACCGTCGGAACCGTCGCGGGCGCATCGCCGTCAAGCCGTTTGCGCGGCGCGGACCGCCCGGCCGACGTCGCCAACTCGTCACGGCTCTTGCGGGCCACCCGGATCGTGGCGGCGACCGCCTTGGCCATGTCCGGGACCGCCCTCGCGGCCTGCCAGAGGTCTTCGCGCACGGCCCGGCCGAGCGGGCGCGAACCCGGTGGCGGATAGCCGAGGTCGTGCGCGACGCCCTCTAATGCGTTCGCCGCAGCGAGGTGTAACCCGCCTCCGTCGACCACGCTGTGCGATGCCACCAGACTCACCGCGGCGCCGCCCTCGGTGAAGGGTTGCACCGCCAGCCGCCAGGAGGGGCCCCGCTCGGGATCCAACGGGCGGCGGATTTGTTCGTCGGCCCAGTCCAGAGCTTCGCTGCGCGCCCGCGGGATGGTGGCGATGTCGAGGTCCGGCCCACGATCGGCCACCCAGCGGTCGCGTCCGAAGGGAACCGGCGACCTCTCGATCCGCCGTCCCAGCAGGCCGTGTCCCAGGTTCCGGTGGAACTGCCGCAGATTGTCGAGGTTGACCGGATGCTCGTAGATCCAGAGCACCTGGGGCACCGGCCCGCGACCGAGCGCACGAAATCCGAGAAACGATGCCTGGTCGATGTAGGCCAGTGTGTTGTCCACAACGGCATGTTAGGTGACCCGCCGTCCGACTCGGCGAAGGATTCAGCCCGCCTTGGGCCGCAGTGCGATACCCAGTTCATCCGGTGGCACGGGATGCCCTTGCCCGCAACGGATTTCAACAGCTGCGTCGGCACCGCAGCCGAGATGGGTCAACCGCAGCCGGGAGTCGTCGCCGAGATGACGACGGCCCCACTCGAACATCGACCACACCACCGGCATGAGGTCGTTGCCTGCCTCGGTGAGCACATATTCGTCGCGCACCCGCTGCCCCGGCTCGCGGTAGGGCCGGCGGGCGAGCAGCCCGGCGTCGACGAGTTCGGCCAGTCGCGCCGAGGTCGCCGCCTTGGTGATGCCGACCCGGCGGGCGAAGTCGTCGAACCGGGTGGTGCCGTAGTAGGCCTCCCGCAGGATCAGCATCGCCGACTTGGTCCCGATCACCGCCATGGTCTTCTCGATCGGGCATCTCCCGACGGCCGACCAGCTGTCCCGGTCGGCCAGGGGGCCCTGCAGAACTGTCACGGACATCACCTCACATCTGAGTTGATAACACTATACCCAGGTGGTATGGCTGGGTATATAGAGTAATACCCAGACTTGAGTTCAGGAGGACGCAATGGCCGGTCAAGCAGGACGTGACGCCGTCATCGTGGCGGCGGTCCGCACCCCCGTCGGAAAGGGCAAGCCCGGTGGCGCGCTGCACGGCGTGCTGCCGGCCGACCTGCTGGTGCACAGCCTCTCCGAGCTGGTGTCCCGCGCCGGCGTGGATCCGGCGTATGTCGACGACGTCATCACCGGCGCGGTGACGCAGGTGGGCGACCAGGCGGTCAACATCGCCCGCAACGCCCTGCTGGGCGCCGGCTTTCCGGAGTCGGTTCCCGGGACGACGGTGGACCGCCAGTGCGGCAGCAGCCAGCAGGCTATCAGCTTCGCGGCGCAGGGTGTGATCGCCGGCGCCTACGACATCGTGATCGCCGCCGGCGTCGAATCGATGAGCCGAGTGCCCATGGGATCGTCGGTCACGGGCGGCAGCGACCCGTTAGGCGTGGGTTTCGCCCATCGGTACGCCGAGGGCCTTGTGCCGCAGGGCATCAGCGCCGAGTTGATCGCGGCACGGTGGAACCTCTCGCGCGGCGAACTCGACGAGTTCTCGGCGAGCAGTCACGAGAAGGCGGCCCGGGCCACCAAGGACGGGTTGTTCGACAACGAACTGGCCCCCGTCGCGGGGCTGCACACCGACGAGATCATCCGTCCCGGCACGACGGTCGACACCCTCGCGGTGCTCAAACCGGCGTTCTACAACGAGGCGGTCGCCGCGCGCTTCCCGCAGATCGGCTGGAACATCACACCTGGCAACTCCTCGCCGTTGTCGGACGGCAGTGCCGCGGTGCTGATCACCACCAGCGAGGTCGCACGCAGGCGCGGGTGGCGGCCGCTGGCCCGCATCCACACCACCACCGTGGTGGGTTCCGACCCGCTCTACATGCTGACCGGGGTGATCCCGGCGACCGAGAAAGTGCTGAGGAACGCTGGGCTCATGCTCCCGGACATCGACCTGTTCGAGGTCAACGAGGCGTTCGCCCCCGTGGTTCTGAGTTGGGCCCGCGAGACCGGAGCGGACCTGGCCAAGACCAACGTCAACGGCGGCGCGATCGCGATCGGGCACCCGCTGGGTGCCAGCGGGGCGCGGATCATGACCACGTTGGTCAACGCGCTGGAACAGCGCGGCGGGCACTACGGCCTGCAGACCATGTGCGAGGGCGGCGGCATGGCCAACGCCACCATCGTCGAACGGCTGTAGCGCTCAGACCCGCTGCAGCTCGAACAGCGGGATCTTCCGGCTGGTGTTGGACTGGTAGTCACCGAAACCCGGGGCGATCTCGACGATCTTCGGGTAGGTCGCGTCGCGCTCGTCTTCGGGCAGCTCGCGGGCCACCACGTCGTAGGCGTCGGTGCCGACCTCGACGTGCGCTCGCGGGTTGGCCCGCAGGTTGTGCACCCAGTGCGGGTTGGTGTCGGCGCCGGCCTTCGAGCCGACGATGATCATCTTGTCGTCGATCGTCAGGTAGGCCAGCGGGCTCAGCCGGGGCTGGCCCGACTTGGCGCCGGTGGTGGTCAGCAGCAGCAGGGTCGCGCCTTCGAAGGGTCCGCCCACGACGCCGTCGTTGGCGCGGAACTCCGCGATGATTGCGTTGTTGAACGCGTCCAGTGAAGCCTTGTCGGTGAAATCGGTCATGCCTTCTCAAGCCTGTGCGCCCGAGGATCTATTCCTTTTCGAGTATCCGACTACTCGCGACAGTGTCACCGGCTCGGGCGAAAGATGAGACAGGCGAGTTCCGCCTGCCGATGGGAGCGCCGATGCCAGTCGACAGTCGATTCGCGGCGACCGACACCGACGTGATCGTGGTCGGTGCGGGCTTTGCGGGCCTGTATCTGGCCTACCGCCTCAGCCGGGCTGGTTACCGCCTCCGGGTGCTCGAGGCGGCACCGGATCTCGGCGGCACCTGGTACTGGAACCGCTACCCCGGCGCGCGGGTGGACGTCCCGAGCGTCGACTACATGTACAGCTTCGACCCGGACTGGCAGCAGGACTGGCAGTGGTCGGAGAAGTACGCCACCCAGCCCGAGATTCTGCGTTACCTCCACCACGTCGCCGACAAGCACGACCTGCGCCGGCACATCACCTGCGGCACACGGGTCGAACAAGCCCGCTGGGACGAGGACAACGCCGTGTGGCACGTGTGCACCGGGCACGACCACGACATCACCGCCCGCTTCCTGGTGATGGCGACCGGATGTCTGTCGGTGCCCAAGCACGTCGACATCCCCGGCATGGAACGCTTCGCCGGGGAGGTGTACTTCACCAGCCGCTGGCCGCACGACCCAGTCGACTTCACCGGCAAGCGGGTGGCCGTCATCGGCACGGGTTCTTCAGGGGTGCAGTCCATTCCCATGATCGCACGACAGGCCGGCCGGCTGGTGGTCTTCCAGCGCACGCCGACCTTCTCCGTTCCCGCCGGAAACGGCCCGCTGCCCGCCCAGAAGCTGGAGCTGCTCGCCACCGACGAGGCCGGCTACCGTCAGGCCGCCCGCATGTCGCCGGCCGGCGTCCCGATGGTGCGCAGCCAGACCCCGACGTTCAGCGTGCCGGCCGAGGAGCGTCGACAGCGTTACGAAACTGCTTGGGAGGCAGGGGAACTGCTGGTTCTCCTGAATGCCTTCGCCGACGTGATGAGCGATCGCGAGGCCAACGAGGAGTTCGCGGAGTTCATCCGCGGCAAGATCCGCGCCGTCGTCGACGATCCGCAGACCGCGTCGGCACTGTGTCCCACCACCTACCCGGTCGGCAGCAAGCGGCCCTGCCTGGACACCGGCTACTACGCCACCTACAACCTGCCGTACGTTCGTCTCGTCGACGTCGCGACCGACCCGATCCGCGGTATCACCGAAACCGGGATCGACACCGCCGCCGAGTCTTTCGAGTTCGACGCGCTGGTCTTCGCCACCGGGTTCGACGCGCTGACCGGGGCGCTCGCCGCGATCGACATCACCGGCCGTGACGCGGTGCCGCTGAAGGACGACTGGGCCAACGGCCCCGCCACGTACCTGGGACTGATGACGGCCGGCTTCCCCAACCTCTTCCTGATCACCGGGCCCGGCAGCCCCTCGGTGCTGTCGAACATGGCGGTGTCGATCGAACAACATGTGGACTGGGTCGTCGACTGCCTGACCGACCTGCGCGCCGGGGGGTTCGAGGTCATCGAGCCGACCAAGTCCGCCCAGACCGGCTGGATGCGCCATGTGGACGATTGCGCCGGGATGACGCTGTACGCCTGCGCGAACTCCTGGTACCTGGGTGCCAACGTTCCGGGCAAGCCTCGCGTGTTCATGCCCTACGCCGGCGGTGTGGACTTCTACCGTGCCGCCTGCGACGAGGTGGTGGCCCGCGACTATCTGGGATTCGCGCGGTCGGGAAGCGCGGGTGTGCGGTGCAATGACGGTGTGGTGCGCCGGCTGCAGCCCGACGTGCAGATGCTGCTGGAGCAGATGGCGGCGGCGGGCTCACCCCCGCTGGAATCGATGTCGGCCGATGACGCGCGGGCCTTCTACGCCCTGTGGCGATCGGCCCTTCCGCCGGGTCCGGAGGTGGGCGAGGTCGTCGACGGTGTGCTGGACGGCGACGGCGTTGAGCTGGCCTACCGGTTGTACCGCCCGCCGAGCGCGGGCCCCTATCCTGTCGTGGTGTACTTCCACGGCGGCGGATGCGTTCTGGGCGACGCGACGACCGACGATGCCTTCTGTCGGGATCTGTGCGCGCGAAGCGACGCGATATTCATCTCCGTCGACTACCGCCATGCACCCGAAACCCCCTTCCCCGCAGCAGTTCTCGACGGTATGACCGCAGTGCGATGGGCCGCGGCGAACGCCACCGAACTCGGCGGTGACCCGGGCCGTCTCGCGGTCTGCGGCTGGAGCGCGGGCGGCAACATCGCGGCCGCCGTGTGCCAGATCGCCCGTGACGCCGGCGCCCCCGAAATCGTCGGACAGGCACTCGTCACGCCGGCGACGGATTATGACTTCACCCGAAAATCCTACTCGGACAACGCAGACGGCTACGGCCTGACCACGTCGGCGGTGCGGTGGCTGTTCGGCCACTACGCCCGCGAAGCGGATCGCACCGATCCGCGCCTGGCCCCGCTGTATGCCGAAAGCCTTGCCGGACTGCCGCCTGCCGTGGTGGCCACCGCCGAGTTCGATCCCGTCCGCGACGAGGGTGACGCCTATGCCCGAGCGCTCGCCGCGGCCGGTGTCGCGACCGAGCACATCCGGGCCCGCGGTCACACCCATGACTCGTTGACACTGGTCGGCTTCGTACTCTCCGGCGCACCGGTCCGCGCCGAGATCGCCGACGCGCTAAGGCGTTTCCTCGCCGCCGAACGCCTGGCGATCCACTAGCCGTCCCGCGGCTCGGGTTTGGCGTCGATGCCGGACTCTTTGCGCTGCTGGGCCGTGATCGGCGCGGGCGCGTCGGTCAGCGGGTCGACACCGCCGCCGGACTTCGGGAAGGCGATCACGTCGCGAATGGAGTCCGCACCGAACAGCAGCGCGGTGATCCGGTCCCAGCCGAATGCGATGCCACCGTGGGGTGGCGCGCCAAAAGTGAAGGCGTCCAACAGGAATCCGAACTTCTCCTGGGCCTCGGCCTGGTCGATGCCCATCACCGCGAACACCTTCTCCTGGACGTCGCGACGGTGGATACGGACCGAACCGCCACCGATCTCGTGTCCGTTGCAG
>Ga0209048_10007383_pt1 | contig 10161 bp, 9 predicted proteins | sample FrelakmetCRP12CR_FD_187146 | JGI IMG/M metagenome (GOLD analysis project Ga0209048, IMG submission 187146) | Freshwater lake sediment microbial communities from the University of Notre Dame, USA, for methane emissions studies - CRP12 CR (SPAdes)... | ecosystem: Environmental > Aquatic >... | reverse complement strand
CTGCCTTGGGAGCAGGGGGTCGGAGGTTCAAATCCTCTCGCCCCGACCAGCCACTAGATGACCCTAGTATCCGTCGCTGATCGGCATCGCGGTAGATATGGCGCTCCGGCAAACGGAATTCCGGCATTTCCAAGGAAGCGGTAAGTCCTCTTGAGAGGTTTACCGCTTCCTTTTTTTTGCGTTCCCTGGTTCAGGGGAAAATAACGTTGTGTACCCCGATGATTGTGTCTGCTTAGCACTCTTACTCAGTTGAAGAGGGGTTGGTTTCGCACACAGGCTGACGTTTATCAGGTTCGCTTTGGAGGGATTGAGACAAGCTTTCGTCTTTTGTCAATTTCTTTGAGTACGTGGCGAGCAAGAAAATGCCACATCCCAAAGCCACACTAATGGAATCTATCAATACATCAGTAATCCTTGCCCTCCGACCAGGAATAAAAGCTTGGTGAAATTCATCTGACACAGCGAAGAGAATACCGGATATCAGCACACAAAGGATAAAGAAGGTGGAGCTTCTGTATTTTGAGAAATTGTACCAGGCAACAGACAAGAAGATGCCCAAAGTCATATACTCGATGGGGTGGAATACCTTAGTGTCAAATCTAGGAATTGCGCCGGGGTATGACCTATTGGACAGGAAAAAAATAAAAAATGCATAAAAGATTAAGGGCGCCCACCCTTTCCATGGCACCAACTTGTTTGAGGGATCATACCATCTGAAGAAGACTGCGACGAAGGCCCCAAGAATCAAGAAAACAATCGGCAGCGCCACTTCCGCAAGGTGGAGTCCCAATAGCTGCATAACGATTAGAGAACCGAATGTCTGAATTGCAAAGATGGCAGCAACCCAATTCCATAGGTTCGGGTCTGCAGGCGATAAGAGTCTTCTCCGGAAGATCGATGCTGAGATATTGAACGAATGCATGCCTATCACTTCTCAAGACCGGGTCAGCAAACTATGTTTCCGCAGGCATTTTGCATGTATCCCTTGGATTATGCAAGCCCAATGTCCTGACGAGCAATGGAAATGGCATCGTCACATTGACAGCCTCCGGGCTTTCCGTTAGCATTCTGGGGATCGGTCATGACCACGGCGGTTTTGCCTCAGAACGTGTGCCCCCGGATGGCGAATATCCTGAGGCGCAAGTTAGCAGTATGTTCCCACTTCCGCGGGAATAGGACCAAGAGAGGAAGCCCGTAGAAAATCGTTCAATCGTGGTGAGCGGGCGAGTACTCCTGGAGTCTGTTGAGCTCGGATGGCGACAATGGAAGCTGCTTTTATGCTTAGGGGATAATCATGATCATAGGGCTTGATGTAGGTGGCACCAATACGGATGCCGTGCTCATTGGAAAAGATCGCATTCTACGGCAGACCAAAGTTCCGACAGATCATTCCAATTTGTTCGAGAGTGTCTGGACCGGACTAGACGAAATCACCCGGGACGTTCCACCGGAAAGCATTAGCCGTGTGGTATTGAGCACCACTCTGACCACCAATGCTATCATAGAAAAGAAACTTGCCGGGACGGGCATGATTGTTTGCAGCGGACCGGGAATCGACCCGGAGCTTTTCCGGACGAATGACCACTACTCTTGTGTGTCCGGCTCCATCGATCATCGTGGGCGCGAGATTCAGCCCATAGACCCCGGGGAAATCCGGACGCTCGCCTCGCGGTGGCGTGCTGAAGGACTGAAGCAAGTCGGTATAGTGGGCAAATTCTCGGTACGCAACCCGAAGCAGGAACTCGAGATTAAGGAGATCATGGGTGAAGGCTTTGATTATATCGTCCTCGGACACCGTCTTTCGGGTAATCTCGGTTTTCCCCGGCGGATTGCCACGGCCTATCTGAACGCCTCAGTGCACCCAATTCACCGGAGGTTTTTCGATGCGGTGAGGGATTCTCTCGACAAGAAGGGCTTGCAGATCCCGATCTACATCTTAAAGGCCGATGGCGGCACCATGAACCTGGAATCCTCCATGAATTATCCGGGGCAAACCATCCTTTCGGGTCCTGCCGCCAGTGTCATGGGCGCACTCCCTTTTGCCTCGGAAAATGAAGAGACGTTGGTTCTGGATATTGGCGGCACCTCTACGGACATGGCTGTTCTTATCCGCCGCACCCCGCTGCTCGATCCAGTCGGAATTGAAATCAGTGGCCATAAGACTCTGATTCGCTCTCTGAAAACGCTTTCAATTGGCCTGGGTGGTGACAGTGCGTTGCGCTTGGTCGATGGAGAGTTGAGAATCGGGCCTGACCGACAGGGTCCCCCAATGGCTTACGGGGGTCCGGCGCCGACTCCTACCGACGCGCTGATTGTGCTGGGAGAGGTTTCCGGTGGGGATGATAGGGCATCCTTCACTGGACTGAAGTCTCTTGCAGACCAGTTGGGCACATCGATCGAGCAGGCTGCGGACCGGATTCTCAATCAGGTCTGCCGGAAAATCCTGGAGACGGCTACTCAGATGATCACGGGCATCAACAGCAAGCCTGTTTACACCGTTCATGAAGTACTGGAAGACCACCAGGTCAAACCACAAGAAGTACTGGTGCTGGGCGGGCCGGCGCCTGCTTTTGCTGCTCGCTTTGCGGCTATGACCGGTTTTCAGGTGCGGGTGGTTCCACAATGGCGGGTGGCCAATGCCATCGGTGCCGCCTTGGCCAAGAACACCTGTGAGGTCACGGTCTTTGCCGACACCGAACGAGGGGTGGCGGTGGCGCCGGAGGAGGACTTCTCCCAATCGGTAAGGAGAGATTTTGATAAACAAGGCGCAGTCAAGCTTGCATTCGATCTGCTGCGAAAGAAATGTATCAAGCAGGGGGCTTCCGAGCTGGAAGTTGAAATGGAAGTTCTCGAAGATCTGCAATTCAACATGGTGCGTGGCTTTTACACCACGGGTCGAAATATCAGAGTGAAGGTGCAGGTTAAACCGGGTCTGATTCCTGAGTATCGCGAGATAGCAAAGACCTTGTTCGATGATCACTCCATTCCGGGAACTGCCTAGAGGAACCGAATCATGATCCAAACAAAAGCGAAAACAGGGCTGGTCTTTTTTCCTGCCTTTGATTGGGCCATCAGTGCAACCCATCCTGAGCGGGAAGAACGGTTGCTCTATACCCAGGATCAGGTTTTTGAAGAAGGGCTTCTTGATGTTGAAGGTATTGTTGAATACAAGCCTGATTTGGCCACGGTGGAAGATATTCAGCGCGTACACTTTTGCTTTCCGGATGAGCGTAGAGTGATCACGGAATCGCACCTCATCAGTGCTGGCGGAGCCAAAAAGATTGGCATTGAGGTGATGGAGAAGCGCATTGAGCGTGGGTTTGCCCTGGTACGGCCTCCAGGGCACCATGCCATGCGGGTGGTCCATGGCGCCCGGGGATTCTGCAATATCAATATCGAGGCCATAATGATCGAGTACCTCAGGAATCACTATGCTGTCGATCGAGTGGCCATTGTGGATACTGACTGTCACCATGGCGATGGGACCCAGGATATCTACTGGCATGATCCGGACACGCTCTTCATTTCGGTTCACCAGGATGGTCGAACGCTTTATCCCGGTTCGGGGTCTTACGATGAAATGGGGGGACCGACAGCGGTGGGGAGTACGGTGAATATTCCGCTTCCACCCCGCACCTCTGAGGAGGGCTTCTTGTATGTGCTCGACAAAGTGATTCTGCCCATTCTCGCCGACTTCAAGCCTGACCTCATCGTTAATTCGGCGGGTCAGGACAATCACTACACCGATCCGATCACGAACATGTGCTTTTCGGCTCAGGGCTATGCCGAGCTCACCAGCCGACTGCGCCCTCACATAGCCGTTTTGGAGGGAGGGTATTCGATTGAAGGGGCTCTTCCCTATGTCAATGTGGGAATCATCATGGCCCTGGCGGGGATGGATTACAGCAAGGTGAAGGAGCCTGATTACCATCCGGAAAAAACTCGCCAGTCTATCGACTCGACCCGCTATATTGAAAAGTTGACGGCGGTCCTCATGGAAACCTGGGAGAAAAGCGCGGAAGTCCGGGATAAGCATCGTGCCAGCCTGAGATTTGCCAAGCGCGAACGGAACATTTTCTACGATACGGATCAGATTTACGAAAGCCAGCGCGAGAACCTGCGAGTATGTCCGGATTGCAGCGGAGTGCTGGCGATTCATTCTGACACCGACAGAGGAAAGCAGATCCATGCGGTGCACATCCCGAGAAAGGCTTGTAAAGCCTGTCAGGAGCTCGGCTACGAGTGGTTCGATTCATCCCGGGCCAGGCAGTATGATGGAGTCTTTCTCCAGGATAGACCTCGTGACCAATACGTGGTTAAGGAGTTGAATAATAAATAAATGGAACCCATATTTATTAAGAACTTCACACTGCCCGATTTGGAGGTTTGGGTAGAAAGCATTGGAGAGGCGCGTTTTCGAGCCCGCCAGCTCTTTCGGCACATCTACAACCGGCGTATCCATTCCTGGAATGAATGCAGCGACCTGAGCAAGATGTTCAGGGCGCAATTGGAATTCGGCACCCATTTGAATGCCGCGAAGATTGTGGAAAAACAGGAGGCTTCGGATGGGACAACAAAGTATCTGTTTGGTTTGCATGACGAGCATCTTATTGAATCGGTGCTGATCCCGGACCCACCCCGCTGCACGCTGTGTATATCCAGTCAAGTGGGATGTCCCTTCAAGTGTACATTCTGTCTCACCGGCGCGCTTGGGTTTAAGCGCGATTTGGGCACGGCCGAAATTGTAGATCAGATTTGCCAGGTGCAAGACGACCAAGGGGCTCGCAGGCGAATTACCAATATTGTTTTCATGGGAATGGGGGAACCGCTTGCAAATTACCAATCGGTTCTGCAGGCCATTCGGATCATGGCTGATCCAAATGGGCTGGCTTTTTCCCATCGCCGAATCACGCTTTCCACCGCAGGTTTGGTTCCACAACTGCGGCAGCTTGGCAAAGACAGCCCGGTGAATCTTGCCATCAGCCTTCATGCTTCCGACGACACACTGCGTAGCGAGCTGATGCCGATTAGCCGGAAGTACCCCCTGTCGGAGCTGTTGGCCGCTTGTCGGGAATACCCTCTTCCGCCCAGGAAACGCATTACCTTTGAATATATCCTTCTGGACGGGATTAATGACTCTCCAAAACAGGCCCGTGAACTCGTCAGAATCATGCACGGTGTGCGCGCGAAGGTGAACCTGATCCCGTTCAATCCGGTGGGTCCCGATTTGGATTCCAGATACAGAAGACCTTCAGAGGAAAGAATTTTGGCGTTCCAAGAAGTTTTGCAGAAAGCGCAACTTACGGCCATCATCAGGCAGAGCCGCGGAGCAGATATCAGCGCAGCCTGTGGTCAGCTCGCGGCGAGATATAGTGACCAGTGGTTAGTGACTAGCCACTAGCCTCTGACCACTAACCACTGCAAAAAGGGGAGAGTTGACATTGAAACCTGATTTTAGTAAGCACCATGGTCTGCTCCCGGCGATCGTTCAGAATGCCGGCACCGGCAAGGTGCTGATGCTGGCCTACATGAATGAGCTTGCCTGGGAAAAGACCGTCGAGACGGGCACGGCACACTACTGGAGTCGCTCCCGACAGAGACTCTGGCTCAAGGGAGAGGAATCCGGGCACACCCAACTGGTCAAAGAGATTCTTCTTGATTGTGACCTGGACACTATTCTGCTCAAAGTCGAGCAACGAGGAGGGGCTGCCTGCCACTCGGGTTACGAAAGCTGCTTTTACCGTCGGTATGAGCATGGGCAACTTGCAGAAGTGGAAGAGCCCGTTTTTGATCCAAAGGAGGTTTACAAGAAGTGAAACAACTGGTCCTGGGCATTCCCAAAGGAAGTCTTCAAGAATCAACCATCAATCTATTTCGCCAATCCGGATGGCGGATTTCCCTTTCTGACCGGAACTACTTTCCCGAGATCAACGACCCGGAAATCAGCTGCTCCATCTGTCGCGCCCAGGAAATGTCCCGATATGTTGAGCAGGGCACCTTCGACGTTGGCCTGACCGGCCGCGACTGGGTGATGGAAAATGATTCGGATGTACAGGTTGTTGCCGATTTGATCTACTCTAAAGTCAGCCAGAGGCCTGCGCGATGGGTTCTCGCGGTCCCTCTCGATTCGCCGGTGCAGGAATTGAAAGATCTGAAGGGGAAGAAAATTGCCACCGAGTTGGTCAATTTCACCGAGCGATATTTTGCCGCGGAGGGGATATCCGTCAACGTCGAATTCTCATGGGGAGCCACCGAGGCCAAGGTCATAGCGGGTTTGTGCGATGCCATCGTCGAGGTAACCGAAACCGGCGCCACCATGCGTGCCAATGGGCTGCGCATAGTGAAAGAACTGATGGAGTCCAACACCCAGCTTATCGTCAACAAAAAATCCTGGGAAGATCCCTGGAAGCGGGAGAAAATAGAGAATATTTCCTTGCTCCTGCAGGGGGCGCTCCGCGCAGAGGAGCTTGTGGGGCTGAAAATGAATGTCCCGGAAGAGCGTTTGAGCAGCATCATACCTTTGCTGCCCAGTTTGAATGCCCCAACCATTGCCCATCTCTACCAGAGCAGCTGGCTGTCCGTGGAGACCATAGTTTCAAAGAGGGTGGTACGCGAATTGATTCCCAAATTGATCAAAGAGGGTGCAGAGGGGATCATTGAGTATTCGCTCAATAAGGTGGTTTAGAGTCAGCTATGAAATGCGTCGGCATCCTATTCATTTGTTTGCTGTTCACCGCTGGTGGATGCGCTACCCTGAACCGCGATCCGGCCGATGATTACAGCGCCTTCCAACTGCAGCAGATGGGCGGAAAATTCCTGGCTGCCAGGGACTTTGGTCAGGCCCTGAAATTCCTCAGTCTGGCCGAAAGAAAACGCCCCAATGATGCGGCGATCCAGTACGATCTAGGTCTGGCGTACTATGAGCGCGGGCTGAAGACTGACGCTCTTACCCACCTGAAAAAGGCATTGGCGCTAAGACCTGATTATCCTGAAGCTGACAACGCTTTAGGGCGCTTCTATGCCGAGGAGGGCCAGCTGGATTTGGCTCAACACAGTTTTCAAAGGGCCATCAACAATCCTTTCTATCAAACGCCTCAGCTCGCCCTCTACAATCTGGGATTGGTTTACGAGAAGAAGGGCGATACCGAAATGGCTTTGAAACAGTATCAGGAAGCCGTTCGTTTGCAGCGCAGTTACGGCGCGGCCTATTACCGCATGGGCCAGCTGTTGGAACAGTTGCGCCGGGCGGATGAGGCACGAGAGGCTTATGGGAATGCAATCGAGTTCAGTCCGGATCTGGTTGAGGCGCACTATCGTTATGGGGTGATGAGTTATACTGCGGGAGAGTTGGAAAACGCACTTTACTCCTTGAACCGTGTGGTCAAACTGTCTCCCCGTTCGACCATGGCGGAGGATGCAAGAAGGTATCTGGAGCGCTTGCAGACCATCCTTCCTCCCGGACCGTCATCACGCAGTTCACATGTCCAACCCTCCGAGAGATTGTTGCAGCTCGATGTGATGACGAATCAGGATCTGTTGAACGAACAGGTGGAAGCCGCATTGCGGCCTACCACAGCAAACCCGGGCGTGAACACCGAATATCAAGAGGAACCAAAGGTTGGGACCGGTACTCAAACATCGGTCTCGGAGCCTTCGCACAAGGAACTGCCGGAAGCACCTCAAGCCGACGTACCGCGCACTTATATTGTGCAGATGGGATCATTCCTGGACAAGGAGAATGCTGAGGAATTGCAGCAGCGGTTGCGGCGAAAGGGCTACGATGCGGTGCTCAAACCTTACCAGCATCAGGTATTGGGCCAGCTTTATGTGGTTCAGTTGAAACCGGTGAATGATCCCGAAAAGGCGAGCCAACTGATGATGCAGGTTGAAAAAGAGGGGCATGGGAAGGCCATAATAATAGAGACGCCAATGAAGTAAGCCATGGGATCAGGGGTCAGGTCTACACACTTGACTGAAAATGCTGTCAATTGTGTAGACCTGACCCCATGACAGGAAGGAAGGCAGGTGATTTCCAGAAGAGTTCGGGAGCTGACTTCGTTCATTGTGATGGATGTCCTGGAACGAGCTCAGGAGATGGAGCGAGCGGGTGAATCGGTTATTCACCTGGAAGTGGGAGAGCCCGATTTTGATACGCCGGAAGCCATCAAGGTTGCCGCCATCGAGGCCCTGCGTCGAGGAGAAACCCATTATACGCACAGCCTGGGCACCCGGCAGCTTCGTGAAGCCATCTGTAAGTATTATGGCGAAACCTATGGCGTTGATCGGCTTGAGCCCGACCGGGTGCTCATCACCTCCGGGACCTCACCGGCGTTTCTGATTGGTATGGGGGCCCTCCTGGAGCGTGGTGAGGAAGTGATCCTTTCCGATCCCCACTATGCCTGCCATCCGAATTTCATGCGGTTTCTTGAAGCCATCCCGAAGACCATCCCGGTTTATGAGGAAGATGGGTTTCAGTATCGGCCCGAGGCCATACGCGCCGCCCTGACCCCCAAAACCAAGGCGATCTTGATCAATTCTCCGGCCAACCCCACGGGCAACCTTCTGGAACCTCAGCGGATGGCAGAAATCGCCGACATGGGAAGATGGATCTTGAGTGATGAGATTTATCACGGGCTGGTCTATGAGGGGCGTGCTCGCTCGATTCTCGAATTTACAGACCACTGCATCGTCTTCAATGGATTCTCCAAGCTGTTTGCCATGACCGGCTGGCGTCTGGGGTATCTGATTGTGCCGAAAGATTTGGTGCGCCCGATGCAAAAGATGCTGCAGAACTTTTTCATTTCCGCCAATGCGATGGTGCAGACGGCGGGTTATGTTGCGCTCACGGACCCCGGTGTCAAGGCCGATGTCCGGAAGATGTGCGACACCTACAATGAACGGCGCAAATTCATTATCCCGCGACTGCGGGAAATAGGTTTTGAAATCACTGTGGAACCCACCGGGGCCTTTTATGTTTTTGCCAATGCGCGCCGGTTCACTAAGGATTCTTACGCATTTGCCTTCGAGGTTCTCGAGAACGCCAGGGTCGGTATCACTCCCGGAATTGATTTCGGACCTCGTGGGGAAGGCTACTTACGATTCAGCTACGCCAATTCCATTGAGAACATCGCAGAAGGCCTCCGCAGGATAGAAGACTACCTGCGAAATCGTGCCTGACAGGTGGAATCGGATACTAGCTTCTAGCTCTTAGCTCTTAGAACGACGTCCACATTCGATTCAACGATTTACCCTCACCGGATTCTCAGGACAATGATGTCAACTTACAAGACTCACCACCCACCACCCAGGGCCCAGGACTCAGGACTCACCACTATCAGGACTGCTGAATTTGAAACCTCAGCCGTTCGGCCAGGCCAGTATCCCGCGAGCAACCTCCCTGAAGTTGCGTTTGCAGGCCGGTCAAATGTGGGTAAATCCTCGCTCATCAACTGCCTCGTCCAGCGAAAGAAGTTGGTCAGAACCAGCCGCACGCCCGGGCTTACCCGAATGATCAATTTCTTCCTGATCAATGAAGCCTTCTATTTTGTCGATCTGCCAGGCTATGGATTTGCCAGGGTCCCTGAAAACGTTCGGGCACAATGGAAACCGATGGTGGAGGCCTATCTCCTCGGCAGGAAGACCCTCCGGGGCATCGTTCATATTATGGATGCACGCCATCTGCCGACGCAAGAGGATGTACAGCTCTGGACCTGGCTGCTGGATCGTCGTATCCCCGCTATCCCGGTTCTGACCAAGGCCGATAAGATTCCTCAAGGCAAACGCTCTTTGCAGGTGAGGGCCGCTGCACAGACGCTGGGTATCCCCCCGGAGCGGGTGCTCCTCTTCTCCTCGGCCACCGGGCTGGGACGTGAAGAACTCATGGGGCAAATCCTGGTTTCTCTCGATCTTTCGGAAAAAAACCCTTGAGCAGGGTAAGAAAGGCAAACCACTCATATTTCGGTTTCTGATTCCTTGTGAAATTGAGCGATATCTCTTGCTACGTACATCTCACCCGAATAAGGTAACCGAAATACCGCTGTCATTCCCTCATGCTTTCGGAAGGAATCCAGAATAAAAGCCTGGATGCCCGCTCCCCGCCTAAAGCCTGCGGGGACATGCTTCGCGGGCATGACGATTCGGTGTCGGACACCCGTTTATGTG
>Ga0209048_10007382_pt1 | contig 10161 bp, 6 predicted proteins | sample FrelakmetCRP12CR_FD_187146 | JGI IMG/M metagenome (GOLD analysis project Ga0209048, IMG submission 187146) | Freshwater lake sediment microbial communities from the University of Notre Dame, USA, for methane emissions studies - CRP12 CR (SPAdes)... | ecosystem: Environmental > Aquatic >... | reverse complement strand
CCCGACATCGACAACAATCCGTGCACTACGGACGCGTGCAACCCGGCCACCGGCAGGTGCGAGCACTCGAATGCACCGCCGTGCATTCCGGAATGTGAGACCTGCAATCCGGGGACGGGGTGCCAGCCGGCCAACATTGGCGCGGCATGTAACAGCGGCGTAACGAGTGAATGTCCGGTGGCATCCAGCTGCCAAGTCGTACCCGAGGTCGGTCGCGGGTTGTGCCTACCCGGGACACCGAGCAGCGGGGGACCGACACCCACACCCACTCCGCCCCCAACTCCGACGCTGCCACCCAGCGTGTGCATCGGTGACTGTGGCGGCACCCGCACCGTCGCGGTGAACAACGTCATTACGCTGGTGAACATCGCTCTGGGCACCGCACAAGCTTCGGCGTGCCCGAACGGCGTCCCGAGCGACGGTGAGGTGAACGTCACGGTCATCATCCAGGCCGTGAACAACGCGCTGAACGGGTGTGGTGTCGGCTGATTAGGGTTGTACGCCGGATACATCGTGCGATTGGAGGATACGAGCGCCGGCGGCGCAGCTCGCGCTGGATTCTCACAAATTATTCTTGACATCCACGAGCATCTGACGGAACATCGCTTCACATTCAAGTCATCGCGGGTGTTGTGGGGCGGGGTAACCAGTGGCCGTGCGGGCTGGTGATCGTGGCCGCCCTGCACAGTAGATACGGGAAGGAGGTTCCCATGAGGACACAACACGCGTCAGGTCGTTTGCTGCCTCTAACGTTTTTGCTGGCCGCCGGCACCGGTTTTCTCTGGTCGCCGGCCGCGCGAGCGGGCCAGACGGTCCAAGCCTGCTACCAGAAGGAGAACGGGCAGATGCGCATCTTGGCCTCAGGGCAGTGCAAGCCGAGCGAGATGCCCCTCAGCTTGGGCACGCAGGGGCCCAAAGGGGACAAAGGCGAAAAGGGCGATACGGGCAACCCGGGGCCCCCTGGCATGCTTGGTCTCGAACGCGTCGATTACTCAAGCTCAGCGGACAGCGGTCCGCTCGAAAAGAAAGCGTTCGCCGCGTGTCCGGCTGGCAAGAAGGTGATCAGTGGCGGTGCGAAAATCTTCATCGCCGGCAATGCCACCCTGCCGGTCGCGTTGAAGGCAAGCTTCCCAAGCGACGCGCTCGATGGCTGGGCGGCAACAGCCGAGGCGATGGCGTCCAACGAGACGACCCCGAAGTGGTTCGTGACTGCGTTCGCCATTTGCGCGAGTGGCAACATGGATGCACATTCGCACCACCGCGCCGCACACCACGGCACTCATAAGGAGAAATGACAGCAACGTGCGCATGCACGACGACAGCTTGTTGAAAAGCTTCGGAGGAGGGCTTGGCGGCTCTTGCAACCTGTGTTGCAAAACCTACTAGCAAAAGCAGAGACTGCGGTCTTGTTCTTGCGATGAATGCTGCCTTGCGGCCGCCAACGATGCCGCCTGCGGCCGACACCCAACGATGCCGCCTGCTGCAACCAACGGCGCTACGCTTTCTAAAGTCTAACTACACGCCAAGCCCGCCTCCGAAAACCTTCGCATGGCTGCGCACCGCCTGCGTGCGAGCCAGCACCGCAGGTTCAAGTGTTCAGGACTCGCCAAGCCTGACGCCGAGGCCGCCGCAACGCCACTCACTGGCATCAGCATGAATTTGCACGCCTGCCTTACGGATCCGCGGCGGTACGAGCGTCAGATCGAGCGGCTGCACCAGAAGTATCTCTGGACGCGCCATCTCTACGAGCTCCAGCAATCCGACGTTTCTCTCGCCAGCTTCGTGCTGAATCGATCGACGGTGGCGCGCAAGATCGCCCGCACCGTTGGCAACGGAGAATACGGTCTGCAGCCGGCGCACATTCGCACCATCACCACCGACGGCAAGCAACGCATCGTCTTTGCCTACCGGCTCACCGATCTCCTCGTGCACGGCGTGGTCTCCAGCGTCATCGAGGAAGCCCTCACACCGGCCCTCTCCGCCAGCCTGTATTCCTACCGCAAAGGAGTGTCGTGGTGGACGGCCATCTCCGCATTCGCCGCCTACACCCGCAGGCACCGCAAGAACCAACCCGATGTGCGACGCCGAGGCTTCTATGTCATCCGCCGTGACATTGATTCCTACACGGACTCGATTCCGGTCGGCGCAACGTCCCCAGTCTGGGCCATGCTGAGCAGGCTGTTGTTCACGTTCGGCGAGGGTCGGTCGCTGTCCGCGGCGCATTGGGAGCTGATCGAAAGCGTGGTGCGGCCGCTGGCGTTCATAACGGAGGGGCAGCTCTTCACGCAGTACCGCGGCGTACCGACCGGGCAGCCCATCTCCTGCGTCCTGTTCAATCTCTACTTGTGCGGGCTCGATGCCCAGCTCGACCAGATTCCCGGCGCGTTCTATGCGCGCTACTGCGACGACATCGTCTTCGCCCATGCGGATCCCGGCGTGGTGCGCGCTGCCGATGCATGCATGCGAGAGACCCTCGCTACTCTGGGGATCCAGTTTAACGAGAGCAAAAGTCGGGATCTCTATCTCACGGCGGCGGGGCGGGAATCGCCCGCGTGGCCAGAGGCGCGAGGGACGACTGCGGTGCCGTTGCTGGGCTGTCTGATATCCGCCCACGGAACAGTTTCGCTGAGTCGCAAGAAGCGCCGGCGTCTCTTGGCAGACATCGAGGATCGCGCGTTTGGAACTGCGAGGGCTTTGAAGACCCGTGACCCGGCGGCGGCCGGCCGCACGATTTGTTCCGTCATCAATCGCGCTCTGGAACCCAAGCTGGAGTTTTCCCAGCAACGCTCGGCGACGTTGCTGCGCAGAGCCGTGACGGACCGTGACGATCTGAAGCAGCTCGACTACTGCATCGCGCGGATTGTGCTGCGGGCCATCACGGGTCAGCGCGGGGCTCAGGCATTCCGGGTGATTCCGTATCGAAAGATGCGCGAGGAGTGGCGCCTGATTTCCCTTCTCCAGGCGCGCAACCAATGGCCGGGCGGGCGTGGGGTTGCGGATCCCGACCGCGCCACATGACACCAATAGACGCCTGGCTGCACCGTCAGGCCGAACGGGAGAAACGCCTGATCACGCTGGAGGACGCCCTCCTCGGCAACCAGGCCAGAGCGTATGCACTCTATCGCCTGCGGTACTTCGCGGTGCGCTGCGTATCGTCGGCGGTTCTCCACGGCATCCGGCTCACCCTCCTGCAGTACATTTTTTCGCACCAGGCCTTCCTTACGACTCTGCTGCTCAATGCGATTGCAGGGCTGGTGACGAGCTTCTGGTGGGGCGCGCTCGAGGTGTTGCGCGCACGCGTGCGTCATTTGTTACGTGACACGCAGCGCCACCGCATTCCCGAGGAGATTGGGCAGTGGTTGACCGTCGCCGCCGTTCTTGCGGTCACGAGCCTGCTGCTGCCCGTCGGTTGGATCGCGTGGGAACATGCGTATCGTCACCGCGCCTTCGACGTGCTGCAGCTCTACACGTTCGCCATCGGCTTCAGGGTGGCGGCGGATTTCATGACCCTGATGTTCCACTCCGGGGTGTATGCGGTCCGCCGCGTGTATCGCCCAATGCCTGCAATGATCGCCGTCGAGCTCACGAGCATGCTCGCGGTCCTGGCACTGTGGCCATGGCTGGGGCGCTGGAGCTTTCCAGTCGCTGTCCTCTTGGGGACGGCGGTATCGGCGGGGCTCGTCGTTCACTACACCGCGCGCTTGTATCGTCTTCTCGGCTGGCTTCCGCTGCGGCTCGGCAGGCCGGAGCGTTCCCAGTTTGCCCGCTGGAGCACGGTGGCGGAGTTTCTTGCTGCGGGGCTGTCCTATGCCTTGATGAAGTTGGACGCGTTCCTGATGCTGGCGATGTTTCACTCACGGCTGCCGGCGGCCAATGGCGTCAGCTTGTTTGTATTCTTCGTGAGCATCGGCCCCGCCATCCAGGCCGGCTTCGACTGGGCGCAACTGCTGTACTTCGACCTGAAGAAGTTGAACACGCGCTGCTTGAGAGCCTTCCGGCAGCGCTACGAGCGGTCGGCCTTTCACCTGGCGTGGGTGGTCGGTGTCGCGCTCTGGGGCTTCGCATGTGTACTCGGGACTGCGATCACCCGCCGCAACCTGGGCGATCTCTATTGGCTCATCGGCCCCTTCTTCCTCGCCCGTTCGTTCCTGGCGCTGGCGCAGATCCAAGCCTTCTCCTCGCGACGCTATCGCGCCCTCCTGACGAGTGGGTCTTTACTTCTAGGCTTCATGTTCGCTCTGCAGATCGGCATGCCCGCCGAGCGCTACAAGCTGCTCGGTCTGGCGCTCGCGACCTTCCTCGTCGCCGGGTTGGTACGAAAGGGAGCGCACGCAGCAACCGATGAGATCTTCGAGCGGCGCGTACTACCAGTGAGCGACTGGCTGGAGCGTTTGAAGGAAGTGAGAGAGCCGGTTCGTCTGCGATCCCTGCGGTTCCGAACCGAGGCACGGCCGCTTCTGGGGCCAACGAACGGCGGCGGGGCGTGGGCTGACGAGGATCGATGGAAACTCAGACGGATGGCGCAGCGCGTGGCGAAAAGGATCCGGGGCTGCGGTGCGGTGACGGTGCTCTACCCTGGACAAGTCGCGTGGTACGAAGTCACCCACGCACGGACGCCAATCAACCGGCAGACACTCCTGCGCTGGGGTGGGGGCTTGGTCGACTCAATCACCAGCACGCGCCTCGAACGGGACGGAGCGTCCGCACTGCGAGCGGGAGTAGAGATGCACGTTCTTGGCGGTCCGTTCGGCAATGTCAGGCGTCTCGGAAGTAATGCAATCCCCGTACAAGAAGTAACGAGAGTTTTTCGAGAGATGGTCCCGCACGGAATCATCTATTCTCCAGACGATCCGATACCGGAAATGCTGAAGACGCTGTCGTCGTGGGACAGACGCAAGATCCTCTTCGAGGGCGTTCAATTCGCCATGCACCTGCATGGGACTGCACGTCCCGGTCGGTTCGATGTCACGAGCTTTTGTTCCGCTGGGGAACTGACGCTCATCTTCATCATCGACCGCAAGAGCGATCGACGCCAACGCATGCAATGGCGGGCGCGGATCAAGGCGATGAACGTCGAGTCAGCGCTGGCGAGCACATCTTCTGGCTGCAGGACAAAGGACGGTGGCTGGGCCCCCGACGATCGCCGCCCACAGGCACCTGGGCGGCCGGCCCGCAGCAACTGAAAACACCTTCGCTGTCGGCTACCAGGCCGTCCTACGCCGCTGGATGATTCAAGGTGCCAGCGTCGCACGAACGCAGCGACGGCTGCGGCAACGTGACGCGGCAGCGGACCCACAATAGCCGATCACCTGCGCCGCCCGCGTCCTCCTGATCGCCGCCCGCCGTAGTGATGGCCACGGCCGGGGGGCTCTGATGCGCCGGGCTGCGGTTCCGGTTGGGGCGTGCTGCGCGCTGGCCCGGTCGACGGCCGCGCGGCGCGGCGGTCGGCGTTGCCTCTGGCGCGCACCCGTTCATCGGTCTTGCGGCTGCGGATGGCCGCGATGCGCTCGGCGAGCGGAACCTCGAGGCGCGCCGCTGGCCGCGCGTTGTAATCGAAGTCGGGAACGGTGACACGCGGCAGCCGCTTGCCAATCGCGCGCTCGATCTGGGCGAGGTCACCCTGCTCTTGCGGCGAGACAAACGTGAACGCGTCGCCGGTCGCCTCGGCGCGCGCGGTGCGGCCGACGCGATGAATGTAGTCATCGGGCACCGTCGGCACGTCGAAGTTCACGACGTGCCCAAGCTCCTCCACGTCGATGCCGCGGGCAGCGATGTCGGTGGCGACGAGGACACGGTACTTCCCCTCCTTGAACCCGGCGAGCGCCGCGGTGCGTTGCGCCTGCGAGCGGTTGCCGTGGATGCGCTCGGCCTTGATGCCGTGGCGGACCAAGTGTTCCGCCAGCCGGTTGGCGCGGTGCTTGGTGCGGGTGAAGACCAGTGCGTCGTGCATCTCGCCCCGTTCGAGCAGCGTCACCAACAGCGCCGCCTTGAGCTCCTGCGCAACCGGGTACACCGCCTGCGTGATGCCGACTGCCGGCGCTGCCTGACGACCGAGATTGACAGTGGCCGGGTTGTGCAACATCTCGCGCGCGAGGATGCCGATCGGCCCCGGCATGGTGGCGCTGAAGAAGAGCGTCTGCCGGCGTGCCGGCACATGGCGCAGGATGCGGCGGATGTCCGGCAGGAAACCCATGTCGAGCATGCGGTCGGCCTCGTCGAGCACCAGATGCTCGAGCCCGCTGAGCTTCGCATACGGCGAGCGGAAGTGATCGAGGAGCCGGCCGGGCGTGGCGATGAGCACATCTACCCCGCTGCGAAAGGCGTGCTCCTGCGGCCCCATCGCGACACCGCCGTAGACTGCCGCGGCGGTGATCGGCGTGTGTACCGCGAGGTCGTTGAGATCCTCCAGAATCTGCGCCGCCAGCTCGCGCGTCGGCGTGATCACCAAGGCGCGCGTCGTGCCGCGCGGCCGCTCGATGAGCTGGTGCAGGATCGGCAAGAGAAACGCCGCGGTCTTGCCGCTGCCGGTGACGGCACTGGCGAGCACGTCGCGCCCCGCCAGCGCCGGCGGGATGGCATCGGCCTGAATCGGGGTCGGGCGGACGAAGCCGAGCTCTTTGAGCCCTTTGAGAAGGTTCGGATGAAGCTGCAGACTGCTGAATGGCACAATGGCTCCTTTGTTGTGCGGGTACGACTTAGCGGAGTCGCAGACGCGGCTGCGCTCAGCGGATGAGCTGCCATCGTAGCGTCGCGGCGGCTCCTCGCAATGCCTGCACGCGGCGGTGTGCACTCGTCATTTCCGGGTTAGTTAGGTTAGGGGCCGCGCTCGGCGATCCAGATCGTGTGCCGTCTCCCCCCACGCGGCCCTCTCGCCCGCACCGGGACCTCGTCCACCGTGAACCCGGCGCGGCGCAGGCGTTGCGCGAAGACGCGATCGGGAACGGCGGACCAAATCGCCAGTACGCCCTTGGGCCGCAGTGCCGCACACGCTGCCTCCAGTCCGACCCGCGCGTAGAGCCAGTCGTTACTCTTCACGGTCAGACTGTTGGGGCCGTTGTCCACGTCGAGCATGATGGCGTCGTAGCGCTCCCGCCCTTCCTCGATAATCCGGGCGACGTCGACCTCACGAACAGTCACCCGACCATCCTGGAGCGGATGACCAGCCAGGTGAGCAAGGGGTCCCCTGTTCCACGCCACCACCGCCGGCACCAACTCAGCCACGATCACTTTGGCCGTGGCTCCGAGTCGATGCAGCGCGGTGGCCAAGGTGTACCCCATACCCAAACCTCCGATGAGGATCCGCGGGCGGGGACGCTCGGCGATCCTCGCGCATGTGAGCTCGGCCAGAGCGTCTTCGGAGCCATGGATACGGCTGTTCATGAGCTCGCGGCTCTCCACTCTGATCGAAAACTCTGCGCCACGCTTGTACAGGCGAAGCTCGCCTGCATTTCCGGGCACCTGGGCGCTGTCGAGGAGTTCCCAAGGAATCATGAAGGGCGCAAGCATTCCACGTCCTGGCTCGACGTTCGAGAGCGATCTGCCTCGGGGCCGTAGGAGCGGTCCTCTTCACTGCGACCGGCAATGTGCGAGTGCGGAGCCGAGCTACTTCCGGCCGCACGGCCAGCAGGTGCTGCGAACCCACGAAACTGACGCACACCCGCGCCGTGCGTTCTTACCGGGATTGCCCTGGCGTCTACGGCAGCGCGCCGGCCGTGACCCAGTCGCGAAGCAGCTGCACGCTCGTCGTGGGGGTCGGTGTCGAGCCGATGGGACAGCCATTCAATGTGAAGTTGACAGCAATCAGCAGTTCGTTGATCGTGACCTGGCCGTCGCCGTTGGAATCGAACGTGGGGCAGTTGCCCACGGGCAGACTCCCGAGCGCGATATTTACGCCGCGGATCAACTCGTCAACCGTGACAACCCGGTCTGCGTTGCAGTCGCCGATGCACGCCGCGGCGCCGCTCACGGCGATGGACGCGCGGCCGAGGTTGGAATCGGTCGCCCCGTCCGACGCCGCGAAGGTAAACGAGTCGCTGCCGCTGAACTCGGCGTCAGGGAAGTAGGTGGCCAGTGTGCCGTCGAGCCCGACGGTGCCGTGACCCGGCTGTGATACGATGCGCAGCGTGAGCGCGTTGCCGTCGGCGTCCGTAGCACTGAGCGGCACCGGCACCGACACGCCGGCCACTGTGGATGCCGACGTGTCGCTGACCACCGGCGGGCGGTTCGGATTGCGGTCGCCGTTGTGCGGTCCACTGTGGCACGTGTAGCAGCCGACCTGAAAGCCACGCCAGAAATTCTTCGTCCCCACCTGCTCGGTTTGAAGGGCTCGGTCGCCCTGGACACGCGACAGCACGGTGCCGCGGTAGTCTGCACCATGACATGCCTGGCATTGGCGCGGATCGCTGTTCTCGCCGACGGCATCGGGATGGCGACTGACCCACTCCTGCCCGACCGGATGCATGCCGTGCGGCCCGCCGTCGGTGGTGACTGGTTGTGTCCCGTGGCACGTCGAGCATTCGATGAGCGCGCCGACGTATCCTTGATGCGCGATGCTTTGGATGTTGTCGTTGCGTTGCGAGCTCGGGAACTCGGCATGCGTCGGGCCGTGACATGCCGCGCACAGCAGACCGCCGTGCCCCTTCGAGAAGCGGTACAACGACAAGCCGACGGCGGGAGTGTCTGCGTTCGTCGCGAACGTCTGGTCGACGGCAACGCGCTGCTGTCCCGGCGTGTCGAACACTGACGTATAGCGTATCTGGCCGTTGTTGTGTGTCGCCGTGCCGGTGTGACAGCTCTGGCAAGCCGGTTCGTCGAGCCAACCGGTGCGAGCGGGCGAGGCGACATCGAGCATGGAGCCGTGGCAGCTCTGGCACTGCATCGCGAGGGTTCCATCGGCTGCGACTGCCGCGCCCATGGCGCCGCGCAGGCAGCGAGTCACGGAGCCAGGATGGCAGCGATAGCAGGCAGAGCGGTTCGCGACGGAGTCGAGCACCAGTCCCGTCGTCGGGTCGATGACGTTGGCCATGCGGCCATGCACAGACTGGGTGAGCGGCGGGATACCAGCGATGCCAGTGCCGGCCAGCGCTTCGGAGAGATGGCAGCGCGCGCAGAGGATCGACTGCCCATCGGTCGTCACCGTTGCGAAGAGGCCTGACGGATTGTACCCGGCGGTGGTGAGCGCGCTCTTGTAGGTGTCGCGGAAGCTCTCGCGGTCATCGTGCAAGCGCAGGACATTGAGCCGCATGTCGCGCTGTGGGTCGGGATCGTTGACCCAGCCCTCGAGCGGCCGGGCGGCCGCGCTGCTGCCAGAGGCGTGGCACGCCGCGCAACTCATTTCATCGGAGACCGGCAACACGATGTCCGCTGTCGCCAGCACCTGAGCGTTGAGGTCGCGGGCCACCAGGCGCATCAATGGGTACGGGTTCTTCTTCTGCGCGTCATCATACGGTGTGATGGGGATGCCTTCGGCGATGAACCATCCTGCGGTGGTGTCGAAGGTCATCGCCTGCGGCTGGTTCGTTGCACCAGGCATATTCTTCGCCGCGAGTCCGACGTCGGGCGCGAGCGACATGCCGAACAGCGCTAGCACATGGTCCCAAAAGTTCGTCTTGCCGGCGGACGTCGTGTTGATCGACCCGTCTGGATCGGCGACCGCTTCGTATGTCACCGTGACACCCGCCGGGTCTTGCACCAAGTGGCCTTGCGGATCGATGAGCTGCGCGTGAATCGTGTTGTAAGGCGGCAGCAGCGAGAACACCGAGTAGTCGGCATCCATGCAATGCATACCGAGATTGTTCCAGCCGACGAGGGTCCAATCGGCAGCCGCTGGCGTGACCAGCGTAAGCACCGAGAGCAGCCCCAGGAGTATGCGTGTGATTGTTCGCGCGAACATTCTATTCGACGACAGCAACGGCTGTGCCGCGGGAAATCGGCAGATCAGAGTCGCGATATGATGGCTGAAGGTTTTACGGTAGCGATGCAACTGCAGGGCCGGTTCTCGGCAATGCACGTTGCAACAGCGCCACGCTACCGCAGAGGATTGCAGTGAATGCAGCGATGCTGATTCTAATTCGCTATCAAGATGAGACGAACCATGGCATACTCGCGGCATGGGAAGACCGCGGCGGGTCGAGGTGGGGGTGGTGAGGCGGGCACAGAAGG
>Ga0209048_10007380_pt1 | contig 10161 bp, 8 predicted proteins | sample FrelakmetCRP12CR_FD_187146 | JGI IMG/M metagenome (GOLD analysis project Ga0209048, IMG submission 187146) | Freshwater lake sediment microbial communities from the University of Notre Dame, USA, for methane emissions studies - CRP12 CR (SPAdes)... | ecosystem: Environmental > Aquatic >... | reverse complement strand
CGCACGGGGAACGCGGCGAGTTCTGGCAAGGAGAAAGATCATGTGCACGACCTGCGGCTGCGGACAGGGCGAAACGACGATCGACGGAACGCCGGTCGAAGCGCACGGACACGCGCATCGACACGACGATGGCACCGTGCACTCGCACCCGCACGGGCACGATGCCGGGCACGCGCACGAGCACGCAGCCGGCGAGCACGCGCACTGGCACCAGCACGCCGACGGGACCTGGCACAGCCACGTTCATGGCGGCGGCACCGCGCATCCGCTCGGCGCGGCGGCGGGCCCGGGCGCCGCGCACGCTCCCGGAATGGCGCCGGCGCGGATGCTGCAGATCGAGCAGGACATCCTCGCCAAGAACGACGCGTATGCCGCCCAGAACCGCCGCCTGTTCGCCGACCGCGGCGTCTTCGCGCTGAACCTGGTATCGAGCCCCGGCTCCGGCAAGACGACGCTGCTCGTGCGCACGATCGAAGCGCTCGCCGGCCGGCTCGCGGTCGCGGTGATCGAAGGCGACCAGCAGACTTCGCTCGACGCGGACCGGATCCGGGCGACCGGCGCCGCTGCAGTGCAGGTCAACACGGGCAAGGGCTGCCACCTCGACGCGCAGATGGTGGGCCGCGCGCTGTCGACGCTGAATCCCGCCGACGGCAGCCTGCTCCTGATCGAGAACGTCGGCAACCTCGTCTGCCCCGCGGCGTTCGACCTGGGCGAAGCGCACAAGGTCGTCGTGCTTTCCGTGACCGAAGGCGACGACAAGCCGCTCAAGTATCCCGACATGTTCCACGCCGCGGACCTGATGCTGATCAACAAGATCGACCTCGCGCCGCACGTGGACTTCGACATCGAACGGGCGATCGCCTATGCGCATCGGCTGCGACCCGGCCTGCCGGCGCTCCCGATCTCCGCGAAGACCGGCGAAGGCTTCGCCGAATGGCTCGCGTGGCTCGAGCAGGGCGCCGCCGCGACCCGGGCTGCCCGCGACCGCGACATCGACGCGCTGCACCGGCGCATCGCGGCGCTCGAGGCGGAGCTTGCACAGAAACGCGCATCCGCGGGTCTGCCGCAATGACGAGGCCCCGAGGGCATCCATGACAGCGACGGAGCTCCTCACCCGCCCGGCGATCGTCCGCCGGCGCATCGCCGTCACGGGCATCGTGCAGGGCGTGGGGTTCCGGCCGTTCGTGTGGCGGCTCGCGTCCGCGCTGGAGCTCGACGGGTGGGTGCGCAACGACGCCGCCGGCGTCACGATCGAGGTACAGGGCGCAGGGGACCGCGTGCGCGAGCTCGCGCAGCGGCTCTCCGACGATGCGCCGGCGCTGGCCCGCGTCGACAGCGTCGCCGTGATGGACCGTCCGCTGGAGGACGGCGCAACCGGCTTCGCGATCGAGGCGAGCGGCAGCGGGCGCGCGGCGACCGCCATCGGCCCCGACAGCGCGATCTGCGCCGATTGCCTGACGGAGCTGTTCGACCCGGCGAACCGGCGTTACCGGCACGCGTTCATCAACTGCACGAACTGCGGGCCGCGGTACACGATCACCCGGGAGCTGCCCTACGATCGCGCGACGACGAGCATGGCGGCCTTCGCGCAGTGCGCGCAGTGCGCCGCCGAATACGCGTCGCCGCGCGATCGCCGCTTCCATGCCGAGCCGAACGCCTGCGCCGTCTGTGGCCCGCGCCTTGCATTGCTCGATGCGACCGGCGCACCGGTGCCGGATGTCGATCCGGTCGGCGCAGCGCTCGCGCACCTCGCGCGGGGCGACATCGTCGCGATCAAGGGCCTCGGCGGCTTTCACCTCGCGTGCGACGCGCGCAACGCGGCGGCCGTCGCGCGGCTGCGGGCGCGCAAGGCACGCGAGCAGAAACCCTTCGCCGTGATGGTCGCGGGCACGGCGTCGCTGCTGCGCTGGACGCACGTCGCGCCTGCCGAGCGCGCGCTGCTCGAAGGGACGGAGCGGCCGATCGTGCTGCTGCGCAAGCGCGACGGCGCCGATGCAAAGCTGCCGGGCGTGGCGCCGGGGCTCGCGTGGCTCGGCGCGATGCTGCCGTACACGCCGCTCCAGTACCTGCTGTTCCACGAAGCGGCCAACCGGCCCGCGGGAACTGCGTGGCTCGCCGACGCGCAGGAACTCGCCCTCGTGATGACGAGCGCGAACCCCGGCGGCGAGCCGCTCGTCACCGGCAACGCCGAAGCGCTCGCGCGCCTTGCCGGGATCGCCGACGCGTATCTCGTGCATGACCGCGACATCGTGATCCGCTGCGACGACAGTGTTCTTCGATGGGCTCACAAGGGTCCGCAGTTCGTCCGCCGCGCGCGCGGCTACACGCCGCGTGCGATCCGGCTCGCGCGCGCAGGGCCGCCGGTGGTCGCCGTCGGCGGGTACTTCAAGAACACCGTCTGCGTGACCCGCGGCGACGAGGCGTTCGTCTCGCAGCACATCGGCGATCTCGACAACGCGCCGACGTGCGCCGCACTGGAGGACGCCGTCACGCACCTCGTCGCGATCCTCGACGTCGAGCCGGCGGCCGTCGCGCACGACCTGCACCCCGACTTCTTCAGCACGCGGCACGCGGCGAAGCTCGCGGCGCGCTGGAAGGTGCCGTTGCATCCGGTCCAGCATCACCACGCGCACATCGCCGCGGTGGTTGCCGAGCATGGCGTCGGCGCACCGGTGCTGGGGCTCGCGCTCGACGGCGTCGGCCTGGGTCCGGACGGCACGGCGTGGGGCGGCGAATTGCTGTACGTCGACGGCGCGCGTTGCGAGCGGCTGGGACGGCTGTCGCCGCTCGCGCTGCCCGGCGGCGATCGCGCGGCGCGCGAGCCGTGGCGAATGGCGGCGGCGGCGCTCGCGCGTGCGGGGCGCGCAGGCGAGATTGCACGTCGCTTCGCCGACGAGCCGGCGCACGAGGCCGTCGCGGCGATGCTCGCGCGCGGCTTCAATGCGCCGCAGACGAGCAGCATGGGGCGGTGGTTCGACGCCGCGGCCGGGCTCATCGGCGTCACGCGCAGGATGGCGTTCGAAGGGCAGGCGGCGATGCTGCTGGAAGGCCTCGCCGAGCGTCACGGCCCGGTGATGGCGCAGCACGACCTCTACGCGATTGCGCCGGCGAACGAGCTCGATCTGACCGCGCTCGCGATGCGCGTCGGCGCGGAGGCCGACCCGGCATTCGGCGCGGCGCTGTTCCATGCGACGCTCGTCGCCGCGCTCGCGGAGTGGGTCACGCGCGCGGCGGAGGCGCTCGACCTCACCACGGTGGCTGCCGGCGGCGGCTGCTTTCTCAACGCGCTCGTCGCGCGCGGGTTGCGCGCGACGCTCAATGCCAGGAACCTGACGATGCTCGAAGCCCGATCCGTACCGCCGAACGACGGCGGCCTTGCGCTCGGCCAGGCGTGGGTGACCCACCAGGCGCTGGCGCGCCGAGCCTGACCATGTGCCTCGCCATTCCCGCCCGTGTCGTCGACCTGCCGCTGCCGGACGTGGCGCTGGTCGACGTCGGCGGCGTGCAGAAGCGGATCTCACTTGCGCTCGTCGACGGCGTGCGCCCGGGCGATTACGTGATCGTGCACGTCGGCTACGCGCTGACCCGGCTCGACCCCGAGGAGGCCGAGCGCACGCTCGCCGTCTTCGCCGAGGCGGGACTGCTGCCGCAGCCGTCCGCATGAAGTACATCGACGAATTCCGCGACGGCGGCCTCGCGCGCGGGCTTGCGGCGGCGATCGCGCGCGAAGCACGCGCCGACCGCGTCTACAACCTGATGGAGTTCTGCGGCGGGCACACGCACGCGATCTCGCGCTACGGGCTTTCCGACCTGCTGCCGCCGAACGTGAACATGATCCACGGCCCGGGCTGCCCGGTGTGCGTGCTGCCGATCGGCCGCATCGACAACGCGATCGAGCTTGCCGCGCGCCCCGAGGTCATCCTGTGCACGTACGCCGACACGATGCGCGTGCCGGCGTCGAAGGGCCTGTCGCTGCTGAAGGCCAAGGCGGGCGGCGCGGACATCCGGATGGTCTATTCGAGCGCGGACGCGATCCGCGTGGCGCAGGAGCGCCCGGACCGCGACGTGATCTTCTTCGCGATCGGCTTCGAGACGACGACGCCCCCGACGGCGGTGGCGATCCGGGAGGCGCAGGTCCTCGGGCTCGCGAACTTCAGCGTGTTCTGCAACCACGTGCTGACGCCCTCGGCGATCGCCAACATCCTCGAGTCGAAGGAAGTGCGCGAGATCGGCACGGTGCCGCTCGACGGCTTCATCGGGCCCGCGCACGTGTCGACGGTGATCGGCAGCCAGCCCTACGAGTACTTCGCCGAGGAGTACCGGCGGCCGGTCGTCATCGCCGGCTTCGAGCCGCTCGACGTCATGCAGGCGATCCTGATGCTGGTCCGGCAGCTGAACGAGGGCCGCGCCGAAGTGGAGAACGAGTTCACGCGCGCGGTGACCCGCGACGGCAACGCGAAGGCGAAGGCGCTCGTCGCGGAAGTGTTCGAGCTCCGCCGGTCGTTCGAATGGCGCGGCCTGGGCGAGGTGCCTTACAGCGCGCTCCGGATCAAGGATGCCTACCGGGCGTTCGACGCCGAGGCCCGCTACGGCATCACCTACCGGTCGGTGCCCGACAACAAGGCCTGCGAATGCGGCGCGATCCTGCGCGGCGTGAAGAAGCCGACCGACTGCAAGGTGTTCGGCACCGTCTGCACGCCGGAGAACCCGATCGGGTCGTGCATGGTCTCGTCGGAGGGCGCGTGCGCCGCGCACTACACGTATGGCCGGTTCAAGGACGTGCCCATTGTGGGTCCGGCCTCCGTGGGTCCGGCTTCCGTAGGTCCGGCTTCGGCCGGACTCGGCAAGGCGCCTGAAGGCGGCCCCACGTGGCGGAGCGCATGAGTTCCGGGCGCGACGACTACGTCCGCCCCGTCGATTTCAAGCACGGGCGCGTGGACATGACGCACGGCAGCGGCGGGCGCGCGATGGCGCAGCTCGTCGACGAGCTGTTCCTGCGCGCGTTCGACAACGACTGGCTGCGCCAGGCCAACGACCAGGCGCGCTTCGCGGCGCCCGCGGGGCGGATGGTGATGGCGACCGACAGTCACGTCGTGTCGCCGCTGTTCTTTCCGGGCGGCGACATCGGCTGCCTTTCCGTGCACGGCACGATCAACGACGTCGCGATGGCGGGCGCGACGCCGCTCTACCTGTCGGCGGGCTTCGTGCTCGAGGAAGGATTCCCGCTCGCCGACCTCAAACGGATCGTCGGCTCGATGGCCGAGGCCTCGCGCGAGGCGGGCGTGCCGGTGATCACCGGCGACACCAAGGTCGTGGAGCGGGGGAAGGGCGACGGCGTATTCATCACGACCACCGGCGTCGGCGTGATTCCGGACGGCGTCGAGATCTCGGGTGAGCGGGCGCGGCCGGGCGACCGCATCCTCGTGAGCGGCACCCTGGGCGACCACGGTGTGGCGATCATGTCGCTGCGCGAGAACCTGACCTTCGAGACGACGATCCGCTCGGACACGGCGGCTCTGCACGGGCTCGTCGCCGCGATGGTCGCCGCGGTGCCCGGCATCCGTTGCCTCCGCGATCCGACGCGGGGCGGCCTCGCGACGACGCTGAACGAGCTCGCGCGCCAGTCGGGCTGCGGAATGCTGATCGCCGAGAAGGACATCCCGGTGAGCCCGCAGGTCGCGGCCGCGTGCGAGTTCCTGGGCCTCGACCCGCTGTACGTCGCGAACGAAGGCAAGCTGATCGCGATCTGTCCGCCGGAGGACGCGGCGCGCCTCCTCGCGGCGATGCGCGCGCACCCGCTGGGGCGCGCCGCCGCGATCATCGGCGAGGCGATCGCCGACCCGCATCATTTCGTGCAGATGGACACGAGCTTCGGCGGCCGCCGCGTGGTCGACTGGCTCACGGGCGAACAGCTCCCGCGGATCTGCTGATGCGGATCCTGTTCCTCGCGCACGCGTTCAACAGCCTGACGCAGCGGCTGTGGGTCGAGCTGACCGCGGCGGGCCACGACGTGTCGGTCGAATTCGACATCAACGACCGCGTCACGCAGGAGGCCGTCGCGCGGTGGAAGCCCGAGCTCGTCGTCGCGCCCTTCCTCAAGCGCCGCATTCCGGATTCCGTCTGGCGCCGGCATCGCTGCATCGTGATCCATCCGGGGATCCGCGGCGACCGCGGGGCGTCGGCGCTCGACTGGGCGATCGTCGGCGGCGAGACCGATTGGGGCGTCACCGCCCTCGAGGCGAACGCCGAGATGGACGCGGGCGACGTCTGGGCGGAGGTCGGCTTTCCGATGCGCGACGCGACGAAGAGCAGCCTCTACCGCAACGAGGTCACCGAAGCGGCGGTTGCCGCGCTGCAGACGACACTCGCGCGCCTCGCGAGCGGCGGGATGCCCGAGCCGCCGGTCGCCGGCGAGCCGGGTGTGCGCGGCAGGCTGCGGCCGCCGATGCGCCAGCCCGACCGCGCGATCGACTGGCGCCGCGACGACACGGCGACGGTGCTGCGCAGGATCCGCGCCGCCGACGGCGCGCCCGGCGTGCGGGACGAGATCCTGGGCGAGCAGGTCTTCCTGTTCGACGCGCATCCCGAGGGCGGGATTTCCGGCGAGCCGGGCGCCATCGTCGCGCAGCGCGACGGCGCGATCTGCCGCGCGACCGTCGACGGCGCCGTGTGGATAACGCATCTGAAGCGCGCGGACGGCGAGGAGCCGCAGTTCAAGCTGCCTGCCGCGCGGATCCTGGGCGCCAAGCTCGCCGGCGTGCCGGACGCTCCGCTCGCCGCGGAGACGGTCGTCGAATACCCCACGTGGCGGCCGATCCGCTACGAGGAATCGGGGAGCGTCGGGTGGCTCCACTTTCCGTTCTACAACGGCGCGATGGGGACGACGCAGTGCGAGGCGCTGCGCCAGGCGTTTCGGCACGCGAAGTCGCGGCCTACGCGCGTCATCGTGCTCGCCGGCGGGCCGGATTTCTGGTCGAACGGCATACACCTGAACCTGATCGAAGCCGCCGACCATCCGGCCGAGGAATCGTGGCGCAACATCAACGCGATGGACGACCTCGTCCGCGAGATCATCGCGACCGACCGCCAGCTGACGATCGCCGCGATGCAGGGTAACGCCGGGGCGGGCGGCGTGTTCCTGGCGCTCGCGGCCGACCGCGTCTGCGCGCGCGACGGCGTCGTGCTCAATCCGCACTACAAGGGCATGGGGAATCTGTACGGTTCCGAATACTGGACGTACCTGCTGCCGCGTCGCGTGGCGCCGGAGCAGGTGCGCGCGATCACGCAGAACCGCCTCCCGGTCGGCGCCCGGCAGGCGGCGGCGATGGGGCTGATCGACGGCCATTTCGGGGCGTCGCCGGCGGCGTTCCGGGCCGAGGTCGGGGTGCGGGCACGCGCGCTGGCCGGGGATCCGGCGTTCGGCCGGATGCTCGCGGAGAAGAATGCCCGCCGGCAGGCCGACGAGGCACTGAGGCCGCTCGACGACTACCGCGCCGAGGAGCTCGAGCGGATGAAGCAGAACTTCTTCGGCTTCGACCCGAGCTACCACGTCGCGCGGTACCACTTCGTGTGCAAGGTGCCGCGCTCGCGCACGCCCCTCTGGCTCGCCCGGCACCGTGCCGAGGGCGCGCTTGCGGAGGCCGCCGATTGACCTGTGGCGATTCGCCGCAGAGCACGTGCTTGCGCTGCATCGGATGTCAACCATTTGTCGCGTCGTGCGCTAGAATTCCACCGGAAAACTCGATGAATTGCGGCACGTCTTTGCAACCGCCCGCGCGGCTCGCGCCGGGCATTCCTGGGAAGGAGTCAACATGAAGTCGATCGTGATCGTGGCCGTCGCGGCCGTGGGGTTTGCGGTGGCCGGCGTGGCGAATGCGTCCGAAGACCTGGCGAAGAGCAGCGGCTGCACGACCTGCCACGCGACGGACACGAAGAAGATGGGGCCGTCGTTCAAGGACATCGCCGCCAAGTACAAGGGCAAGGCGGGCGCGGATGCGACGCTGGTCGCGAACCTGATGGGGGCCAAGGGTCACCCGGCGGTGAAGTCGTCGGAAGCGGATACCAAGACGCTCGTGAAGTGGATCCTCGCGATGTGATGTCGATGCGACGTCCGGCCGGACGGCCGGGCGTCCGCACCGGATAGGTGTCCCGCGGCGACGCATCGGGACGCACGAAGGGCGGTCGCCGTGTCAACGGCGCGCCGGGAGTTGCGTTAATATGCGGTGCAGTGCGCCGGGGTGGTGTGTCGGCCGTGATGGCCGGCAGGACATCTGCGACAGGGCACTTATCCAACGAGGAGGCAACAGGATGAGATCGATCGTTATTGCGGCCGTCGTGGCCGTCGGGATGGCGGCGGCCGGCACGGCGAGCGCCCAGGAAGCACTGGCCAAGAGCAGCGGCTGCCTGATGTGCCATGACATCGACACCAAGAAGATGGGGCCGGCATTCAAGGAAGTCGCGGCGAAGAACAAGGGCAAGGCCGACGCCGAGGCGAGGCTCGTGGCCAAGGTCTCCGGCGCCAAGGACCACCCGAAGGTCAACGCCTCGGAGGGCGACGTCAAGAACATCGTCAAGTGGGTGCTGTCGCTCTAGGGAACACCGGTATCGCCAACGGGAAAGCCGGCAGTCGCCGGCTTTTTCGTTGATGCGGGGTCGGCGCGACCCCGGCGCCGGCCGGGACGTGGACCTCTCCTCCGAGCCAGTTTGCAGCCAATTTGCGTTAGCGCAAGGTTCCGGACCCGCAGTGGCGAGCTGAGCGGCTAACATGCGACATATCGCCGCACGTCTGCCTTTGGCAATCCCTGCCCCGCCCATGACCTCCGACGCCCGGACCGCCGTTTCCGCCGCCCCCGTCCAGGTTCTGGACGGCGCTCCGCAGGCGCCGCCGGCGGCGGTCGCATTGCCGCCCGGAATCGACGCTGCCGAATCCCCGGCGCTCCTCGCGAGCCTCCGGCAGCTCATGCATCTGCGCAGCATCGCGATCGTGGGCCAGGCTTCGGCGATCATGATCGCGCTAGTCCTCGGCGTGGCGCTCCGCGCGGGCCCGATGGCGATCATCGTCGGTGCGCTGGTCGCGCTGAACCTCTTCCTGTCGGCGCGCCTTAAGCGGGGGATGCCCGCGACGCACCGCGAGGTCGCCGCGCACCTAGCGTTCGATCTCGCGGCATTCAGTGCGCTGCTCTTCTTCGCCGGCGGTACGGCGAACCCGTTCGCGCTCTTCTATCTGCTGCACGTCGTGTTGATCGCGATGCTGCTGCCGTGGCCGCTCGCCCTGGGCGGCACGCTGCTGGTGATCGCGAGCTTCGCGCTGGCGTTCGTGCACGCCGACGCGCTGCAGCTCGCCGATGGGCACCCGCTGTCCGACACGACGATGGCGCTGGGATTTTGCGCAAGCTTCACGCTGACGGCGGCGGTCATCGCGTGGTTCATCCTGCGCATCGTCGCGACGCTGCGCACGCACGAGCGTCTGCTGCGCGAGGCGGCGCGCCGCGCGCTGAACGACGAGGCGGTGCTGCGCATGGGGACGCTTGCCGCCGGCGCCGCGCACGAGCTCGGGACGCCGCTCACCACGATGGCGGTGGTCGTCGGCGAGATGCGGCGCGAAGCAGACACGCCGGCGCGCGAGCGCGACGTCGGGATTCTGGCCGCGCAGATCGACGCCTGCCGGCAGTCGCTCGCCAACCTGCGTGCCGCGGCCGGCCACCTCCGGGCCGACGGCGGGGAGCGCGAGCGGGTCGACGCGTTCGTCGCGTCGACGCTGGGGCGGTTCCGGGCGATGCGGCCCGACGTCCCGCTCGACGTGCGCTCCGACGGCCCGGCTCCGGCGCCCGAGATCTCCGCCGACGCGTCGTTGCGGCAGGCGATCCTGATCCTGCTCAACAACGCGGCCGACGCTTCGCCGCAACGGGTGGACGTCGAGGCGCGCTGGGACCGCGAATCGCTGCACCTGACCGTCGGCGATCGCGGCCGCGGCATTCCCGCGGGAGTGCTCGAAAAACTCGGCCGCGCGTTCTTCACGACGAAGCCGCCGGGGCAGGGCACCGGGCTCGGCCTCGTCCTGACGTCGTCGACCGTGGGCCGACTCGGTGGTACAGTCCGCTGGTCCAATCGCCCCGGCGGCGGGCTCGCGGCCGAAATCCAGGTTCCGCTGAACGGCCTCAC
>Ga0209048_10007379_pt1 | contig 10161 bp, 11 predicted proteins | sample FrelakmetCRP12CR_FD_187146 | JGI IMG/M metagenome (GOLD analysis project Ga0209048, IMG submission 187146) | Freshwater lake sediment microbial communities from the University of Notre Dame, USA, for methane emissions studies - CRP12 CR (SPAdes)... | ecosystem: Environmental > Aquatic >... | reverse complement strand
GCAACTCACCGAAGCCGAGGCGTCGTTTCGCGCGCTCAAGAGCGAGCTTTCGATCCGGCCTTTGTTCCATCAGAAGGAGCCGCGGGTCAAGGCCCACGTGCTGGTGGCCTTTCTGGGTTATGCCCTTTGGGTGACCCTGAAGCATCGGCTGAAGCGTCGGCCTGCGATTGTTCCCCAAGCATCGACGAGCGGAGTGTATAACGCGCAGCCGTTATCGCCGATGAAGGTGCTGGCTTTGCTGTCCAGGCTGCAGAGCGCCGACATCGTACTGCCCACCACGGATGGACGGGAGATCCGCCTCCGCCGCATCACCGAACCGACGATCGAACAGGAATGCCTGCTTCACCAACTCGGCCTCAGTCTTCCAGAACGACTGAAGTCTTTTTCAAAATGTAGTGCAGACTCGGCGATCGCCTAAACTGATTCTGAAAGGGTTAGGCGGTTCTGGGACCGCTCCGTGACGAACTTGGGCTAGCCCTGCAGAGCACAAAGCTGAAGGGACGGCCTGACGGCCGTCCCTTCCTGTTGCACGCTGCGAAAATCTAGAACGGTATGTCTTCGTCGGTGATTTCGGCGCCGGAGTGGGACGGCGCCTGGGACGGGTCGGCCTCGGGCGTGCGCTGGTCGAAGTTGGACTTGCCGCGTCCGCCACCGCCGCTGCCTTCGCCTCCACCTTCGCGCGGGCCACCCAGCAGCACCAGGTCGTTGATGATGATCTCGGTCTTGTACTTTTTCTGGCCGGTCTCCTTGTCGTCCCAGGAATCGGAGTGCAGGCGGCCTTCGATGTAAACCTTGTTGCCCTTCTTCAGGTACTCGGAGGCGATTTCGGCGGTGCGCTGGAAGGCCACCAGATTGTGCCACTCGGTGCGGTCCTGCCAGTTGCCGTCCTTGTCCTTGACGCGGTCGGTGGTGGCCAGCGAGAAGCGGGCGATGGCCATGCCGCTGGGGGCGTACTTGACCTCGGGGTCCTTGCCCAGATTACCGATAAGAATGACTTTGTTGACGCTCTTTGCCATGGGATTCTCCTGCCTACCGTGGTGTCCGTGGGATGAAAGGTCAATATAACAGAAGTGTCCGTAGCCAGTAGCCAGTTGCTAGTTGCCAGGGGAGCGCAAGCATCCCAGGGTTGCTAATTACTGGCTACTGGCAACTAAGCAAAAAGTTTGTACAGCATCAGGTAAATCACCACGCCGGTCACTGACACGTACATCCAGATGGCGAAGGTGTAGGGCGCGATGGCCTTGTGGCGCGGGATGCGGCCCTTGAGCGCGCGGGCGAGCGTGATCAGGATGAAGGGAACCACGACCACAGCGAGGATGGTGTGCGAAGTCAGAATGGTGAAATAGAGCGGTCGTGACAGCCCCTCGCCTTTGAAATGCGTGACGCCGGCTCGCAGCACGAGGTGGTAATAGAGGTATGAGGTCAGGAAGAGGCAGGAGGTCACAAACGCGGTCAGCATACTGCGCTTGTGCGCCTGAATGCGGCCGCTGCGGATGAAATACAGGCCTGCACCGATCAAGACCGCACTGGAGCCGTTGAGGCAGGCGTTGAGGGCGGGGAAAAAAGTCGAACCCGTCTGCATTACGCAGCCGTTTTGGTGCTGCGCCGGTTCGCCACGACAAATGAGAACGCGAACATCACCAGGGTGAACAATCCCAGCACCGCAAAGTTGGCGCTCAGCGGCAGGTCGGTTGCCGCCGAGCCGGGGAAGAGCAGCGAGCGCAGCGCCTCGGTCCCGTAAGTCAGGGGGTTGATGCGCATCAGCAGGCGGATCCACAGGGACGCGCCGGAAAGTGGGAACAGCGAGCCCGAGAGCAGCCAAAGCGGAATCAGGAACAGGTTGATGATGGCGTGGAAGGCCTGGGTGGAATCCATGGGCCAGGCGATGATGAAGCCGAGCGCGGTCAGCGAGAACGACATCAGGAAAATGACCAGCACGGTCAGCCCGAAGCTGGCGAAAGAGAAGCGCACCCCGAGTGCAGGTGCGAACACCAGGAAGACCAGGCCCTGCAAAGTGGCCAGCGTCGCACCGCCGAGAACTTTGCCTAACACGATGACGGAGCGGCTCACCGGCGCAACCAGCACCGACAGCAAGAAGCCTTCTTTGCGGTCTTCGATGACCGACATCATGGTGAAAATGGCGGTGAACAGTACGATCATGGTAAGCGCGCCGGGAAAGAAGAAGTCGAGATAGTGCTGGCCGCCCGCGCCGGAGGAGCGGAAGGAACTGCCGAAGCCGGAGCCGATGACGATCCAGAACAGCAGTGGCGAGGCGATGACGCCGACCACGCGCGCGCGCTGGCGGTAGAAGCGAACCACTTCGCGCCACCATAGCGAGATCGCGGGCAGCAGGACCCCTGCGCTCGCAGGCGCCAGGGGTGCGGATAAGGCTTGTGTGCGTGTAGCCATAATTTTTTGGAGCAGCTAGCAGTTAGCAGGGGCTGAAGCCTGCCTTTCCGTTAGGTTCATACGGCACGACTAAAGTCATGCCCTGATACAAAACGATTCACGAGATTTGCTGCTACTCTTAACCTCGCTTGTCGCTAATTGCCTTCTAGCTGCCAGTTGCTAGTTGCTAATTGCTAATAGCTAGTTGCTAGTTGCTTCCTCCCCTTCCGTCCAGAAGCGATGCCCGGTGCGGCGGATAAATACATCTTCCAGGCTCGGCTTGTGAACGGAGACGCCCTCGATCTCTCCGGGGAAGGCCTCGACGACATCGGTGACGAAGCGATGTCCGTTCTCGATCTCCAGGCGTACGCGATTGTCGATAACGGTCGGTCGCAAGCCAAAGCGCTGTGCAATGCCTTGCGCCAGCACCTCCGGCTGCAAGGTTTCCAGCAGAATGACGTCGCCGCCAATCTCGCTTTTCAATTCCGCGGGCGTGCCGAGAGCAACGACATTGCCTTCTGCATAAATCGCCAACCGGTCGCAGCGCTCGGCCTCTTCCATCAGATGCGTGGTGACCAGCACGGTGACGCGCTCTTCGTCGCGCAGAATCTGGAGGTACTGCCACAAGTCGCGGCGCGCGCCGGGGTCAAGCCCTGTGGTTGGCTCGTCCAGCAGCAAGACCGAAGGATGATGAAGCAGACCTTTCGCCAGTTCCAACCGCCGCTGCATGCCGCCGGAGAACGTCTCAGCCTTTTCCCTGGCGCGATCAGCCAGGCCGACGCGCGACAGCATTTCCGCCACACGCTTCTTCAGTCCGGCGCCGCGCAGCCCATAGATATGCCCGATCAGCATCAGGTTTTCTTCCGCTGAGAGCTTTACGTCGATGCTCTGCGCCTGAAAGACCACGCCGATATTGCGGCGCACCAGGGCTGGTTCGCGCGCGACGTCGTGCCCCAGGATGAAGGCGCGTCCGGCGGTGGGCAGCATGAGGGTCGAGAGAATGCGAAAGGTCGTCGTCTTGCCGCTGCCGTTGGGGCCGAGCAGCCCGAAGATCTCAGCCGGGCGGACGTCAAAAGAAACGCCGGCCAGCGCGACGCGGTCGCCGTACTTGTGCTGCAGGTCTTGAAGTTGAATGACGGCGGAAGTGGAGGAGGCAGCCGGCTCAAGCGAGCGGTTTGCCACTTCTGGTTCTGTCATGGGAGAAGCCACAGACAAGTTTACTATGCCGCGTGGTTCAGCATCATCAGCGCGAACAATAGCGGCAAATAGATGACCGAGGCCTGCAACACGTGGCGGGCGCGCACTTTTGATTCAGGTGCAATCGGCGCAAGCTTCATCGTCCACATGCGAACGCTGAACCACAACATGCCGCCGCCCAGCAGTAACGCCCCGGCGAAGTACGTCCATCCCGACATGCCCATCAGCGTGGGCGCAAGCGAGACCGGTACCAGCGCGATGGCGTACATCACGATGGCGAACGCGGTCGAGCGGCCATCGCTCTCCACCACAGGCAGCATGCGGATGCGGGCGTTCTCGTATTCCTCGCGGTAGAGCCAGGCGATGGAGTGGAAGTGCGGGAACTGCCAGAAGAACAGGATGGCGAATAGCACCAGCGCTTCGGGATCGAGGCGGCCGCGAATCGCGGTCCAGCCGAGCACTGGCGGCATCGCGCCGGGGAATGCGCCGAGGAACGTGCAAATGGGGTGGACGCGCTTCATCGGCGTGTACACCACCAGGTAGCTGAGAGAAGTCAGCGCCGCGAGAGTGGCGGTGAGCCAGTTGGTCGTGATGCCGAGATACAGCACGCCGCCGATGGTCATGCCGAAGGCGATGATGGAGGCGTGCAGCAGGCTCATGCTGCCAGTCACCAGCGGGCGTTGTGCGGTCCGGCGCATCAGCGCGTCAATATCGCGCTCGACGACCTCATTGACCGCGGCCGTGCCTCCGCTGACCAGGAAGACGCCAATGAGCGCGTGCAACAGCGTCCAGGAGAGCGACGAGACGCCGGACTTGGCGGCAGCGAAATAGGCGCCGGCCCAGGCCGTCATCACGATCAGGGTAGTGACGCGCGCCTTGAGGAGCACGGAATAGTCGTGCGCCAAAGCGGCAAAGCCTTCGCGGGGAATTGCCAACGGCTGCGTAGCTGTGCTCATGCGGGGATCGCCCTCTGCGGTGCGGGTTGGGCAACGACCTCAGGGGCGTGGGCGTTGATCATGCGGCGCGATTGTATAGCAAGCACCACGCTGGTGGCCAGTACGAGCGCTCCCCCGGCCACGTGCGCGACGGTGCTGATGACGATACCAGTGGTCGGCTGCGGCGGATTGATCATCCACTGCAGGCGGGTCAGATAGGACGCAAAGCCCAGACCGAGCTGGACCATCAGCAGCCCGAGCAGAAGCTCTGCGGGCCTGCGGAGGTGCGGAACACCGGCATAGCGCGTGAGGACGCGGACCACCGTCCAGCAGAGCAGCGCAGTCACCACGCACGCGCCCACCAGGTGCGGCAGAAGCTTGATGCCGGTATGTCGAAATGCCGCGCCCAGGATCAACTGAACCCACACGCAGGCGGCGGTCAGAGCCGCCAGTACCGGCGTGTTCGGGATGAGGTCATGCTCGACAACCGGCTCCGACTCCTGCAACCAGCTACGGCTGGTGAACAGTGCCATGGCAACGACGGTACAGAAAATCATCTGCGCCAGCGTGGCATGTGCAGTGGAGATGGTCCACGGCAGCAGGTTCAGCACCGTGAGGCCGCCGAGAGCGCCTTGTCCCACGACGGCAGCGAGCGCCGTCCAGCCCAGCAGGCGCATCCACTTGCGGGGCTCGACGCGCTGCGTCCAGACGGCCAGGACGATAATCAGCAGGCCGATGAATTCCGCGATCATGCGGTGTGTGTGTTCGTACTGCACGCCATTGACGAGCGGTGGAATCTTGTACAGCGATCCGAAGGATGTGGGCCAGTCAGGGACCGACAGGCCGGCCGCGTTGCTGGTGACCAGGGCCCCGGCGACGATCAGCAGAAAGGTGGCCGCGGCGACAAAGACAGCAAAGCGATGGTAGGCCCGGTTATAAGGAATGATTCGCGACGTCAGAACTAGCTCCCGTTAACGCTGCGGCCCCGCGAAAACGAAGGTATCGCTTCCTGGGGCGATTGGCAAAAGTTCAGTAGGATTTGCGGTCTAAGTTGCGGCCAACGCCCGTCCCCATGTGGAGTCCATAGCAATATTGTACCAAAGCGAAGCCTCCGTCCGGCTTAGATCTCCACTTCCTGCAACTCCGGCTTTGGCGGAGGAATGGTGCGCATCGTGTCGATTACGGCATCCGCGAATTCGGTGGTTCCAGCGGTGCCGCCAACGTCGCGGGTAACGTGCTTTTTCTGGGTGTACACGTGCGCCAGGGCAGCTTCGATGTGGTTTGCGGCCTGGTGTTCGCCGAGGTGATGCAGCATGAGTATTCCGGAGCGTAGTACCGCGGTCGGATTGGCCAGGTCTTTGCCGGCAATGTCGGGCGCCGAGCCGTGCACCGCTTCGAAGATCGCACATTCATGTCCGAAGTTTGCTCCGGGCACCAACCCCAGCCCGCCCACGAACGCCGAACACAAGTCGGAGATGATGTCGCCGTAGAGGTTCTCCAGCAATAGCATGTCGTACTGGTAAGGGTTCATCACCAGCTGCATGCAGGTGTTGTCCACAATGTGCTCGCCGTAGGTGATCTCGGGATATTCCTTGGAGATATTGCGCGAGCAGCGAATGAACAGGCCGTCCGACAGCTTCATGATGTTGGCTTTGTGGATGGCGTGAATCTTCTTGCGCTTGAAGCGGCGGGCGTATTCGAAGGCGAAGCGCGAGATGCGGGTCGATGCCTTCTCCGTGATGATCTTCAGGCTCTCCACCACGCCGGGCACAACTTCGTGCTCGATGCCGGAGTACAGTCCCTCGGTGTTTTCCCGAACGACGATGAGGTCCACGCCCGGGTAGCGCGTGGGAACACCGGGAAGATTGATGATGGGCCGGAAGTTGGCAAACAGCTCGAACTGCTTGCGCAGGGCGACGTTGATGCTGGAGAAGCCACCTCCGATGGGCGTGGTCACCGGGCCTTTCAGCCCGACATGGGTACGCTCAATGGACTCAGTGAGTTCTTTGGGAATGTATTCGTGGTACTTTTCGAAGGCTTCGGCGCCAGCGGCAAAACTCTCCCACTCGAACTTCACACCGGTGGCTTCCAGGATGCGGACGGCCGCAGTTACGACCTCAGGGCCGATGCCGTCGCCGGGAATTAATGTGACTCTATGGGACATTCGTCTCGTTTGCTTGCCGGATTCAGTCTCCGGACTTGGCTTTGGCGGATGTGCCTTCCTTGGTGTCGAGCAGTTCTTTCAGCTCGGACATGAACTCGCGCACATCCTTGAAATCGAGATAGACCGAAGCGAAGCGTACATAAGCGACCTTGTCGATACGCTTGAGGCGGTTCATGATCAACTCGCCAACTTCGCTGGTTTTACGTTCGCGATCGGGGGAATCGACGACGAATCCCTCGGCGTCGTTCACGATCTGCTCCAGTTTACCCATGGAAACCGGGCGCTTCTCGCAGGCCCGCAGCAGCCCGTTCAGCACCTTCTGCCGCTCGAATTTTTCCCGGCGGCCGTCCTTCTTGACCACCATGTAGGGGATCTCGTCGATCCGCTCATAGGTGGTGAAGCGCTTTTCGCACTTCAGGCACTCGCGCCGCCGGCGGATGGACTCGCCCTCTTTGCTTTCGCGCGAATCCACCACCTTGTCGTTTTCAAAGCCGCAGAACGGACACTTCATGGGTGAGAAAAGGCGCAGGCGAAACAGCCCGCCATTTGATTGTAACAGGGGAAACCCGGCGCTCTACTCGGTCAGCGCAGCTTCCCGCTCTTCGGCCTCGGCAACCGCTCGAATCGAGAGGTGCTCGCGCCGTGCCAGCAGCAGGCCGGTGGGGATGACGGACATGAAGGTGATGGCCCAGATCAGGATGCCGCAACTGACGGCCAGCTCCTTTTCCACTCCGAAACCAGAGTTGAGCATGCCAATCGTCGCCACCTGCTGGCCGCCCCCGACGGCCGGCAGCTGCAACATTGAGCCCACCATGCTGGAGCCCATCAGCACCACCTGTTCCGGCAGGGTCAGGGTGCTCAGCCTGCCCGGATAGGCGTGCGTGATCGCGTAGTAGGAAAACGCGATCAGCAGCCACATGAAGATGGAAATGGCAATCAACTGAATGGCGGAACTGAGATCTTGAATGGTCGCCAAGCCGGCGCTGAAGGAGCGAACTTTCTCGCGCAAATGATGGGCAAACCTGGGAGCGAATCCGGCGAAGCGGTCATGCAGAAAGTTGCCGACCCGCTCCCCGGATAGCCGCACCACGACCGCGCCAATCACCAGCACCAGGACCAGCAGCAGCAGGAGAAATGCGAATTCGCGCAACTGGTGATAGAAGCGCAGTCTCTGCAGGTCAGGCGAAAGGAAGCTGATAGCGAGCATTAGCGCGAACGCTCCCATGTCGAAGATGCGCTCCACCCCCCACACGGCAATCTGCGAGGTAAACGTCAACCGTTCCTTCTTGGCGATGATGTAGGGCCGGATCATCTCCCCCGCCCGGCCCAGCAGCGCCAGAGCCGAAAAGCCGATGAACTGTGGCGCCAGCAGGCGCACGGTAGTCGTTTTGCAGACCGGCTTCAGGAAAATGCGCCAGCGCACTGCGCGCATGACATAAGCAAGATAGGTGAGCGCGATACCCGCGAGCAGATTCAGCTTGGCCACGTGTTCCGTGGTGCTGCGAAACGTCGCCCAATCAAACTTCTTCCAGGTGCGGAACTGCAGGTAGACCAGCAGGCACAAGACTGCGAGCACCACGGCGAAGATGAGGACGCGCTTCTTGTTCATGGAAGATCAGCCGGTTCGCGATGACTCAAGGTAACTGAGAGGGTGAGTGGGGTCAAACCCGAACTACTCGCTGCCCGCGGCGGTCGAAGCGGCCTTTTGCGCGATCACCGCTTTGCTCGCCGGATGGCGCTGCTTCTGCTCTGCCAGTTTCTTGCGGTTGTAATCCTTGACGATGCGTGCGACATAGGCGTGCGTTTCGGGATAGGGTGGCACACCCTTGTATTGCTGCACCCGCTGCGGGCCAGCATTGTACGCGGCTAGGGCTTTGACCATGTCGTTGTTGTAGAGCAACAAAAGATCGCGCAGGTAACGGACGCCGCCGTCGACGTTCTCCGCGGGATCAAGACCGTTCTTCACGCCCAACTGGCTGGCCGTGCCCGGCATGAGCTGCATCAGGCCCTGTGCTCCTTTGCGCGACACCGCGCGAGGATTGTTGGCGCTTTCGGCGCGAATGACGCTGGCGATCAGGTCAGCATCCACCTGGTGGCGGTCGCTGGCGGAGTTCACCAGTGTCTTCAGATCGGTTGTGTGGGGCATGACCGCCTGGGCTTGCGGTTCCGGAGGCGCCGGTTCGAAGCTCTCGATCTGGGCGGTTGGGACGTCCACGTAGCCGCTGTCCAGAGCAGCGCTCATGTATAGGCGCGTCGTGTCGCCCACAGTCTCGTGGTGCTCGTGGCGAATGCTGAAACCGTTGCGCAAGTTGGCCATCTCCGCAGCATGGAGCTGCGCCGCCATCAGCAATCCGATGAAACCGAGTTGTGCAAGCTTACGCATTCACGCTCGTCGGACGCGAATCCAGTATCTCTTCAATGGCGGCGGCCACGCCGCTTTCATCGTTCTGCAGGGTGATGGTCCAGCCATTCTGCTTCAGATCGTCTGACGCGTTCCCCATAATGACCGGATGTCCCGCGAAGGTCAACATCTCGATATCGTTGTAATTATCGCCAATGGCCATGACCTGGGAGCGGTCGATGCCGCGGTAATTGGCCCAGCGTTCCAGCGCATGTCCCTTGGAGCAGCCGGCGTTCAGGATATCCACAATGGACAGGTTGCGGTTGTCATACTGCGTACGGTGCACGGTGATGTCCGCCGCAAAGTCACAGGCAGTCAGTTCTTCGCGGGCCCGCTCCATAAGCTCAATTGGCCCGCAGAACATGGCCTGGATGGGGTCTTCGGTCAGCGCGTTCTCGAGGGGGCTGATGTATTCGATGTAAGGTGCATTCTTCTCCATCCACCGTTGGATGGTGCTGTACAACTGCTCGCGGTTCTCGCAGACGATGGCGCCCATGCCTTCGCGATTGAAGGTCAGCACCGTGTGGTTACGGTACTGCTGCATGTGACGGCAGAGCTTGATCGCGATCTCACGCGGGAGGAAGTCGTGGTGGAAGAGTTCCCCACGGGTGGAGCGCGTCATCGCGCCGTTGGAGCTGATAAGGCAAAGGTCGAAGCCCAGCGATTCAGCGATGGGCAGGGCGAAGTTATGCCTTCGGCCGGTGCCCAGCACAATCTCAATGCCGGCCTCGTGCGCCCGGCGCAAGGCATTCCGGTTGGCCGGCGAGAGCTGGACCTGCGAGTCGAGCAGTGTTCCATCGATGTCGATGGCGATGAGACGGATGGGACGGGGCACTCCATAATTCTAGCAGCCGGCGCAGGGTGAACATTCCTTCGTGATGCCTGCACTTCCCATTCGCCACCTGCCGACGTAAAGTAGAGGCGATGGAACTACGCAAGGATCCCATCACGCGCTCGTGGGTCATTTGCGGCGATGAGCCCGACCAGGGTTCCTCGCCCGACTACTTCTGCCCATTTTGCCCAGAGTCGGGGCAGCCCTTGCAGGTGATTGCCACGGCGCCTACCGTGGACGGCGG
>Ga0209048_10007378_pt1 | contig 10162 bp, 8 predicted proteins | sample FrelakmetCRP12CR_FD_187146 | JGI IMG/M metagenome (GOLD analysis project Ga0209048, IMG submission 187146) | Freshwater lake sediment microbial communities from the University of Notre Dame, USA, for methane emissions studies - CRP12 CR (SPAdes)... | ecosystem: Environmental > Aquatic >... | reverse complement strand
AAGGAGTTCGAGGCGATCAGCGAGCGCGGCGGCGTGCTGGGCGCGATGGAAACCGGCTACCAGCGCGGCAAGATCCAGGAAGAGTCGATGTACTACGAGCACCGCAAGCACGACGGCAGCTACCCGATCGTCGGCGTCAACACCTTCCGCAATCCGCACGGCGACGCGGTCCCGCCGACGCTGACGCTCGCTCGCTCGACCGCGGAGGAGAAGGAGTCGCAGCTCGCGCGCCTCGCCGACTTCCACCGGCGGCACGCGCACGAGGCGCCGGCGGCGCTCGCGAAGCTCAAGCAGGTCGTGATCGCGAACGGCAACGTGTTCGCCGAGCTCGTGAACACCGTGCGCGTCTGCTCGCTCGGGCAGATCACCAGCGCGCTGTTCGAAGTCGGAGGTCAGTACCGGCGCAGCATGTGATCAGTCGGGCCGCGCCTCCCCGGTGCGCACCCAGACGCCGCGCTCCTCGCAGTGGAGCACCTCGCTGCCGCTCGTCACGTAGCTTCCGAGCGGATACGCGCGGCCGTTGAAGTAGCAGACGCCGGTCTCGATCTCGATCTCGGTCGGAAGCTCGTCGTCCTCGTCGTCGAGGATCGGCGAATTCCGGAGCTCCGGATCCGGGGCGCCGACTTGCGGGATGGTGTGCACCATGGCCTGCTCCTTCGCTGTTGGCGGGTCGTGCGCGGCCCCCGTGCCGTCGGCGCCGTCGCACGCGCGCGGAAGCGCTGCCGCGAGCATGAACCTCGGCAGTTTCCTGATCGACATTTCCGCGGCACTGCTGCCATCATTGACCAACGCCGCCGGCGCCCGTTGATCTCCGTCAAGATGCGCATTCACAGCCTGACCTCCGACCGGGCGCTCGCGAGCCTCAAGACCACCGCCGACGGGCTCGGCTCCGCCGAGGCGGTGCGCAGGCTGGCGGAATTCGGCCCGAATCAGGTCGAGGAAGTCGGTCGCGAGAACCTGCTCTTCCGGTTCGCGCGCGAGTTCGTCCACTTCTTCGCGCTCATCCTGTGGCTCGCCGCGGGGCTGGCGTTCCTCGCCGAGCATTACGAGCCGGGCGCAGGCATGGCCCGTCTCGGCGTCGCGATCGTCGGCGTCATCGTCGTCAACGGCATCTTTTCCTTCTGGCAGGAATACAAGGCGGAGCGGGCCGTCGCCGCGTTGCGCCAGCTGCTGCCGCAGACGGTGAAGGCGCGGCGCGATGCGGGCGTCGTGCAGCTGCGCGCGACCGAGCTGGTGCCGGGCGACGTCGTCCTGGTCGAGGAAGGCGATCTCGTTCCCGCCGATTGCCGCGTGATCGACGCCCTCGGACTGCGCGTCAACACCGCCACCATCACCGGGGAACCGCTGCCCAAGGCCCGCAATGCCGAGGCGAGCGCCGAAGCGTCGCCGCTGTTCGCGAAGAACGTGCTGCTCGCGGGCACGTCGGTGGTCTCCGGCCAGGGACGCGCCGTGGTGTACGCGACCGGCATGCACACCGAGTTCGGGCGGATCGCGCACCTCACGCAGACGGTGGGCGATGCGGTTTCGCCGCTGCAGCGCGAGATCGCGCGCCTGTCGCGGCTCGTCGCGTTTCTCGCGACGGGCATCGGCGCCGTCTTCTTCGTCGTCGGCCAGGCGCTAGGGCTGCCGTTCTGGCAGAACCTCCTGTTCGCCATCGGCATCATCGTCGCCAACGTGCCCGAGGGACTGCTGCCGACGGTGACGCTGTCGCTCGCCATGGCCACGCAGCGCATGGCGAAGCGGAACGCGCTGGTGCGCCACCTGCCCGCGGTGGAGGCGCTGGGCTCGACGACGGTGATCTGCTGCGACAAGACCGGCACGCTCACCCAGAACCGGATGTCGGTGCGACAGCTGTGGCTCGGCGGCGGCCTGTTCGCGCTCGCCGATCTGGCGGCGAGGCGGGACGTGGCGCGGGACAACCGGCAGCTGTTCGTCAACGCCGCCCTCTGCCACAACCTGAACGACGTGGAAAGACACGGCCGGCGCGAGTCGGTCGGCGACCCGATGGAAGTGGCGCTGGCGGCCATGGGCCGCGGTTTCGCCGGAGAGCTCGACGGTTGCGTGCGGCGGGACGGGATTCCCTTCGACACGGACCGCAAGCGGATGTCGGTGCTCTGCGAAACCCCGGACGGGCGCGTGCTCTACTGCAAGGGCGCGCTGGAAACGGTGCTCCCCGCCTGCGATTTCGTGCAGCTCGACGCGGGGATCGTGCCGCTCGACGCCGCGGCGCGGACGCGGCTGCTGGCGGCACAGGACGACATGACCGCGACGGGGCTGCGCGTGCTGGCCTTCGCCCACTGTGCGGTCGCCGACGGCGTCCCCGCGGACGAGCGAGGCATGCTGCTCACCGGCCTGGTGGGACTCGAGGATCCGCCGCGTCCCGAGGTGTCCGACGCGATCGCCCGCTGCGCCGCCGCCGGCATCCGCGTCATCATGGTCACCGGGGACCACCCGCACACGGCGACGGCCATCGCCCGCGAGATCGGCCTGGTCCAGGGCGCCGATCCCGTGGTCATCGCCGGCGACGAGCTCTCCCGCATGGCGCCGGCACAGTTGCAGCTCGCCCTCGACGCGCGGGAGATCCTGTTTGCGCGCGTCGGCCCCGAGCAGAAGATGCTGGTCGTCGCGGCGCTGCAGAAGAAGCGCGAGGTCGTCGCCGTCACCGGAGACGGCGTGAACGACGCCCCCGCGCTGAAGATCGCCGACATCGGCATCGCGATGGGCTTGAGCGGCACCGACGTCGCCAAGGAGGCGGCCGACCTCATCCTGCTCGACGACAACTTCGCGAGCATCGTCGCGGCGATCGAGGAGGGGCGCACGGTGTTCGAGAACATCCGCAAGTTCCTGACCTACATCCTGACCTCGAACATTCCCGAGCTGGTGCCGTATCTGGCGTTCGCGCTGTTCAGGATTCCGCTGCCGCTGACCATCATCCAGATCCTGGCGGTCGATCTCGGCACCGACATCCTTCCGGCGCTCGCGCTCGGCGCCGAGAAGCCGGATCCGGCGCTCATGCGCCGTCCGCCGCGCCCGCACCGCGAGCCCCTGCTGTCATGGGGCCTCATCGTGCGCGCGTACCTGTTTCTCGGATTGCTCGAGGCACTCGCCGCGATGGCGGCGTTCTTCTACGTGCTGCACGCCGCCGGCTGGCACTACGGCGACGCGCTGGCGAAATCCGACCCGCTCTACCTGCAGGCCACGACCGCGTGTCTCACCGCGATCGTCGTCACGCAGGTGATCAATGTCTTTCTCTGCCGCCACCCGCTGAAGTCGTCGCTTTCCTTCGGCTTCTTCGCCAATCCGTTGATCGTGATCGGCATCGCGGTCGAGCTGTCGCTCCTGCTGCTTGTCGTCTACACGCCGGCCGGCAACTGGCTATTCGGCACCGCGCCGATCGGTATCGACGTCTGGCTGTTTACGCTGCCGTTCGCTGCGCTGATGTGGGCGCTCGACGAAGCGCGCAAGGCCTGGCTGCGGCGGTGACCGGTCGCGCGTGTCCGGCGACAGTCGCGAGTCACGCAGCCCAACCCGCCTGCCGCGTTCGTCGCCGGCTCACTCGCCCCCGATCAGTCCCGTCAGCTTGCGCCGGCCGATGGTCGCCGTAACGGCGAGGATCAGCATGCAAAGTGACAATGTGCCGATGAGGGTCATCGGCGACCAGAATTCGTGGGTTTCCGCGGTACCGCGCTCGAGCTCGGGTTCGGCCGCTGCGGCGCTGGCCGCTGCGGGCGCTGCCGCGGCTTCGGTCGATGCCGCTTCCCGGTCGTGCTCGACGGCCGCTTCGGCGATCGCCCGGACTTTCTGCATCACGTCGGGGGACGGTGCGGCGAGGGGTTGCGCCGCGGTGTTCGGGACGTAGCCGTCCTGCGCGGCCTTCTGCTTGTTCGCCTTGTACGCGGCCTTGCAGCGGGCGGCCTCTTCGCGATCCCGCTCGTGGCTCACGTCGCAGACGCGGTAGGCCCTCGCGTCGCGCGCGTCCTCCGATCCCACGACCCGCACGCACTGCTTGTGCTCGTCGGAGCTCACATAGGGGAATCGCCGGTCGCATTCGCCGAACGACCAGAGGCGCATGTCGTCGGCGCCGGGCGGGATCGCGTCCGGAGCAACGGGCTTCGCCGTGGCACCCGGACCGGCGCTCGCGTTCGACGCTCCGCCGCCCGTCTGCGCCGCGGCGCTTGTGGCCAACAGTGTGGAGAGTGCCAGCATCGAGATCGCCAGCGCGGCAGTTCTGAAGTTCATCTTTCCCACCTTTCGGGGACCACCGCAAAGCGGCATGACCCCCGTTAAGCAAATCCCGCGCCTGCTCACCGCCCGCGGGGCCCCGATGGGGGCTCGCACCGATCCGGAACGCTGCCGCGGGAGGGCGAGCGCGTGCCTGCGCCCCGACGTCGACGTGCGCCGCGATTTCCGTTACGTTCGCGCCCATAACGTCAACAGACCCTGATCGGAATGCCCGCCAACCTGAGCCCCGATTACAAGGCGGCCGAGGCCGCCTATCGCAGCGCCCGCGACCCGCGCGAACGGCTCGAGCTGCTGCGCGAGATGCTGCGCGTCATTCCCAAGCACAAGGGAACCGAGCACCTGCAGGCCGACATCAAGGCGCGGATCAAGGACCTGACCGGCGAGCTCGGGAGCGTGCGCAGGGGAGGCGGGCACGGCGGCCCGGCGCTGGTGGTCCGCCCCGAGGGTGCCGCGCAGATCGCCCTGCTCGGGCCGCCGAACGCCGGCAAGTCGCTGCTGCACGCGCGGCTGACCGGCTCCGGCGCGCACGTCGCCGAGTATCCGTTCACGACGCAGTATCCCGAGCCGGGCATGATGCCGCACGAAGACGTGCACTTTCAGCTGGTCGACCTGCCTGCGATTTCTCCGGAGCACCCGGTCGCGTGGCTCGCGAGCACGCTGCAGATGGCCGACGCGGCGCTCGTCGTCGTCGACCTCGGCGATGCGTCCTGCGTGGAGCAGCTGGCAGCCCTGCACGCGGTGCTGCGCGACAAGCGGGTCTCGCTCACCGAGCACTGGGGACCCCGCTCCGGAGGGCAGCCTGACGGCACTCCCGTCGACGAAGATCCGTTTGCCGTCCGTTTGCCCGCGCTGCTCGTCGCCAACAAGGTCGAGCGGATCGCGGACCTCGACGCCGAGCTGGCGGCGTTCCGCGAGCTGGCGACGATCCGCTACCCGATGCTCGCGGTCTCGGCCGCAACGGGGCGCGGGCTCGCGGAGCTCGGCCCGTGGCTCTTCCGCCACCTCGACATCGTGCGGGTCTACACGAAGACGCCGGGCCATCCCGCCGACCGGGAACGCCCGTTCACGCTGCGCGCGGGCCAGACGGTCCGCGACGTCGCGCGGCTCGTCCACAAGGATCTCGAGCGCTCGGTGCGCTACGCGCGCGTGACGGGCCGTTCCGGCTTCGAGGGGCAGCAGGTCGGTCCCGAGCACGCGGTGGCCGACGGGGATGTCGTCGAGCTGCACACGTAGACGGCGAGCCGCGGCGATCCCCGCGTCGCGGTCGTCACCCGACGGCCCTGCTGCACCATCGGCGGGCGGAGTCGCGTAACATTGATCGATCGCGGGCGCGGTGCGCCTGCCCTCCACGAACTCGTCCGTGACCGAACCCACCCGCTGGGCCTTTCCGCAGACGCTGCAGCCGACGCAGGAGGAGGTCGGGTTCGATCTCAAGTCGGCGCTGGACGCGATCGTCGCGCTGCGCGCCGAGGTGCCGGACGACGCGTTCACGGCGTCGATCCTCGGCGTCGAGCGCATGGGCAACGGCATCGTGATCCGCGACGACGGGCTCGTGCTCACGATCGGCTACCTGATCACGGAGGCCACGTCGGTGTGGCTCACCGCGAACGACGGCTCGGTCGTCGAGGGCTACCCTCTCGCGTACGACTTCGCGAGCGGCCTCGGCCTGGTCCAGCCGCTCGGCCGTCCGCGGTGGCCGGTGCTTCCGCGCGGCTTCGCCGCTTCCGTGGCGACGGACGACGAGGTCTTCGTCCTGGGGCATGGCGGACGCTCGCACGCGGCGAAGGCGACGGTCTTCGCCCGGCGCGAATTCGCCGGGTACTGGGAGTACCTGCTCGACGCGGCGCTGTTCACGACCCCGCCCCATCCGGAATGGAGCGGCGCGGCGCTGGTCGACGACGGCGGCCGGCTCGTCGGTATCGGCTCGCTGCTGATGCAGGAGAAGGTCGGCGACGATACCGTCGACGGCAACATGTTCGTCCCCGTCGATCTGCTCGAGCCGATCCTCGACGATCTGCTGCGGACGGGCCGGTCGGCGCAACCGCCGCGGCCCTGGCTCGGCATGTACACGGCGGACGTGCAGGGCCGGTTGCTGGTCAACGGTCTCGCGAGCGGCGGCCCGGCCGAACGCGCCGGCGTGCACGCGGGCGACCTCGTCGTGGCCGTCGCCGGCGATCGCGTCGCGAGCCTCCCCGACTTCCTCCGGCGGGTCTGGCGCGTCGGCCCCGCAGGCGCGGTCGTTCCGCTGACGCTCGCGCGCAACGGCGCGCCGGTGCACCTGCAGGTCCACTCGGCGGATCGCGACGATTTCCTCAGGAAGCCGAGCCTGCAGTAGCGGCGTCACGATCTTGCTGTAAGCTTTCCCGCGCCGCCGGGCCGAAGCCGTGCGGCGCCTTTCCACCTGGAGGTGCCCGATGAAGCTTTCACCCAAAGTGTTCGCCGTCGGCCTGGTTGCGTTCGGCCTCGCCGCGTCCGCGCTCGCGCAGGACAACAAGCTGCGCCTCATCACGTGGGCGGACTACGTCCCGGCCGACGTGCTCGCGCAGTTCAAGAAGGAAACCGGAATCGACGTCGAGGTCACGCTGTCGAACAACGAGGAGATGATCTCGAAGCTGCGCGCGACGGGGGGCGCCGGTTTCGATCTCGCGCAGCCGTCGCAGGACCGCATTGTCGGCCCGCAGCAGGAGTTCGGCATCTACAAGCCGATCGACATGAGCAAGATCAAGGCCGACCTCTTCATTCCGTCGATGCTGGACGCGACGAAGAAGAACACGACGTTGAAGGGCCAGGTCTACGGGCTGCCGCACATCTGGGGCACCGACGGCCTCGTCGTCAACACCAAGCTCGCGAAGATGGCCGACTACCCGGACCTCTGCAAGCCCGAGTACAAGGGCAAGACCAGCATGCGGCTCAAGCGGCCGACGCTGCTCGCGTTCGCGTTCGCGGCCGGGAAGGATCCGTTCGCGCTCTACGGCGACCCGAAGGCCTACGGCGCGCTGATGGACGACGTCGGCAAGACGCTCGCCGCGTGCAAGGGCAACATCCGGTTCTACTGGGACAACAAGGACCAGCTCCTGAACGGCATGCGCACGGGCGAGATCGTCGGCGCGATGATGTGGGACACCGGCGGCTGGAAGCTTAACGGCGAGAACCCTGACATTCAGTACATCGCGCCGAAGTCCGGTGCGCTGGGCTGGATCGACACGTTCGCGCTGCCGGCAAAGGGCCGCAACGACGCCGCGGCGTACGCGTGGATCAACTTCAACCTGCGTCCGGAGATCGCCGCGAAGGTCGCGGGGTCGGCCGGCAATTTCACGGCAGCGAAGGGCGCCGACCAGCTGATGGACGCGAAGCTCAAGGCGCAGTTCGCGAAGAGCTTCCCCGAAGAGGCGCTGAAGAACGTCCGGTGGTATCCGGCGGTGCCGCCCGGCATCGAGGACATCGAGGGCAAGGTGCTCGACCGCGTGAAGGCGGCGAAGTGAGCGTGTTCTGACGCGCCGATCCGGCGTAACCGATGGTGGCGCGCACCACCGCTTCTCCGGTGCCCGCCCGCCCGATGCAGCAGGACCTCGAAGTCGATCGCGTCACCAAGCGCTACGGCGCGCAGGCGGTCGTCGACGCGCTGTCGCTCGCCGTCGCGCACGGCAGCTTCTTCTCCATCCTCGGGCCGTCCGGCTGCGGCAAGACGACGCTGCTGCGGATCGTCGCCGGCTTCCTCGCGCCCGACGAAGGCGACGTGCGAATCGGCGGGCGCTCGATGCGCGGCGTGCCGCCGAACCGCCGGCCCGTCAACATGGTGTTCCAGCACCTCGCGCTGTTCCCGATGATGACGGTCGGGGAGAACGTCGGGTACGGCCTCGCGCGCCGCGGTGGCGCGCGCGCGGACATCGCCGCGCGCGTCGACGCGATGCTCCGGCGCGTCGGGTTGCCCGGCGCGCAGGACAGGCGCGTCGACCAGCTCTCGGGCGGACAGAAACAGCGCGTCGCGATCGCGCGCTGCCTCGTGCTGGAGCCGGCGCTGCTGCTCCTCGACGAGCCGCTGGGCGCTCTCGATCTCAAGCTGCGCGAGCACATGAAGATCGAGCTGAAGCACCTGCAGGCAGACTTCGGCACGACATTCGTCTACATCACGCACGACCAGTCCGAGGCGCTCGTGCTCTCTGACCGCGTCGCCGTGATGAACGCGGGCCGCTTCGAGCAGGTCGGCACGCCGCAGGAGCTCTATTACGAGCCGCGCACGCCGTTCGTCGCGGGCTTCGTCGGCGCCAACAACCGCATCACGGGCCGTGCGGCGGCGGGCGACGGCGAGACGGTGGAAGTGGTGACGGCCGAAGGCCTGGCGGTGCGCGCACGGGCCAGCGGAAACATCGCGACGGGCGACGCCGTCGAGGCCTTCGTGCGGCCGGAGGCCGTCGACCTCGCGCGTGACCCCGTGGAGTTGCCGCCCGGCGCGCAGCGCTTTTCCGGCCGGGTGGGAAGCCTGCTGTTCGACGGCGCGAACTCGGCGGTGCTCGTGCGCGAGGAGCGGACGCAGGCCGAGATCCGGATCGCGCTGCCCCAGACCGGACGCCTTGCCGATCTGCGCGTCGACGAGCCCGTGGCCTTCGGCTTCGCCGCGCAAAGCGCGCTGTGCTTTCGCGCGGGCGACCATGGCGGCTAGGCTCGCGAGCGATCTCGCGGCACCCCGCTCGCGCCTCGCGCTGCTGCTGCTGATGGCGCCGGCGCTGGTGTGGCTCGTCGGCCTCGTCGTGCTGCCGCACGTCGAGCTCGCCGTGCTGTCGCTGCGCGCGCGCGTCGCTCCGCGCGTCTACGAGTGGAGCCTCGACCAGTACCGGACGTTCGTCGACGAGCCGCTGTACTGGCGCACGTTCGTGCGCACCGCCACGATCTCGATCGTCGCGACCGCCTGCACGCTGGCCATCGCGTTTCCCGCGGCGTGGTACATCGCGAAGATCGCCCGCGGGCGGGCGAAGACGGTGCTGTTCGTCCTCTGCCTGATCCCGTTCTGGGTGAGCGAGACCGTGCGCACGCTGGGCTGGATGATCCTGCTGCGCGAATCGGGGGTCGTGCCCCGGCTGCTCGTCGACCTCGGGATCACGCCGGCGCCGGTGGAGCTCCTGTACCACGACGCGACGATCCTCGTCGGCCTCGTCTACACGTCGCTCTTGTTCATGGTCGTGCCGCTCGTGAGCGCGCTCGAGAGCCTCGACGATTCGCTGATCGAAGCCGCCTACGACCTCGGCGGCAACGGCTGGTCGATCCTGCGGCAGATCGTCGTGCCGCACGCGGCGCCGGGCATTGCCGCAGGCTCGATCGTCGTGTTCATGCTGACGCTCGGCAACTACCTGACGCCGACGCTGCTCGGCGGCAAGAATTCGCTGTGGTTCACCGAGCAGATCTACGCGCAGTTCATCACGCGCTTCAACTGGGAGCAGGGCGCGGCGTTCGGCTTCCTGCTCCTCTTCCTCTCCACGGCGATCGTCTGGGCCGGCCTCGAGCTCACCGGCCAGCGCTTCGGCGACGTCATGCGGCGCACGTGATCCCGTCGCTGCCGCGCCCGCTGCTGTCGCGCTGCGCCACCGCCGCGTACGTCGCGGCCTTCTTCGCCTTCCTCTTCGTGCCGCTCGCCGTCGTCGCCGTGTTCGCGTTCAACGACGCGAACTATCCGGCGCCGCCGTGGCGCGGCTTCACGCTCGACTGGTTCGTCGGCAGCGCGCAGCGCCGCGGGCTCTTCGCCGACGCCCCGCTCATCGGGAGCGTCGCGACGAGCGTCGTCGTCGCCGGCTGGGTGACCGTGCTGTCGGTGGCGATCGGCACCGTGAACGCGTTCCTGCTCGAGCGTGCCGAGTTCCGCGGCAAGTCGGCACTGTCGCTGCTGATGCTGGCGCCGCTCGTCATCCCCGGCGTCATCCTCGGCATC
>Ga0209048_10007377_pt1 | contig 10164 bp, 8 predicted proteins | sample FrelakmetCRP12CR_FD_187146 | JGI IMG/M metagenome (GOLD analysis project Ga0209048, IMG submission 187146) | Freshwater lake sediment microbial communities from the University of Notre Dame, USA, for methane emissions studies - CRP12 CR (SPAdes)... | ecosystem: Environmental > Aquatic >... | reverse complement strand
GCCAGATGTGCAGCGGGAACAGCGCGGTCTTGGCGAGCAGTCCCACCGTCATCAGCGCCAGCGCGGTCCGGGCGATGGGTTCGGCCTCGACCACCTCGGCCAGCAGCCGGATGTCGAGCGTGCCGTAGCCGCCGTACAGCAGCACCGCGCCCAGCAGGTACAGCACCGAGCCACACAGCGCGAACAGCAGGTAGCGCAGCGCGGCGCGCAGCGTCTCGCCGCTACCGGCGAGGCACACCAGAGGAACACCGGCGAAGGTCAGCAGCTCCAGCGCGACGTACAGCGTGAACAGGTCGCCGCTGACGAAGACCAGGTTCAGCGAGCCCCACACCGCGAGCAGCAGCAGCCAGTAGCTGAAAGCCGCGCGCGATTCGCTGCTGCCGATTGGCGTGTCGAAATCGGCGCGCGCGTAGAGGGCAATGCCGCAGACCACAAAGGCCACCGCCAGCAGCATCGCCACGGCCGGAGCGTCGGCGCGCAGCGCGATGCCCAGCGGCGGGGCCCAGTCGCCGAGCTGGTAGACCAACTCACCGGTCCGCAGCCAGGCCTGCGTGATGCCGATCGCGCTGCAAAGACCCACGAGCAGCGTCACGAAGGCGATGCGCCGCACGTGGCGCCCGCCCGCGCAGATGCCGAGCAGCATGCCGACGAAGGGCAGCAGCACGGCCAGCGCCAGCAGCAATCCGCCGGGGGTGCTCAATGGGTCACCTCCGTGCTGCGCACTGCGGTGCGACCCCCCTTCGGCGTGCGCAGGCGGGGGCTCATTGGGCAGCCTCTTCGGGTGGGTCGCTGGCCAGCGAGGCCGAATCGGTGGCCTCGATCAGCCGCACGATCAGCGCCACCGCCAGTGCGCTGGCCGCGAAGGCGACGACGATGGCCGTGATGAGCAACGCCTGCGGCACCGGGTCGGCCAGCAGCCCGGCGACGGCGCCGCGCTTGGCCAGCGCGCCGAAGAGCAGGAACACGCCCGAGCCCATGACGTTGAAAGCGATGATCTTGCGCAGCGGATGCGGCAACACGATCAGCCCATACAGGCCGATGCCCACCAGCGCGGCGGCGCCCAGGCCGAACAGCGTCTCGATGTTCACGCTTTGCTCCCCGGGCGATCGTGGCGCAGCGGCGGGCCGGCCAGCAGCAGGCCCAGTATCAGCGTCAGCGTTGGCAGCAGCGCGACCTCGACGACGACGATCATCGGCTTGGCCCAGCCTTCGGGATAGGCCAGCAAGGCCCCGGCGCTGAACAGGCCGAGCACGCCGATGGCGATGAACACCAGCGGGCCGATGACGATGCCCAAGCGCAGGCCGCGATGGGCGATGCGTGGCGTGTCGGCCAGCCCGGCCATCAGCACCAGGGTCCACATCGCCGCCAGCAGGGTGGCGCTCTGGAACTTGCCGCCCGGGTGGTCGGCGCCGGCCCAGAAGATGTACCCGGCGAAGACGATGCCCAGCGGCGGCAGCAGCCGCGCGAAGTAGGCGAGGATGCCGTCGGGGTCGGACTCGTAGCGCAACCCCGGCCGGCCGCCCCAGAAGCGGTCCGGCGCCAGCGACCACACGCCGATCAGCGCGATCACCAGCACGATCGCCTCGAGCAGGGTGTCGAGCGCCCGGAAGGCCAGCAGCACGCCGGTGATCGGATTGCCGACCTCCGTGGCGGCAAGGTTCTCGATCACCTGCGGCGCCAGCGTCGGCGCCGGGTCGGGCAAGGCCAGCACGCACAGCGCCAGCGTCGCGGCGACGCCCAGTGACAGCAGCAGTGCCACGACATGCAACGATGCGCCGCTGCGCTCGGACCGGGCCGCGGCCTCGGTGCCGCGCAACCGCGAGACGGCGCCGATCAGCATCGCGCCGGTCAGGCCACCGCCGATCGCGGCCTCGGTCAGCGCGACGTCGATGCCGTACAGCCGCACCCACACCAGCGACAGCAGCAGCCCATAGGCGACGAAGCCGGCGATGGCCAGGAAGGCCTCGCGCACCAGCACCGCCCACGCGGCCAGCGCCATCAGTAGCAGCACGATCGCCAGGTTGACGATGCCACCGGTCATCATTGCCGCTCCCGGCGCCGCGCGGCGCGGGCAATGAGTTGCGACACCGCCGCGCCGGACAGCAGCACCAGCAGCCACACCACCACCAGCTTCAACCCGGCCAGCACGCCGCCCACCTGCGGCAGCAAGCCGATGACGATCAGCGCCAGCCCCAGGTTGTCGGCCTTGGTCAGCGCGTGCAGCCGCGTGTAGGTATCCGGGAAGCGCAGCAGGCCCACCGAGCCGGCGAGGAAGAAGAACGCGCCGCCGACGATGGCGACGATGCTGAAGAGATCGACCATCAGGTGTCGTTCACATTGGTGGCAGGACGGTCCTTGTGCGCCATGAACTTGACGAAGGCGATCGAGGTGAAGGCCGCCAGCAGCGCCAGCGTCAGCGCCACGTCGACCACCGCCGTTTCGCGCACCGCGGCGCCCACCAGCAGCAGCGCCGCGATGCCGCCGGTGCCGAGCAACTGCGCCGCCATCATGCGGTCGGCATAGCCGGGCCCGCGCGCCACGCGCAGCAGGCCGAGCGCCACCATCAGCAGCACGAAGGCCGCGGCCGAGAGCAGGAATTCATACATGGCGCCGCCCCGGAACGAGCGCCGGTGCATGGGCGCGTTCCTCGACCGCCAGTTGCTCGACCACCGGCTGCCCCACGTCCAGGCAGTGGTACTCGATCGCGGCCTCGGTCTCGTCGGTCGGCACCGAGCCCGGCAGCAGGCTGGAGATCAGCTCGAAGGCATTGCGCGCCGAGCCGCGCGGCAGGCCCACGGGATAGTCGACGAAGCCCGGCTTCAGCGGCAGGCTGGGGCTGAAGGCGCGGCGCGCGACATCGACGCCGGCCACGAGCGAATGCCACAGGAAGCGCGGCAACAGCCGCAGCAGCACGCCGATGCGCACCCGGCCTGTTGCCGGCGGCAGCAGCCACAGGCTGGCCGAGGTGGCCCCGGCCGTGGCGAGGATGCCGAAAATCAGGTTGGACGGCTTGGCGCTCTGGTCGATGACCAGCCACAGGGCGAAGAACAGCAGCGCTCGCGCCGTGCCGGCGCGCGCCCTGGACCACAACGCCGGGCTGCTCATGTCACGCTGACCTGCATGCGGCCCAGGCGGCGCAACTCGGCCACCGCAGCCATCCGCGCCGCTGCCGGCAGGCCGTGGGTCATCGCGGGTTCCGCCACGATCGGCATCTGCCGGGCCGATCAGGCCGCTTCGGCCGCCGGTAGGGCCGGCGGCGTCTTCTCGTTGCCAAACACGGCCATGTAGACGGTGGGCAGGAACACCAGCGTCAGCAGCGTGGCCACCATCAGCCCGCCCATGATGGCGAAGGCCATCGGCCCCCAGAACACCGTGGGCGCGATCGGCATCAGGCCGAGCACGGTGGACATCGCGGCCAGCATCATCGGCCGCAGTCGGTTGGTGGCCGAACCGATTACGGCGTCGCGCACGCTGCGCCCGGCGCCGCGCTCCTCCTCGATCGAGACGATCAGGATCACCGCGTTCTTGGCGATCATGCCGATCAGCGCCAGGATGCCGAGGATCGCCACGAAGCCCAGCGGCCGGTTGAACAGCAGCAGCGCCAGCACCACGCCGATCAGGCCCAGCGGCAGGATCGCCACCACCATGAGCAGGCGGCGGAAGCTGACCAGCATGACCATCATCGCCAGCAGCATCAGCACGATCATCAGCGGCACCACCGCGAACACCGAGGCCTGCGAAACCTGGCTCTCCTCGAACAGGCCGCCCGTCTCGACCTTGTAGGGCTTGGGCAGCCTGGCGCCGAACTCGGCGATCTTCGGTGCCAGCGAGGCCACTACGCTGTCGGGCAGCACGCCAGCGTTGACGTCGGCGCGCACCGTCAGCGTCGGTACGCGGTCGCGACGCCACACCATCGGGAACTCCTGCTCCTCGACGATGGTGGCGAACTGCTTCAGCGGCACCATGCGCCCGCTCGGCGTGGGCACCTGCAGCGACGCCAGCGTCTGGAACGACGCGCGTTCGCTGTCGGTGGCGCGCACCACCGCATTGACCAGGTAGATGTCGTCGCGCACCTGCGTCACCACGGTGCCGGAGACGGCGGCATTCAGCACCCCGGCGAGTGCGGCCGAGCTGACGCCGAGCTGGCGCGCCTGGTCCTGGTTGATCTTGATGCGCAGCTGCCGTGCCGGCTCCATCCAGTCGAAATGCACGTGCCGCGTGCGCGTGTCGGTGCCGATCACCTGGGCCAGTTCCTGCGCGATGCGCCGCACCTCGTCCTTGTCCGGACCCGAGACGCGGTACTGCAACGGCCAGCCCACCGGCGGGCCCAGCTCCAGCGGCGCCACACGCGAGACGACCTCGGGGAACTGTTCGGCCAGCACCTTCTCCAGCTTGGCGTGCAGCCGCTCGCGCGCCTCGAGGTCCTTGGCCACGACGACGAACTGGCCGAAGAAGGGGTTGGCCAGCTGCACGTTCAGCGTGAGGATGAAGCGGATCGCGCCGCGGCCGACATAGCTGCTGAATAGGGCGACGTCGGGGTCGGTCTTGAGCACCTCCTCCAGCCGCTTGACCTGGGTTTCGGTGGCGAAGATCGATGCGTTCTGTCGCAGCGTCAGGTCCACCGTCAGCTCGGGTCGGTCGCTGGAAGGGAAGAACTGCCGAGGCACGAAGTTCAAGAGGTACAGCGAGGCGACGAAGGCGGCGAGCGTGACGCCGATGGTCAGCCACTTCATGCGGATCGCGCCCTCCAGGAAGACGCTGTACAGCTGCAGCATCTTGCCGGGCTTGACCTCGGTCTGTTGTTGCTTTGGCGGCTTCAGCAGCGCCTTGCCGATCAGCGGTGCGAAGATCACCGCCACCAGCCAGCTGACGATCAGCGAGATGGCCACCACCGAAAAGATCGAGAAGGTGTACTCGCCGGCCGAGCTCTTGGCGAAGCCGATCGGCACGAAGCTCGCGATCGTGACCAGCGTGCCGATCAGCATCGGCGCGGCCAGCGTGCGGTACGCAAAGGTCGCGGCTTGGTCCGGGCTGTCGCCAGCGCCCAACCGGCGCAGCATCGCGTCCACCGTGGTCATCGCATCGTCGACCAGCATCCCGAGCGCGATGATCAGCGCGCCGAGCGAGATGCGGTGCAGGTCGATGTGGGCCACGTCCATGACCGCGAAGACGATCGCCATCGTCAGCGGTATCGCCAGCGCCACCACCGCGCCCGGGCGCACGCCCAGGCTCACGAAGCTGCACACCAGGATGATGACGATCGCCTGCCACAGCGAGGTCATGAAGTCGCTGATGGCATGGTCCACCGTGACCGCCTGGTCGGCCACCAGCACTGTCTCAATGCCCACCGGCAGGTTGGCAACGACGTCGGCCATCTCCTTGCGCACGTTCTTGCCCAGAGCCAGGATGTCGCCGGCGTCGCGCATCGCGATCGCCAGGCCGATGGCCGGCTTGCCGTTGACCCGGAACATCGGCTGCGGCGGGTCAGTGAAGCCCCGCCGCACCTTGGCGATGTCGCCCAGGCGGAAGATGCGGTCCCCGGCGACGATGTTCACCGCCTCGATGTCGCGCTCGGAGTCGAAGGCGCCGGTCACGCGCAGAAACACGCGCTCCTGCTCGCCCTGCATCGTGCCGGCCGGGCGCACCAGGTTCTGCGCCTGCAGCGTGGCCACGATCTGGTTCAGGTTCAGGCGCAGGCCGGCCAGGCGCTCGGTGGAGAACTCGATGTAGATCTGCTCGTCCTGCGCGCCCAGCACCTCGATCTTCGAGACGTCGGGCACTTGCAGCAGCCGCGAACGCGCAGACTCGACGTAATCGCGCAACTCGCGGAAGCCGAAGCCGTCGGCGGTGAATGCGTAGATGATTCCGAAGGTGTCGCCGAAGTCATCATTGAGGAACGGTCCGATCACGCCCTGCGGCAGCGTGCCGCGCATGTCGCCGATGTTCTTTCGCACCTGGTACCAGACGTCGGGAACGGCCGACGGCGGCGTCGAGCCCTTCAGCTCGACGAAGATCGTCGTCTGCCCGGCGACGGTGTAGCTGCGCACGCGATCGAGGTGGTTGGTCTCCTGCAGCGTGCGCTCCAGCCGCTCGGTCACCTGCTTGAGCGTTTCCTCCGCAGTGGCGCCGGGCCAGGCGGCGGCGACAACCATGGTGCGGACGGTGAAGGCCGGGTCCTCGCCGCGGCCCAGCTTCGTGAACGCCAAGACGCCGGACACCACGGCCACGATCATCAGGAAGACGACCAGCGAGCGCTTGGACAGCGCCCACTCCGACAGGTTCGGCCCGATCACGATTGGGTCTCGAGCAGGCGGACCTTCTGGCCTGGGCGCAATGCCTGCACCCCCGCGGTCACGACCACGTCACCTGGCTTGAGCCCCGCGGCCACCTGCACCGACGTGGCATCGGCGCTGCGCACTTCGATGTTGCGCAGCGACACCGTGCCCGAGGCCTTGTCGAAGACCCACACCGCGGTCTTGCCGTCGGCGCGCACCAGGGCCGTGGCCGGCAGCTCGATGCCCGGCACCGCATCGAGCTTCATCCGGCCGGTGACGGTGCTGCCCAGGCGCATCGCCGCAGGCGGATCGATCAGCCGCACGCGCACGGCGAAGGTGCCGGTCACCGGGTCGGCGCGCGGCGACACCTCGCGCACGCGGCCGGCGGCCGTGACCTTGGGGTCGTCGCTCAGCGCCACGGTGATATCGGGGTGCTTGGGCGCACTGTTCTTCACCTGCGCCGGCACGTCGAAGACCGCGTCGCGTGCGCCTTCGCGCGCCACCTGCACGACCATGCGTCCCGGCGAGACCACCTCGCCCGGTTCCGGTCCGCGTGCGGTGACCACGCCGGCGGCAGTGGCGAACAGCCGTGTGTAACTGAGCCGGTTCTGCGCCAGCGCGACCTGCGACTGCGTCGCCTCGACCTGCGACTCGGCCGTCTTGCTGAGCGCCTCGGCCTGGTCGAACTGGGCCCGCGACACCGCATCCTCGACCAGCAGATCGCGCATCCGTTCGAAGTTGGCCCGCGCCTCGATAAGCCGCGCCTGTGCCGCGGACAGTTGCGCACGCGCCGCCTGCACGCCGCTTTCCTCGTTCTGCGGGTCGAGGCGGGCGATCAACTGGCCGGCCTTGACCGTGTCGCCGACGTCGACCAGGCGTTCGATCAGCCGCCCGTCGATGCGGAAGGACTCGTTGATCTCGTTCTGGGCCTGCACCGTGCCGGTGATCGACACCACGCCACCGGCAACGCGCATCTCGATCGTCAGCGCGCGCACCGGGCGGACCTCAGGCGCGGGCTTTTGCACCTCGCGCTGGCAGGCGCCGAGCAGCATCACCACGGCCAGCAACGGTACGACGATCAGCGGGCCAGGAAAGCGGTCGAATCGATCTCGAACAAGGTATTTAGACACGGGCCTGCTCCGGAGAAGAACTCATCGAATTGATAGGCAACCGATCAGCAAGATCTGCGCCGCGACAGACCTCACGCGGTCAAGGTTGCCGCAATGCCGATCACTGCGGCCGACGCGATCAGCATCGCCAGCCACAGCGGCCAGACGAAGCGCAGGTACTTCTCGTAACCGACCTTCGCGATCGCCAGCCCGCCGACGAGCACCACGCTGGTCGGCGCGATGAGCAGCGCCAGCCCGTGGCCCATTATCCAGGCCGTGATCGTCGTCGCGCGGCTCACCTGCGCGAAGTCGGCCAGCGGCGCAAGCAGCGGCATCGCCAGCGCGCCGTGGCCGGAGCTCGACGGGATCAGCACCGCCAACGGAATGTTCACGACCACGGTGAGGAAGGCGAAGAACGCCGCCGACGAGCCGCTGACCAGGTTCTCCATCGAGTGGAGGATGGTGTCGAGCGTCTTCGTGTTGTTCATGATCACCGAAACGCCGCCGGCCAGCAGCACCACCAGCGCCGGGCCCATCATGTCCGACGCGCCGGCGGCCATCAACCGCACTGTTTCCTTTTCACCCATCCTGGCGACGAATCCCACCAGCACCGAGGCGAGGATGAACAGCATCGCGAGTTGAGGGAACCACCAGTTCAACTCGAACCAGAACGGCCGCGCGCCAGCGACCGCGTGAAGCTGGTAGTCCTCTGCGGGCCCCGTGCTGCCGCCCAGCACGCTGGACCAGGGGATCACCGAGAAGATCATCAGGCCGAAGGCGAACGCGGTGATCGCGAGCACCCATTGCTGCGTCCCGGTCAGGCGTTCGTGCGCGACCGGTGCCGCCGCCGAGGCGTCGCCGGCGGCTGACGCGGTGGCCGAGGCATCCGCCGCCCGGTCATGCTCCCAGCCCACCAGCGAGGCGGCGGGATTCCTGCGCACCCGGGCCGCATAGCGCAACACCCAGCCGATCGCCATCGCGGTGAGCACGACCCACAGCACGACCCGCAGCAGCAGGCCGTCGCCGAGCGAGACGCCGGCTTCGCCGGCGGCGACGCCGATGGAAAACGGGTTCACGGTCGAGCCCATCACGCCGACCAGCGCGCCGAGGATGATCATCGACGCGGTGACGAGCCGGTCGTAGCCCAGGGCCGACATCAGCGGGATGAACAGGGCATAGAAGCCGAGCGTCTCGACCGAGAAACCCATCGTCGACCCGAGCAGCGAGAACAGCACCATTACCGACGTGATCAGCAGCCAGCCCTGGTCGCGCAGGCGGTGGGCCAGCGCCGCGACAGCGACCTCGAGGCTGCGGGTCGCGAAGCTGACCGAGATGAAGGCCCCGATCGACATGATGAAGACGATCACCCCGATCTGGCCGAAGATGCGCCCGACCGTCTCGGTGTCGACGACCTCGGTGCTGACGCTGCGCAGTCCATAGACGCCGTTGACCGGCGCCAGGATCAGTTGCTCGACCTTCTGCTCGAACGTCAGTGGTGAGGGCACGCTCTCGAACGTGCCCGGGATCGGCGAGCCGTCGGCGTCGGTCTGGTAGTGCCCTGCGGGAATGAACAGCGCCGCCGCCCAGACGAGCACGGTCACGATCGCCAGGGTGGTGACGGCTCCGGGGAACCCGAAGCTGCGCTTCGGTTCCTTCGCGTCGGTTTCGATGTCGCTCGTGCTCATGTCATTGCGCCGAGAGGCAGCCCGTACTTGCCGTCATCGGCGAAGGCAGGGCGCGACGGCGCGGCCGGGTGCTCTCGCTGGCGCGAGGGGTCAGGCTTGTGCTCAAGGTCAGCCGCGGCTTGCCTCCCGCCGGTCATCGGTCTGCAGGATACCGGATGCCGTTCGCCAACCCGAGGACCGTCGCAACGGTGCACACTGCCCTAGAAGTCCACCGCGTCGCGGATGATCGGGCAGGTCATGCAGTGGCCACCACCGCGCCCGCGGCCGAGTTCGGCGCCGACGATGGTGATGACCTCGATACCGGCCTTGCGCAGCAGCGTGTTGGTGTACGTGTTGCGGTCGTAGGCATAGACCACGCCCGGCGAGGCGCAGACCAGGTTGGCGCCGCTGTCCCACTGCGTGCGCTCGCGCTGGTAGTCGCTGCCGCCGGCCTCGACCACGCGCAACTTCTTGAAGCCCAGCGCCTGGGCCACCACGTCGACGAAGGGCTTCTTCTCGGCGACGAACTCAACCCCGCTCGGGTGGCTGCTCGGGCGGTAGGAGAAGGTCGTTGTCTTGGCCAGGAAGTCCGGCGCCAGCAGCACGACGTCGCGGTCGGCGAAGGTGAACACCGTGTCCAGGTGCATCGCGGCGCGGATCTTCGGCATTGCGGCCACGATCACGCGCTCGGCCGCGCCCTTCTTGAACAGCGTGGCCGCGAGCTGGCTGATCGCCTGGCGCGACGTGCGCTCGCTCATGCCGATCAGCACGTTGCCCTTGCCGATCGGCATCACGTCGCCGCCTTCGAGCGTCGCCAGGCCGTGGTCCTCGGTCGGGTCGCCCCACCAGACGTTCACGTTGCCGGCGAAGTCGGGGTGGAACTTGTAGATCGCCGTGGTGAGGATGGTCTCCTCGTGCCGCGCTGGCCAGTACAGCGGGTTGAGCGTCACGCCGCCGTAGATCCAGCAAGTGGTGTCGCGCGTGTACAACGTGTTGGGCAGCGGCGGCAGCAGGTACTCGGTGACCCCGGCCGCTTCCTTGACGACCTTGAGCGCCGCGCCGCCGACCTTCTCGGGGAAGTCGTGGGTCGACAGGCCGCCGATCAGCGTCTCGGCG
>Ga0209048_10007376_pt1 | contig 10164 bp, 11 predicted proteins | sample FrelakmetCRP12CR_FD_187146 | JGI IMG/M metagenome (GOLD analysis project Ga0209048, IMG submission 187146) | Freshwater lake sediment microbial communities from the University of Notre Dame, USA, for methane emissions studies - CRP12 CR (SPAdes)... | ecosystem: Environmental > Aquatic >... | reverse complement strand
TGTCGGGTGCGAATTGCTAATCAGGCCGCCGAAGGTAACTGGTAGGGCCCGCGGCAATGGCTCTGCCACACTGCGGAATGGAGGTCGGCGACGGCCATGGCCGAGGGCACCGGCAGGTTCGCGCCGAAGGCTCGATGCGTGCGCTCGCGGTTGCAGTGGCGCATGAAGTCGGAGAATCTCCGTGAGCGGGACCCCGCCCGACGCCCAGTTCGGAAAGGGTTCGGCCGCGGTGCCGGTAAGCCGTTGACCGCGTTGGTGGGGTAAGTTCGAAGGCTGCGCGATGATTACCTTGAGGCCGCGACTCAGCGACCACCGCCGGCGTGTTGAGAGAGCCGACCAGCGCGGAAACCTGAAAACCTGGAAACCCGCCGATCGCGCGGGCTCTGCCGGGGCTGGGTCCCAGGTTCGCCAGGCTCGCCAGATCCGTCAGCCCTGCAGAACCTCCGGGCGACCGTGGCCTCGGTTGCCGCGGGACCGATGGCGAGTCCGCGGGGCCGACCGCGCGGTGCGAGCGTGGTGAGTCTGGCGAATCTGGAAACCTGCCGACCTGCGCGCCTCGGGGCCTCCGTCGGCGGCCGCGGCGCCGGCCCCGCCTCGGCCCCGGAGTGGGCGCCCGCGCGGCGGCCTGGGGGGCGGGCATGGGCCCCCTCATGGGGCGGCCCCCGCGCGCCGCCCCGGGCGCGAGGGGGGCGCGCTCGCAGGTAGCAGCGGCGAATGCACGCGGACGAGGTTTCGGCGGGGACTGCGGCAGGGCACCCTTGGAGGTGATCAACACGGTAGCGCTGACGCCCCGCACGGCATTTTGTGGTACACGGTGTTCGACACAATCGACGCAAGAATTCGAACTCAACATCCCGCCGTCAGGGTGGATCTGTCCGCCGAAGGCCCGTGAGTCTTCTTCCCCGCTGCTACGGTGTACAAATGAATTCCCAGAACGCGTCATCGGCTGAACAGCAGTTCCGGGCCGCTGAGCACGAGGTCGAACGCGAAAGCGCCGCACTGAAGAAGGAACTGCGCCTGGTCGATCTGGTCGGCATCCAGATTCTCAACATCGTCGGTTTGTTCTGGGTCGGCACGGCCGGCAAGCTCGGCTCGTCCCACGTGATGTTCTGGCTTCCTGCGGTGCTGCTTTTCTACATACCTTCCGGCATCGTCGTGGCGCACCTGGTCAAGGAAATGCCGCTGGAAGGCGGACTGTATCAGTGGGCCAAACTGCGATTCAGTCCTGTGTTGGGATTCATCGTGGCGATGAACATTTGGGTATCCAACCTCCTGGTCGTGAGCAAGACGGGCGTCGTCATGGCCGACAATGCCGCGTATGCGCTCGGGTCGGGCGCCTCGTGGTTGTCCTCGAGCAAGCCGGCGATCATCGCGATCAGCATTCTCATGATGTCCACCCTGATGTTGCTGGCGTGGCGCGGCTTGGCCCTGGGGAAATGGATAAACAACTTCGGTGGCTTCGCGATCGTGTTTCTGTTCCTCGCGATGATCGTTGTCGCGATGCCGCGCTGGTTCCACGGCGCTGCGGGGGTGGCACCGGCGGTCGCTCCCCTCGCCTTCACTTTTCCGGCCGTTTCGCTTCTCAACTTGAACATTCTCGGCAAGATGGGATACGGGGCATTTGGCGGATTCGACGGCGTGGGGATCTTCGCGGGCGAATGCCGTTCAACGGACGTGGCGAAGTCGATCCGTCGCTCGGTGTGGTTGGCGGCGCCGATCATTACCGTGATGTTTATTGCCGGGACGGCCAGCGTGCTGGCGTACTCGACGCCCGATTCGATTGACCTAGTGGCACCCATGACCCAGGTATTGAACCTCGGCGCTCCGCGGCTCGCCGCCTTCTCGGCCTTGCTGCTGATCCTCACGCTGCTGGCGCAAAATTCGCTGGGCTTCAGTGCGATGATTCGCCTGCCGATGGTCGCGGGCTGGGATCACTTGCTCCCTGCCTGGTTCAGCCGCCTGGATCCGCGGTATCGCACACCGATAGGCTCCGTGCTGTTTGCGGGAGCGGTTGGAATGATCTTCGCGATCCTCGCCAACGTCGATGCGGGAAATCAGGAGGCGTTTCAGCTGCTCGACAATACCGGCGGCATTTTGTATGCACTCACTTACCTGGTGATGTTCGCGATACCGCTGATTGCTCCTGGAGAGAAGCCGTCATGGGGCGTGCGGTGCGCGGCGCTCTCGGGATTCGGGATGACTGGGTTGTACGTGGTGCTGTCCGTCTTCCCGATCGTCGACGTCCAGAATCCATGGTTGTTCACGGCCAAGATCGTTGGCGTCGTTGGCGGCCTGCAGTGCGCGGGCGCCGCGTATTACTGGCGCGCGACGCGCGCGCACACACGCTAGTTGACACCGGTCCTGTAGCGGCCCGTCGGGAGTGCCGCTCCGGCGACGGCGGCGGTGGGGCGAGTCTGTGGATGTCACGACACAGGGAGGGCTCGCGCTCGCGCGCGGGCTCTCCCCACTTCCCTCTATTTTTTTTCGACGCGGGATTCCGCACGCGGGCGCAGGCGGCGGCCGCCGCCGGTTGGCCCTCGGCCGCGCGGCCCTGAGCGGGCGATGCGCGGGGGCGCTACCCCGATGACGCGGATGGGCGCTCGGGGCAGCCCACGCCGGAGTCGGGCGCTCGCGTTGGGCGCGCGCCTCATATAGGAGACTTTCGCGCACCATTAGACGGAGACCCTTTCAGCGACACAGCTGGCCCACCGTCGGATCGGCGAGCCCTCGCGGTGCGCGCCGTGCCGTTGTTGGCTCGCTTGCATCACGAATACCTGCTGGCGCGCGCGTCGGCGTGATCGGGTATTTGCGGAGCACAGCAGGCCAGCGAGAACAAGATCCCCTTCGGGAACCCAGCGATAAGAACAAAGCCCGATCCCAGCAGCAAACCGCGGCCGACGTTGGTGACCGTCGGCTATCGGCGGCCTCAGGGCGCCAACAAGCTGGACGCTGCCAGCGCCGCGGTCTCCACGGCACACTTGCCTGAAGGCGCTGCGCCGCCGCTGCGTGCCTTCGCAATCTCGGCAGCCGCGGCCTCCATCTGCGCGACAAATACGGGGCTCGCATGCAGCCGCGCGACTGTCGCGGCGCCGACAACGCGGCCCGCCTCAATGTCGCTCTTCCAATGCACTCCGCAGATTCCGCGACTCTGACCGAAGGCGCGCCCGCGTTGCAGGATCGCACCCGCGTGATCAGGTGCAACCTCCGCCAGCACCAGCGCCCAGGCCCAGCCCACTGAGGTGTGACCAGAAGGATACGAACCATCTTTGGCAAGATGGACGTCTTCGGCGGGAGTACAGCTTGGAACCTTGAACGCTGCGAACGGCCGCGTTCGCTGGTAATTGACCTTGGCCTTGTAGGTCGCAAGGGCCGCGTCTGTCAGAGTCCTTCGCAAGAGCATATTCAGGTTCGGCATTTCCTTTGCCGATATTCGAACGCCGAGCGCGCATGAGAAGACCTCGCCAGCATGGGGGAAGCTGAGGTCGGCGTCTTGGACTGCGATGTCGCCGCGCGGCGTTCCCTGGAACTTCGTCAGTTCACGAAACGCCGCGTCGTCAACAGTCTGGGCTGCAGAACCCTCGGCCGGCGGAGCGGGGAGCAGAGCTAGACTATCCGGTAGTTCGGTGGGAGCGAGGTAGCCGTTCAGGAGGCCAGGTTGAAACTCACCGACTTGCGCTGCCGAAGTGGGTGCGGCCACGCGACCTGAAGAGGCGCAACCGCTCGCGACCAGGACCGCAGACAACACGATTACTAACAACTGGTATTTGTTCATTTTCAAGATGAAAGAAGACCGCTTCGGACGGCAAGTATAGACAACCGTCGCATCCAGTACTGGTAAGCACCCCGATCGGGAAATTGGGCTCGGATAGTACGGGTCGCCGGGACGCGCGGAGTGGACCCCTGCGGGCGGATCCGCGTTGCCCGGTACGACCGACGGGGCGCGGGAGGCGGCCAGCGCCGTGCTTCGTACGATCGCTGAAGTTCGTCGCGCCGCAAAGCGGACCCTCAACTCTCCGGCTCAGTGGCCGCGCGTCAACGCCCGCCACTGCAAGCGACGGCTAGCTGGCGGATCTGGCGTGGGGGTTGCCTCATCTCACGCCGAATGGTCTGCCGGGTCGCACCCGCTCCTGACGGGCACTACCCAACGTGTCGAATCAGCCTTTCAACGAGCGACGCTTCACTTTCCGGTTGCGGGCGTCGTCTGGAGCTGCTCCAGCACCTGATCCACACTGAAGCTTCCCGATTTCTGGCTCGGCGGGAACTCCTTGAATGTGGCGATGAACTGCGCGACGACCGCTTGCGCCGGCACGAACATCCACAGCTTGTTGGCTCCCCACTGGAAGTACATCTGCGACTCGCTGGTGAACCGCTCGAACGGATCCTGTCGCAGGTTGATAACCTGCGGCATGTTTAGCGGCCTGAGCTGGGCCGAAGCAAGATTACCTTCCATGATCTTGAAGTGGATCTTCCAGTCATTGATGCGGACGGCATTCAAGCTGGCGTTGTCGTCGAAGTAGAAGATCTCCTGGCGGGGGCCCTTTCTCTGCTCCCCCTTGAAGAACGGCATGAAGTTGTAGCCGTCAAGATGGACCTTGAAGGTCTTGTCGCCGACCTTCGTTCCCTTCAGGAGCTTCTCTTTCACGTCGGGATCGCCGCCGGCCGCGAGGAACGTCGGCAGCCAATCCTCATTGGACATGATGTCGTTGACGATCGTGCCGGGCTTGATGACGCCGGGCCAGCGCGCGAGGCCGGGCACCCGCATGCCGCCTTCCCAGGTGGTGCCCTTCTCGCCCTTGAATGGGGTGTTGCCCCCATCCGGCCAGCTCATGATTTCCGCGCCGTTGTCGGAGGTGAACAGCACGATGGTGTTGTCTGCGATGCCGAGTTCATCAAGCTTCCTGAGCAACTCGCCAACGACGTGGTCTAACTCCATCATGCCGTCCGCATAGAGGCCGTAGCCGCTCTTGTTCGCCCACTTGGGCGATAGGTGCGTCCAGACGTGCATGCGGGTCGTGTTGTGCCAGAGGAAGAACGGCTTTCCGGCCTTGACCGATCGGTCCATGAAGTCCAGCGAGCGCGCCAGCAGATCCTCCTCGACGGTTTCCATGCGCTTGCGGGTGATCGGGCCGGTGTCCTTGCAGACCTGCTTCCCGACCTTGCCGAACCGAGGGTCCTCAGTCAGATCATCCGCGGACGTCGCCTTGCAGTCGAGGAGCCCCCGTGGGCCGAACCTATTGGCGAAATCGGCGCTCTTCGGATAGTCGGGATCCTCGGGCTCCTCTTCCGCGTTGAGGTGGTAGAGGTTCCCGAAGAATTCATCGAAGCCGTGCACAGTAGGAAGGTACTCGTTGCGGTCGCCGAGGTGGTTCTTGCCTGTTTGCGCTGCGGTGTAGCCGTACGGCTTGAGTAGTTCAGCAATGGTCGGGTCTTTGGCCTGCAATCCCTGCTTCGCGCCCGGCATGCCGACCTTCAGCAGCCCCGTGCGGAATGGATGCTGGCCAGTGATGAAGGCCGCCCGGCCGGCCGTGCAGGACTGCTGCCCGTAGTAGTCGGTGAACATCGCCCCCTCATTGGCGATGCGGTCGATGTTAGGCGTGCGCCCTCCCATCATGCCTCGATGGTAGGCGCTGATGTTCCAGATCCCGATGTCGTCGGACATGATGACCAGGATGTTGGGCTTCTTGTCAGCAGCGTTCGCAGCGCTGAGACCGCCAAATGCGCAAGACAGTGCCAGCGCGGGGAGCACGAGGCGCATGTACATATGGAACATCCTTACGGCGAATGGCGAGGCCTCAATACGAAGCTCCCCTTTTATGGTAAATGGCACCGTGGGAAATACTGAGATTTCTGTACCGCATGCAAACGCCCAGGACTGATCCCAGGCGGCGGCGCGGTCATCGATTTTGTGCGGTGACGCAATGCCACAGCTTGTGGAGGCAGCGCGCCTATAAAGCGCCCGCTACTTACTGTCGTGGAGGGAGAGCCGGTCGACGAGGTCGCCTGTGCGCTCGGGCCGCAGCAAGTTCAGCCGTTGGATTGAATGCCTGATCGTCGGCTTGAGGACGACTTTCTGGTTCGAGAACAGCACCGCTTCAAGCAAACCGCCGGTTGAGAGATAGATTTCGTTCTTGTTTGCGCGGCAGTCGGTCGAGCCCTTCAGCAGCCGCCACGCTCGCCCTGGCGAACCAGGCGGTGAGCGTCGCGGTCACGCGGCGGCGACGAGCCGATCACGTCGTGTCGTTCCCCTCTGCCCGATCGGCCGTCGCAGCTCCTTACCAGCGGAAGTTGACCGCCATCGCCGGGCCGCTGAAGCTCAGGCTGTCGATCGCGCCGCCCGAGTCGTACTTGAGGTAGCGCCATTGGGCGACCAACTCGCCCCACTTGAACGAGTGGCCTAGCCCCGTCATTAGCTGGTAGGTCAGGTCGGATTCGCCGGCGCCGATGTCAGCGTAGTAGGGCGCGAACCATGATCGGTCGGTACCGAACAAGAGCCGACCCTTGACGCCCACGATGCCGTCCCAGTGGGTCACGCTCACCTTCCTGCTGCCCGACCGGTCGGGCAGCGCGATCGATCCGACGTCGCCGCTCAGGCTGAAGTCAACCTTCTGCTCGGCGTCGACCATGCGGGCCCCCAGCAAAGTGTCGACCTCAAGTTCGGGCTCGGCCACCGCTCGGTACTCACCGGCCAGAGTCCAGGCGTAGCTCTTCGCGTCGAAGGTGACTTTGCCGCTGACGTCCGTCGGCACGTGGCGCTGGCCGATCAGGAAGTCGCGCGTCTGCGACTTCGTATTGCCGATGTCCGCGTAGAGGAGATCGGAAAAGCCGCCCCAGCGCCCATTGCGAGCCTCGAATTAACCCATGAAGGTGAATTTCAGGCTGTCGATCATGTCGGCCGGATTGACGGTGAAGTCGCTGCCAGCGCTGGCGGGTGGCGGGGGAAAGGTCGTGCTACCTTTGATGCTGGATAACCAGCCGTAGACGCTCACTCCGAACTGCCATGGCTGCGAGGCTTGTGCGCCGGCCGCGGCCGGCATCAGCAGCGATACTGCGCATAGACCCGCGACGATACGCCGGTTCGTCGGATACATGATTCAAGTCCTCCTAGGTGACCAACGTCCGCGGCGGAGCCGATGCGGACGCGGCTCGGCGCGGGATGGTTGTCCGACCGCAATCGGCCGCCGAGGCCGGCCAGCCGCACGTCCCCATGAAGACGAGTTTCAGGTTATGCAGGATGTCGCTGAAGCTGACATCCGCCACGGCCGTCACGTTGCCGATGCCCGTCGTACCGCTCATCCCGGAACCCCAGAAGTAGGGCGCGATCTCCTGCTTCCACTCACCCGCCTTGGCCGGACCCGCGACGGCGAACGGCCCAAGACTGGCAATCATCGTCCTTAGGCCGGCTGACATGTCGGGTGCTCCGAACGATCGGTAGCTTATGGTGTGATTCCTCACGCTCGGCTGCACTCGGTATTTTCCAGCGAGTCACCATGACGCCTGTCGGTGGCGAATTCGTAGTCAGGCGGCGATCGGGAGCCCGAACGGGCCCCGGCAGCGCCGCCGCCGACCGCAGCGATCCAGCGCGGCGGGAGCGGGTAGGGCGCGCCGGCGCTGGTCAAAGTTGGACGCCCATTGATACTCCAGCGGTGCTCGTGCCGTCTTCGAGGCGACTGACCCGCCATCGGATCGGCGGGCGGCCCGGGGTGCGCGCCGGGCCGGTGCTGGGCGGGTTGCACCACGAGTACCTGCTGGCGCCCGCGTCGGCGTGATCGGGTAATTGCGGAGCGCAACCCAAACCTCTTGGCTTCCTCGCGCCTTTGGCCTACCGTTCGCACTGCGGCCAGTATCGTCCAGCCGCGAATTCACCAACTCACGAGGTCGAATGGCCCCCGATGGCAAAAGCTAAGAAGTCCGCGAAAAAGCCTGCGAAGAAGCCCGCCCGCAAGGCCGCCCCGAAGGCCCTGCAGTCGATCAAGAAGGTGCTGACGAAGTCGGCACTGGTCGCTCACCTCGCCGACGCGGCGCACGTCGCCGCGAAGGACGTGCGCGCATTGCTCGCTGCCCTCGAAGAGACGATCCGTGTCTCGATCAGCAAGAAAGGCCCGCGCACCTTCATGCTGCCGGGACTGCTGAAGATCACCGTCACCAGCGTTGCGGCGAAGCCGGCGCGCAAGGGCATCAATCCCTTCACCGGCGAAGCCACGACCTTCAAGGCGAAGCCCGCGACCGTGAAGGTCAAGGTGCGACCGATGAAAAAGCTGAAGGACGCCGCGAAGGCCTGACGCCTGTCGGTGGCGAATTCGTAGTCAGGCGGCGACCGGGGGCTCGAACGGGCCCCGGCGGTGCCGCTGCCAGCCGCAGTGATCCGGCGCGGCGGGAGCCGGACGGGGCGCGCCGGCGCGCCGCGCTGGGCGGCTTGCACCACGAACATCCGCCGGCACGCGCGTCGGCGTGATCGAGCAATTGCGGAGCACAGGGAGCGATCATGAACAAGACAGTGACCGTCTTCGGCGCTACCGGCACCGCCGGCAATGCGTGCGTTGAAGAGCTGATCCGCCTGCGGACGTTCAACGTGCAGGTGCTGGCCCGCAAGAGCGGGCAACAGGAGAAGAGGTCGGCCGTCGCGCCACACAGCGACGACCAGAAGCAGCGCCTGTATGCGCAATGGCGCAAGAGCGGTGTCGAGATCAAGTTCGCGGACGCTATGGATCACAGCGAACTCATCCCGGCTCTGCGGGGCACCGACTACCTCGTCTCGTGCGTCCCGGCGAACGCCACGGAATCGCAGTACCCGCTGATCTGGGCCGCCAAGGAGGCCGGCGTGCAGCGCTTCGTGCCTTCCGAGCTGGGCGCGATCTACGAGTTCGAGCAGTTCTGGCCGACCGATACGGTCCATCGGACGTGGGCCCGCCAGAAGGCGTTCATCCGCCGGGTGATCGAGCTCGCCGGCCTCGATTTCACGATCATTCCGGCGGGGCTCTGGCCCGAGTACTACATGCTCGAGCCGGTGGCCGTCATGGGCGACGGCAATCAGAAGATCTCATGGTCGACCGGGCGCGATGCGGGCCGCATTATTCCGCACGTCCTGGCCCACCCGCTTTCCCGCAATGCGATCTGCCCGGTCGCGGCGACCGCGTACTGCACGTGGAACGAGTTGCTGGCGATCCGGGAGCGCTCGCTCGGTCGCAAGGTGGAACGAAACTACCTGAAATCGGCCGACTGGAAGGCGGCTTACGAGCGGCAGCCACCGGGGCTAATCAAGTTCGTCATGGCCATCGGCGTGCTCTGCACCGAGGGAGCAGAGGGCATGTCCCTGTTCGCGAACTGGAACGGAACGTTCATTCCCGATTTCAAGGGGACGCCGCTCGACGAACTATTTCCGGGTTACATCGAGCCGATCGTCGCTTCCTTCCGTGCGGACCTCATCGCATCCGGCGAATTGCCTGCGGGCTGAGGCTCATCACAACGGGGGAACCAGGCCATGTTCGACTACAACCTTGAACACATCTGCAGCTACACCGCGACGCTGCGTCAGCCTTTTGAGACGATCGGCGAGACTCCGCGTGGCTTACGGCTCAACGTCTATATATCCGGCGGCGAGGTCGCGGGGCCGCGCCTCCGCGGGCGGGTCTTGCCGGTGGGCGCCGACTGGCTGACTGTGCGCCCGGACGGCGTCGCGGTGCTCGATGTGCGCGCCACGATGGAGACGCACGACGGCGCGCTCATCTATGTCGAGTACGGAGGCGTGATGGACCTCGGGCCGGATGGTTACCAGCGCGTGCTCACCGGCAACCCCCCCGCGCGGGCCGCCATCCAGGCCACACCCAGGTATCTAACCTCGCACGCAGATTACCTTTGGTTGAACCGCCTGCAGTGCCTGAACGTCGGCATGGCGGATTTCGCCACGAGCAGCGTCAGCTACGACACGTACGCGGTGCATTCGCGCGTCATTGACCAATAGGAGGGCGCGCGAGGGGCGGCGTTCCTCGTGGGCCCGATCTGGAGTCAGGACCCGCCCGGTGCGCGTGTCGGTGGCGAATTCGTAGTCGGGCGGCGATCGGGAGCCCGAACGGGCCCCGGCGGTGCCGCCGCCGACCGCAGCGATCCGGCGCGGCGGGAGCGGGACTCGGCGGCGACGGCGCGGAGGAGCCTCGCAAGAGATCGGAA
>Ga0209048_10007375_pt1 | contig 10165 bp, 8 predicted proteins | sample FrelakmetCRP12CR_FD_187146 | JGI IMG/M metagenome (GOLD analysis project Ga0209048, IMG submission 187146) | Freshwater lake sediment microbial communities from the University of Notre Dame, USA, for methane emissions studies - CRP12 CR (SPAdes)... | ecosystem: Environmental > Aquatic >... | reverse complement strand
AGCGACAAGCCATGCCTGGTCGCCGAATGGCTGACCCGCCGTTACGAATAGCATGGCAGCTGGCGAATTCACTTTCTCGCACTCCTTACGAGTGCGCTGGGCCGAAGTCGATCGGCAGGGCATTGTGTTCAATGGCCACTATCTCATGTACTTCGACGTGGGAATTACGGAGTACTGGCGAGCACTCGGCTACCCGTATCCGGACGGTTTGCTGCAGCACGACACCGACCTCTACGTGAAAAAGGCCAGTGTGGAGTATCACGCGTCAGCCCAATACGACGACGTATTGAGCGTGATGGTTCGCGTGGCTCGCATCGGGCGCAGCAGCCTGCAATTTCTGATCGAAATCCACCGCGGAACCGAGTATCTGATCAGCGGCGAGGTCCTGTATGTGAACGCCGACCCCGCGACGCGAAAGTCACAACCGGTTCCGGATTTCCTGCGCCAGGCGATTGGCAAGCTGGAGCGCACACCCCCGGAGATGGCATCCGCAAGAGCTTGAATGCCCGACCGTAGGTGATTTGCGCGGGTCTCCAAAACCCGCTAGAGTTAAGCGGATTCCCTATCGTGACGCCGGGATCCTCCTGCCCGTGTCATACATCAAAACCAACACATCACCATGCAGCTTCGCGACAAGCTATATATCGGCGGACGATGGGTGCCATCGGCCTCTTCGGCACTGATCGACGTTTACAGCGCCTCGACCGAAGAGGTGATCGGGCGCGTGCCCATGGGGACAGCGGATGACGCAAATGCTGCAGTGGCAGCGGCGCGAGCGGCGCTGGATGCGTGGTCGCGGACCGCGCCGACTGAGCGCGCTGCGTATCTAGCGAAGATTCACGATGGGCTGAAGGCACGTGCAGACGAAATCGCTCGCACCATCTCCGCCGAAGTTGGCACGCCACTCAAGATGGCGCAACGGATCCAGGCATTCCTCCCGCAGTCGAGCTTTGCGCTGTACGCCCGTTTGGCGACCGAATACGCGTTCGAAGAGCAGATCGGCAATTCACTCGTAGTGCGCGAGGCTGTCGGGGTCGTCGCCGCCATCACGCCGTGGAACTATCCGTTGCATCAGATTGCCGCCAAAGTTGCACCTGCGCTCGCAGCGGGATGTACTGTGGTGCTCAAACCCAGCGAGATTGCTCCGCTTAACGCGTTTATCCTGGCCGAGATCATTCACGACGCTGGCTTGCCGGCAGGGGTGTTCAATCTGATCAGTGGAACCGGCGCGAGCGTGGGTGAGACGTTGGTGCTGCATCCCGACGTCGATATGGTGTCGTTTACCGGCTCGACGCGCGCCGGCAAACGGATCTCGGAACTGGCCGCGGGAACGGTCAAGCGTGTCGCTCTGGAACTCGGCGGCAAGTCCGCTTCCGTCGTGCTCGACGATGCCGATCTGCCTGCTGCCATCAAGACCACGGTCAATGTCTGCTTCCTCAACTCCGGCCAGACCTGCAATGCTTTGACACGTCTGCTGGTATCGGAAGCGCGCTATGAGGAGGCAGCGAACCTCGCTGTCGAGGTCGCGAAGACCTTCAATGTCGGCGACCCTCTCGTGGGCGAAGCGAAGCTGGGACCGCTGGTGTCCGCAGCGCAACGCGATCGAGTGCGTGCCTACATCCGAAAAGGAATCGAGGAAGGGGCCCAGCTGCTGCTGGGAGGCGCGGATGCGCCCGAAGGACTCCCCAAGGGCTACTACGTCAAGCCAACGGTATTCGGCAACGTGAAGGCCAGCTCCACCATTGCGCAGGAGGAGATCTTTGGCCCGGTGTTGTCGATCATCCCCTTCAAGGACGAAGAGGACGCCATTCGCATCGCCAACGGTACCGTCTACGGTCTTGCCGCTGCGGTGTGGTCGGGGGACGAAGCGCGAGCCCAGCGTGTCGCGCGGCGGCTGCGTGCGGGTCAGGTGGATATCAACGGCGGTGGCTTCAATATCCAGGCGCCCTTCGGCGGCTACAAGCAATCGGGTCGCGGCCGTGAACTGGGCAAGTATGGGCTAGAAGAATTTTTGGAATACAAATCGCTGCAAACACGAGCGGCGAAGTCTGCATGAGTCGGTAGTTTTTCACCTAGAGAGGGCGTGATTGGGAAGCGCCCCATTTCACCTCAATACCCGGGACACATCCATGGATTTCATTCATTCCGAGAAAGTGCAAAAGCTCCAGGCGCGGGTCAGTGCCTTCATGGACCAGCACGTCTATCCTAACGAGCACAAATTCCATGAGCAGGTCGATGAGGGCGACCGCTGGCAACCTACTCAGGTTGTGGAAGACCTCAAGAAGCTGGCCAGGCAGGAGGGGCTGTGGAACCTGTTTCTGCCGCAGTCGCAGTCCGGCGCCGGCCTCACGAACATGGAATACGCACCCCTGTGCGAGATCATGGGGCGGGTGCACTGGGGTCCCGAAGTGTTCAACTGTTCGGCACCGGATACAGGGAACATGGAGACGCTCGAGCGCTATGGCAACGCCGAGCAGAAGAAGCAGTGGCTGGAGCCGCTGCTTCGAGGTGAAATCCGCTCCTGTTTCGCCATGACTGAGCCTGCGGTCGCTTCATCCGATGCAACCAATATCGAGAGCCAGATTTCGCGCCAGGGCGATTCCTACATCGTCAATGGGACTAAGTGGTGGTCTTCGGGCGCGCCTGATCCGCGCTGCAAGCTCTTCATCTTCATGGGCAAGACGGATCCCGACAACGCGGACAAGCACAAGCAGCAGTCTATGATTCTTATACCGCGCGACACACCGGGGGTCACGATCAAACGCTGGCTGCCGGTGTTCGGCTACGACGATGCCCCGCACGGTCATGCTGAAGTCGTATTCGAGAACGTGAAGGTTCCAGCTTCCAGCATTTTGCTCGGAGAGGGGCGCGGCTTCGAAATCGCCCAGGGTCGGCTCGGACCTGGCCGTATACACCATTGCATGCGCCTGATCGGTCAGGCCGAGAGAGCGCTGGAAAAAATGTGCAAGCGGCTGAAAGAGCGTGTGGCATTCGGCGGGCCGGTGGCGGATCAGAGTGTATGGTTGGAGCGGATCGCAGAGAGCCGCATCGCGATCGATCAGGCGCGGCTGTTGGTATTCAAGGCTGCGTACATGATGGACACTGTCGGCAACAAGGCAGCGCGCGCGGAAATCGCCATGATCAAAGTCGCTGCGCCGAACATGGCGCTCAAGGTGATCGATTGGGCCATCCAGGCCTACGGCGGTGCTGGCGTGTCCAATGACTTCGGGCTTGCATACGCTTATGCCAGCGCACGCACGTTACGTCTCGCCGATGGTCCCGACGAAGTGCACAGAAACCAGATCGGCAAGCTCGAACTGCGCAAGTATCAGCATCGCTGAAATCACTCTCGGCCCCTTGAGCAAGAGGGCCGCCGTACGAGCGAACGTTTGCATCGACCCGCTGTCAACCACGGACAGCGGGGGTGAGGACGGGCGTAGCGTGGCGTGGTGCACTGGTTTAGAGCAATCGGGCCGTCACCAAGTGGGTAAGTGACCTTTCAAGCCCCTCCCCTGTGTGCTTGCGCGTAATTGATGCAGTGCAAAAATTCTACGCCCCCAGACTTGCCGACCTGTATAGCGCGACTCAAGCCAAAACGCACATGCGTTGTGGTTGAAACCGCTGTAGCCTTAGTGTATTTTCCCGCTGTTGTATACCAAGTTGTTTTAGTTTGTAGTGTTACCTCAACCCACCTCGAAGGGGGAGTTTTGTTATGGCTATTTCTTTAACAGTAAACGGTAAGGCTGTGGCCGTTAATTCGTCGCCGGATACACCGCTGTTGTGGGTCCTGCGTGACGAACTCGGCATGGTCGGTACCAAGTTCGGCTGTGGTAAGGCGCTGTGTGGCGCGTGTACGGTGCACCTCAACGGTATGGCCGTCCGCTCCTGCCAGACCCCGATCGGTTCAGTGGCCGGTCAGAAGATCACTACGGTCGAAGGTCTGGGTATGAATGCAGTCCAGAAAGCCTGGATCGCACTGGATGTTCCGCAATGTGGCTACTGCCAACCCGGTCAGATGATGTCGGCAACGGCACTCCTGGCTGTCAATAAGAACCCCACGGACGCAGATATCGACGCCGCAATGTCCGGCAACATCTGCCGTTGCGGGACCTATCCACGCATTCGCGCTGCCATTCACGCAGCTGCGAAGGCCTAAGGGGGACGGCACACATGGAAAATATTCAAAACCAATCCCGCCGCGACTTCGTAAAAGCTAGCGCCGCGGTTGGCGGTGGTCTGACCCTCGGGTTCTACCTGCCGGGCAGCGTCAGCGTTGCTCAGGCCGACGGCGGCGGCGGTTCCGCCATGCCGAACGCGTGGGTGAAGATCGGTTCCGACAATCAAGTCACCATTCTGGTGGCGCGTTCCGAGATGGGCCAAGGCGTGGCGACTTCCATGCCGATGTTGGTCGCCGAGGAGCTCGAAGTCGACATGAGCAAGATCAAAGTCGAGTTCGCGCCGCCTGCCGAGGTCTATATCAACTCCCTGTTGGGTGGTCAGTTGACCGGCGGTAGCACGTCGGTTCGTGACGCCTGGGAAAAGCTGCGCAAGGCCGGCGCGAGTGCGCGCATGATGTTGGTTGCTGCGGCTGCTAAGGAGTGGGGTGTCGATGCGTCGGCGATCAAAGCAGAGAACGCCACCCTGATCGGCCCAGGCGGCAAGCGCATGAGCTATGGGATGGCGGCACCCTCGGCAGCGACGATGGAAGTGCCCAAGGACGTGCCGCTCAAGCCGGTTTCGGCTTTCAAGGTTGTCGGCAATGCCAAGCAGAAGCGTCTCGATACCCCCGCGAAGGTCCGCGGCGAGCCGATGTTCGGCATCGATACCAAGGTTCCGGGCATGCTGTATGCAGCCGTAGCCATGAGCCCGTACATTGGCGGCAAGGTCAAGTCCTACGACGATTCGCGTGCGAAGAACATGCCGGGCGTCAAGTCCGTGGTTCAGTACAGCCGCGGTGTTGCGGTGGTGGCAGACTCCTACTGGCAGGCCAAGAAAGCCGTTGACCTGCTCGAGATCGACTGGGATGAGGGTCCAAACGCCGGGCTCAACATGCAGAAGATCTGGGCTGGTCTGCGCGAGGCTTCCCAGAAGGATGGCGCAGTGTTCCGCGAGGCCGGCAACGTGGAAGAAGCGATGCCCAAGGCCGCGAAGACGGTGACTTCGACGTACCAGTTGCCCTTCCTGTCCCATTCTCCGATGGAAATGCAGAACACCACGGCGCATGTGACGGCCGACAAGGCCCTCATCATCACTCCGACCCAGTTCCAGCAGTTGATTCCGCACGTGGTTGCCGGAGCAACAGGTCTCAAGCCGGAGCAAGTTGAAGTACGCACGACTTTCCTTGGCGGTGGCTTTGGCCGTCGCGTGGAAGTCGACTACTCCATCGATGCGGCCGAAATCTCCAAGCTGGCCGGCGGCGTACCCGTCAAGATGCTGTGGAGCCGCGAGACGGACATGACGCACGATTCGTATCGTCCTGCAGGTCTGTACACGCTGACTGCCGGGTTGGACGCGGGCGGCAAAATGACCGCTGTGCGCTTCCATTCCACCAGCCCGTCGATCTCGGCGCGTCTGTTCCCCAGCATCGTGAAGGATGGAATCGATCCGTTTGCGGTTGAGGGGATCGACAACTTCCCCTATGCGGTGCCAAACCTCAAGTTCACCTACGTCATGCACGACGCGGGTGTTACTCCGGGATACTGGCGCGCGGTATCGCACAACCTGAATGCAGTGGCGCTCGAGTGCTTCATCGACGAATGCGCCAGTGCGGCGGGTAAGGATCCGATCGAGTACCGTCTGGGTCAGATCGACATGGACAAGGCGAACAAGCACAAGTGGTCGGGTCTTTCCGCGGGTGTTCCCGTGGGCGATCGCATGAAGGCTGCCCTTGAACTCGTGCGCGAGAAGGCTGGATGGAATAGCGCGTTGGCTAAGGGTCGTGGCCGTGGCGTGGCGGTGATGGAAGGCTACAACACCGTTATTGCCATGGTTGCGGAAGTGACCGTGTCAGCGAGTTACGACGTGTCGATTGATCGTATCGTTGCAGTAGTAGATGCCGGTCCGCTGATCCATCCGGACCAGGCTCTTGCCCAGATGCAGTCGACCATCAACTTCGGTCAGTCTGCAGGCATGTACGGCGAGATCACGGTCAAGAACAACTCGATCGAGCAGACCAACTTCGACATGTATCGCGTGGTTCGCATGAACGAGGCGCCCAAGTCGATGGAGATTCATTTCGTGAAGGCGGCCGCTGGTCAGCCGCCCGGTGGTCTCGGCGAGCCTGGTACCGCGGTTGTAGTGCCGGCGATTGCCAATGCGATCTTCTCGGCCACCGGTAAGCGCGTCAAGCGTCTGCCGATGACGCCGGAGAACATCCGCTCGGCCTGATCATCGGCTGACGGCGAAGGTCAAAGCCCCCAATTCCCTCCCCATCGGTAACGATGGGGAGGACGGTTGGGGGTTTTTTTCACCGAGGGTTGTTTCCATATGGGAATAACGCGGTTTTGTTCAGTAACTTCTTGCAGGCAGTAGCTATCATGGACAGTGTAGATCTGCAGGTACTCAAGAGCGCAGCGGTGTGGCTCGAGCAAGGCCATCACGTGGTATTGGCGACCGTGGTCGAAACGTGGGGCTCGGCGCCGCGACCCGCCGGCGCATTGCTGGCTGTGCGCGACGACGGTCAGGTCGCAGGCTCCGTCTCTGGTGGTTGCGTGGAAGACGATCTGATCGATCGAATCCGCAAACAGGACCTGGCGGGTGACAAGCCGGAGCTCACGGTTTATGGGATTTCCAAGGAAGAAGCTGCTCGTTTCGGCCTGCCTTGTGGCGGCCAGCTCAGAATCGTGCTGGAGCCGGTGAGTGAAGCGGCTTGGCTTACCGAATTGCTCAACAGGGTGGGGAACCGCGAGTTGGTTGTCCGCGAACTCAATTTGGTCACCGGCGAGGTTCGCTTGAAGGCCGCCAGTCGTAGCGATGGCATGAGCTTCGACGAGAAGGTGCTACGCACGGTTCATGGACCGCGCTGGCGCCTGCTGGTCATCGGTGCCGGTCAGAGTTCCCGCTACCTCGCGCAAATGGGTATGGCACTGGACTACAACATAGTAATTTGCGACCCGCGGGAGGAGTACGCAAACGCCTGGGACGTGCCGGGTGTCGAGTTCACCCGCGGCATGCCGGACGACGTGATCGCCGAACTCAATCTGGACAGCCACAGCGCGGTGGTGGCGCTGACTCACGATCCTAAACTCGATGATCTCGCGTTGATCGAGGCGCTGAAATCAGCTGCGTTTTACGTCGGGGCCTTGGGCTCTCGGTTGAATACATTCAAGCGCAAGCAGCGGCTCGCCGAGTTCGATCTGTCACAGGCTGAGTTGGATCGTCTGCATGGACCCGTGGGCCTGCGCATCGGCAGCAAGACTCCAGCTGAGATCGCTGTGTCGATCCTGGCGGAAATGACCGCCGTGCGTCATGGGGTCGACCTGCACATGGTTGGTAGCAAGGAGAGCAAGGAGGCTCTTCCGGAACAGGACGGCCCCGTCTGCGTCAGCGCCGAGCGCGCTTGATGCAATTGAACATCTTCAGAGGGAGCCTTTCGGCTCCCTTATTTTTTGATCGAATCGGTTTTGGATGGAGGAATTTCAAATGCGATTGAAAGACAAAATAGCGATCGTGACGGGGGGTGGATCGGGATTCGGTGAGGGAATCTCGAAACGCTTCGCACAGGAAGGTTGCAAGGTTGTCGTCAACGACATCAACGTGGAGGGTGGAGAGCGAGTCACACGCGAGATTAATGCCGCCGGCGGCAAAGCCGCCTTCGTCAAGGCGGACGTCTCCAAGGACGCCGACTGGGCGACGCTGCTGAAGTTCACGCTCGACACGTTCGGTGCGCTTCATATCGTCGTAAACAATGCCGGTACCACGCACCGGAATCAGCCCATGCTGGGCGTGTCGGAAGAACAGTTCGATCGGATGTATGGCGTGAATGTAAAGAGCTTGTTCCATAGCGCCAAGCATTGCGTACCGTATTTTCGCACCAAGGGCGGGGGCGCGTTCATCACCGTGGCCTCTACCGCTGGTGTACGGCCGCGGCCCGGGCTGGTCTGGTACAACGGAAGCAAAGGCGCCGCAATCGTGACAAGTCGCTCCATGGCTGCGGAACTGGGCCCAGACAAGATTCGAGTGAACGTAGTCAACCCCGTCGCCGGTGACACGCCGCTGTTGGCTGAATTCATGGGCGGCGCCGACACGCCGGAAATGCGCGCCAAGTTCATTGCCACGATTCCGCTGGGGCGGCTCAGCAAGCCCCTCGACGTGGCCAATGCATGCCTTTACCTTGCCTCGGACGAGGCGGAATTCATCAGCGGAACGTGTCTGGAAGTGGACGGCGGCCGCTGCGTTTAAGAGCTCGGCAAGCTAGCTGGGGCATTCAGCCGGAGAACGCCTGAATGCCCGTTATGGCTCGGCCCAGAATCAGTGCATGCACGTCGTGAGTGCCCTCGTAGGTGTTCACTGCTTCCAGGTTGATCATGTGACGAACGACGTGATACTCGTCGGAAATCCCGTTCCCGCCGTGCATGTCGCGCGCCACGCGCGCGATGTCCAGAGCCTTTCCGCAGGAGTTGCGCTTTACCAGGGAAATCATTTCTGGGGCTGCGCGGTTTTCATCGATCAGACGTCCGACTCGCAGGGCCGCTTGCAGCGCCAGCGCGATCTCGGTTTGCATATTCGCGAGTTTTAGTTGGACTAATTGATTCGCCGCCAGCGGCCGCCCAAACGCCATACGATCCAGCGTGTACTGGCGGGCAGCGTGCCAGCAGGACTCGGCGGCACCCATTGCTCCCCAGGCGATCCCGTAGCGGGCTTTGTTGAGACAGCCAAAGGGGCCCTTCAGACCGCTCACACCCGGGAGGAGGTTATCGTCGGGGACCAGCACGTCCTCCATGACGATTTCGCCGGTGGTCGAGATGCGCAGAGAAAATTTGCCCTGGATCTTCGGAGCGGACAGTCCCTTCATGCCCTTCTCCAGGATGAAGCCACGGATCACATCCTGCTCATCCTTTGCCCACACCACAAATACGTCGGCGATGGGGGAGTTGGTGATCCACATCTTGGTGCCTTTGAGCAACCAGCCTCCCTGCACCTTCTTTGCTCGGGTAATCATCCCGCCGGCATCAGAGCCGTAGCCGGGCTCGGTTAATCCGAAGCAGCCCACCAGTTCACCCGTTGCCAGACCGGGCAGGTACTTCTGGCGCTGCTCCTCGGTGCCATAGGCATAGATGGGGTACATGACCAGGCTGGATTGCACGCTCAGGGCCGAGCGATAGCTGGAGTCGACCCGTTCGATCTCCCGAGCGATCAATCCGTAGCACACGTGATTTACCCCGGCGCAACCGTAGCCCTGCAGCGTCGAACCTAGCAATCCCAGGCCGCCCATCTCACGCATGATCTCGCGATCGAAATGCTCCTGTCGATGCGCCTGGAGCACCCGCGGCATAAGCTTGTCCTGGGCGTAGGCCCGAGCGGAGTCGCGCACCATGCGTTCTTCTTCGGTCAGTTGCTCATCCAGAAGGAGAGGATCCTCCCAGGTGAATACGGGCTTTGCAGGTGGGGCATTCATCGTCTCTGAGATCCTGTAGGGCTGCTGGCGTGTTTATTCGGGCAAGCAGGGAAAACGGCCGCAGTATACACGCAGGGACAAGTCGATATCCGCGGCGGAGTAGAATCACCTCACAGGAGGGCTTGGGGAGGCTCTCAGCGGCGATGGACGAACTCTTCCAGCACTCGGAAGGGAGGCACGCATGAAGATCCTGATAGCTTACGATGCGACTGCGGAGGGACAGGCGGCGCTGCTCGGTACCCCGGAGATTGCTTGGCTCCCTCACGAGGAGATGCATCTATTGGCTGTGATGCCGACGCCCAGTGGCTTGTTTCTCGGTGAAGGCTATGTCCCAGGCGAACTTCTCGATGAGGACAAACATCGTGCCGAAGCGTTATTGGCCGATGGCGTCCAGGAATTGGGACGGCGCGGCTTCAAGGTGCACGGACACCTTGCTTCCGGAGAGCCGGTTGACCAGATCTGCGATCTGGCGCGCAAGATCGCCTGTGATCTGATCTTGGTACGGCATCCAAAGCGTATTTCGTTCGCCGCCCGGTGGTGGAAGGGATG
>Ga0209048_10007374_pt1 | contig 10168 bp, 8 predicted proteins | sample FrelakmetCRP12CR_FD_187146 | JGI IMG/M metagenome (GOLD analysis project Ga0209048, IMG submission 187146) | Freshwater lake sediment microbial communities from the University of Notre Dame, USA, for methane emissions studies - CRP12 CR (SPAdes)... | ecosystem: Environmental > Aquatic >... | reverse complement strand
TTAAACGACTACAGGGCAAGCATGATTGCCTATCAAAAGGCTGCACAGCATTATCAGAAAGCACCGGAGAGAGAACGGCTCATGGTTGCATCTGCCCTCGCTGCCAATGTAGAGAAGGATTTGGAAAAATCGTTCGGTCTAATGAAGGAAGTCGTGGAGAAGTATCCCAAATATAAGTGGGCACACTTCTATCTCGGCATAGGTTATGAGCGGCAGAAGATGCCGAGTGAAGCGATCGAACAGCTCACGATCGCGCTTCAACTCGATCCCACATTCGGAGCAGCTTTGAATCAGCTCGGTTACGTGTATGCCGAGTCCGGAGAATTCGAGAGGGCCATAGACTGTTTCCGACGGTATGCAGATGTTAATCCCGGCGATGCCAATCCGTTCGACTCGATGGCTGAGCTCTATTTCAAAATGGGCAGGCTCGATGAAGCCATCGCGAAGTACAAGGAAGTGTTGGAAATTAACCCTCATTTCTCCCGGACGAACCTTGGTCTGGCGTACATGTACGTTTTGAAGGAGCAGTTTGCCGAGGGCATGGCAAGTGTCCAGCAGTTCATCTCTCAAGCATCTTCTCCAGGCTTGAAAGCTGAAGGCTACTGGAACAGATCGATCATCAGTTACTACGCCGTGGGAAAACTCCACGAGTCTCTGAGTGACCTCGACAAAGCTCGAGAGCTGTTTGGTGCGGTTGGGGAAGAAAGATGGATCGCTTTAACAGACTTGCTTACGGGATGGATCCAGTACGACAGGCGGGAAATCGAAGCGAGCCGGCGGGCTTTTGAAAAGTTTTTTTATTTCGAGGAAACACACAATCCTCGAAGTGGCAGTCAGGCAGAGCGTGCATTTGCGTTTGGTCTCCTTGCGCTCGCGGCGGGACAAATCCCTGATGCGCGATCAAAGCTGGCGGAAATGGACAGCTTGGTGCCGGCGGTTCCTCCCTCAGCCATAAACAATGCACGATATCACCGTGACCTATTGTATGCTGAGCTGTTGGTTGCAGCCGATTCAGTCGATGAAGCCGTCCGCGTGATTGAAAAGTCCGGTCTGCCCGACTTACCGAACTTCGACTCTGAGCAGTTGCTCTGGTACAACATACCGTACATGCGGGATGTAGCGGCGAGTGCCTCAATTAAAAAGGGGGCAATCGACAAAGCTATCGTCGAGTATGAAAAGATCGTCACGTGCGATCCGAAGAGCAGCGACCGACGATTGATTCTCCCGAAATACCACTACGCTCTTGCAAAGCTGTACGAGCAGCAAGGGTTGCACGGTAAGGCAGTACAGCAATACGAAAGATTTCTCGCCCTTTGGAAGGATGCAGACCCGGACTGGGTCGAGCTGAAGGACGCCAAGTCTAGAATGATTAGGTTGAAAGCGAAAGCAGCGAAATGATCGGGCAAACCATCTCGCACTGCAAGATCCTTGAGAAACCAAGGCGAGGATAGCATGGGTGTTGTTGAAAAAGGGGAGGACTCCAAGCTCAAGTGCGCCGTAGTTCTCATGTCTCTACACCGTAGCTTGGAAGCGCAAGAACCGGAGCGTGCACCTTTCTTGCATGAAGCACAAGCTGCTTCAGGCTTGAAGCATCCGAATGTTTGCACTGGCTACGATTTCAAAGAAGAAGGCGACCTCGCTTCAGCAGGTGTGGCAATATTTTATTGTCATGGGGTATGTGAATTGTAAAACACTCAGGCAAATGGTTCCCATCCAAAAGATACACCCTGCGATGGAGAACTGGAGATCATTGAAAGATACTTGAATTCAGAAAACCTTTTAAGTGCAGAGTGTAGACCTTATATCGTATTTTCATTCCTGAAGCAAAGGGAGATGTCGGGCATGATTGGCCAAACAATTACTCATTACAAAATCCTCGATAAGCTGGGTGAAGGCGGGATGGGCGTGGTCTACAAAGCCGAAGACACCAAGCTCAAGCGCAGCGTCGCATTAAAATTTCTTCCGAAAGGATTGGAAGTTCATGAACCCGAGCGGGCCCGATTCCTGCAAGAAGCGCAAGCTGCATCAGCGCTAAATCATCCCAATGTCTGCACAATACATGCAATTGAAGAGTATGGTGGCATCTCAAATGCTGAAGCTGCGACTGGCAAGCAACAGTTCATCGTGATGGAATTTGTAGACGGACGAACACTCCGGGATTTGAAACCCGAAACACTGAAAATTGAAACTCTCCTTTCCTACGCCATCCAGATCGGCGAAGCATTACAGGAAGCACACAGTCATGGTATTGTCCACCGTGATGTGAAGCCGGAAAATATCATGGTGAACACGAAGAACCAGATCAAGGTGATGGATTTCGGTCTGGCTAAGCTCAAAGGGTCACTGAAGTTGACACGTACCTCATCAACTGTTGGTACGCTTGCCTACATGGCACCCGAGCAAATTCAAGGTGGTGAAGTTGATGCACGCTCCGATCTATTTTCGTTTGGCATTGTGCTGTTCGAGATGCTCACCGGCCGACTTCCCTTTCGGGGTGAGCACGAGGCTGCAATGATGTACTCGATTGTCAATGAAGAGCCAGAGCCGATAGAGCGGCTCAAACCTGATGTATCACCCCTTTTAGCTAACATCATCCAGCGTGCTTTGGAAAAAGATTCGAATGACCGTTACCAGTCTGCAGGTGACATGGTGATCGAATTACGTCGTCTGCATAAAAAATCTGCAAAGGTTACGCGCGCCTCGGTCGTCGAGATGCCTGCCGTTACACTCGGGCAGGTTGTGCCGGAAGCATCTATCGTGGGAAAAGCGGTCAGGGAAAAACCTTCCAAGAGAATCTTTTGGGCTGGAATCGGTATAGTTGCTTTACTTGGCATCATTGCTGCTTTGTACCTGTTGCTCCCCAGACAGCAATCACGGCGCACTATCAATCCTGACATGACATTCCGAGTTCTGCCGATTCCCTTCACGCAAGTCGGATATCCGGGACTGTCGCGCGACGGGGACTGGGCGGCGTTTCCGGCTAGCGATGCGAGCGGCAAGTGGGACATATATTTCATGAATACGACATCGGGAGAATCGCGACGTATTACATCGGATTCGAGCCTGTACATGAATATTACCGACATCTCACCCGATGGAAGCCGGATTGTTTATGACAGATCTAACGCTCCGGCGACATTGCCTGAAATTGCAATCGTCTCCTCAGTCGGCGGTTCGAGCAAGAGGGTTGTGGATAACGCTGCCATGCCGCGATGGCGGCCCGATGGCCAGCGGGTAGGGTATGTGCGCTGGAAGGGGTATGGAAGCGAGTCCGGGAAGGCGGAATTCTGGACAATGAGACCAGATGGAAGTGATAACCGCCGAGAGCTGATAGATAGCCTGTCTAACAAGGAGGGTGCTTTTTCATGGTCGCCGGATGGGCGATCCATTTGCTGGATCCGGCGTCTTTCGGAGCAATGTCAGGAAGCGATGTTATATGATCTTTCCACGGGGAAGGCGCGGCAGCTAACGTTCGACAGGAAGAGAATCAGCGATGTCTGCTGGACCTCCAACGACGAAATTGTTTACGCATCGAACAAGAGCGGCAACTTTAATCTCTGGATGGTGCCGGCATCGGGCGGGTCTGCTCTGCAAATAACAAGGGGTGCCGGTCCGGATTACTCAATGGCTGTTTCACGCGACGGGTCAAAGCTATTGTACTATCAAGCTCAGAATATTGCCCACATTTGGATTGCAGGCACGGATGGGAGCAACCTTCACCAGATTACCTTTGATGACGCAGTGCTCTGGGCGGTTTCTTTTTCACCCGATGGGAAGGAGGTGCTGTTTGCCCGTGGTCAACCGGTCGGTTCTAAAGAGGGAGCGTTCGTTGGCGTAATCGATCGGGACGGCAGGAATCGGAGGCAATTGACATCTGGCGAAGAATCGATCAACAATCCTTTTCAATCTCCAGACGGTCGGTGGATTATGTATGGCAGGCACTCGCTCAGCGACCCGATTGATTCCTCAAGAGTATATTTAATTGACGCCCGAAATCCCGGCACACCAAAACTTGTTGCCAAGGGTTGGCCTGTACAGTGGATCGATGAAAAGACATTTACCAGTTACGATTATGCTGCACAGGGTATGTGGCTCAATCGCATTGATGGCGGAGAGTCTCGGAAATTCTATGAAGACTCGACGTGGGCGATGTCTCTTCAGGGTGGGAAGTATATCGGCTACTATAATCTGAGATCCGGACTGGAAGGAGTCTGGATTAGCGCGGCACCGGGTGTGAAAGACCCGGCTCTCCCGTCGCCGAGGAGGCTTGCGTACTCGGGTCTCAACGGCACCTTTGATAAAAGCGGGAAGTTCCTTTATTGGGTAAAAAATGCGGGCGAGCTCCGTCGAATTCCTATCCCCTCCGGAAAGGAAGAGATCATTCAAAGAACTTTTCCCGGCTTAAACCCCTCCTTTGATTGTTTCTATGACATAAGTTATGATGGGAAGGAGATCGTTTATACAGACAGCCACACCGACAGCAAGCTGATCATGATTGAAAATTTATTTAAATGACCCATGCAAACATGATTTGCCCAATAATATTACTCGAACCTCAATCTGCATTCCCTCTCCCGGTTTGGAAGAGGGATGTGGCGCAAGTAACAGGGGGCGGGTGAATAAAGGATTAGCTATGATCGGACAGATAATCTCACATTACAAAATAATTGAGAAAGTCGGCGAGGGTGGTATGGGTATTGTCTACAAAGCCCACGATACGAAGCTCGACAGAGACATTGCTTTAAAATTTCTACCTTTAGAGCTTACGAAGGATCAAGATGCAAGGGAAAGGTTTGTCCATGAGGCAAAAGCTGCGTCTGCATTATCCCATCCGAACGTTTGCACCGTCCACGACATCCAAGAGCATAACGGTCAAATGTTTATCATCATGGAGTTTGTGGATGGGCAGACACTAAGGGAGAAGAAGGGAGCGGTCAGTCTTAAACATGCGATCGAAATAGGCATTCAGATTGCCGAGGGGTTGGCTGCTGCACACGAAAAGGGCATTATCCACAGGGATATCAAACCTGAAAACATCATGATAAGAAAAGACGGCATTGTTCAAGTTATGGATTTTGGATTGGCAAAGCTGCGGGGAACGGTTACGCGCCTTACAAAGGAGGGCAGCACCCTTGGAACTGTTGCCTACATGTCACCGGAACAAGTGCAGGGGCAGGAAGCAGATCATCGTTCCGACATCTTCTCGCTAGGAATCTTGATGTATGAACTTTTCAGCGGTGAGCTTCCCTTCAAAGGAGTTCACGAGACTGCGTTGATGTATGAGATCGTCAATCTAGATCCGTCGCCGATATCGTCTATCAAACCTGAGATCGATCCTGAACTCGACCGCATCGTCTTCGAATGCCTTCAGAAAGACCCCGACGAGCGCTACCAGGCTATTAAGGATGTTTCCAAAGATTTGAAAAGATTCAAGCGTGAATCAAGCCGACAGCGCGCAAGCAAGGTCTTCACCGCACATCCGGGCATAGCGCAGGTTTCCGGAGAAGATGTCCAGCATGTTCCGAGGTTTGTGAATTTTAGGGATCGTCTCCGCCACGAATATCTCATCTGGTTGATTGCAGGGATTTTCGCCGTTACGACGATTATTCTTCTCATACAGCATTTCACAGCTACAATTGAAAGCCGGGGTCCTATTTATTCATCAGTATTACCGCCTGAAAGTGTGTATGTTCATTCGTTCGGATGGGGGGCAGGACCGCCCATCCTTTCGCCGGATGGTCAAAATATCGCATTCGTTGGCCTTACACCTGAAGGGGTGACGAAACTTTATGTCCGTTCGCTTGCCACACTTACTGCTCGCTCCCTTGAGGGTACTGAAGGGGCATACTATCCTTTCTGGTCGCCGGATGGAAAGTTTATCGGATTTGTGGCAGGTTTTAGATTAAGAAAGATCAATATCGCCGGTGGGCCACCTATAACGATTTATGAAAACATTTTCACTATTCGCGGTGCAAGTTGGAGTAAACAAAACAGCATTCTCTTTACTCCTGGAGCACAAGATCCGTTGTACCGAATATCTGCCGATGGCGGTGCGCCGGAGCTTGTGACGCGATTGGATTCTTCCAGGAGAGAAGGTTCCCATCGCTGGCCAATTTTTCTGCCCGACGGAGAACATTTCCTATTCCTAGCCCGCACGGTGGGTGAATCCGAACAGGCAGAGGGAGATGCTGTCTTCGTCGGATCCCTGGATGGAAAATTAATGAAGCTTCTTGTATATACATCGGCAAATGTCGTGTACGCCTCTGGGCATCTCCTATTTGTCCGAGGCTCGGCGTTGATGGCACAGCCGTTTGATGCCGGTTCACTCGAGCTAAAGGGTGATGCGGTGGAGATTGCAGGCAAGGTACTCAACGATCCCAACTATAACCTCGCTGCATTTTCTGCTTCGAACAACGGCATCCTTGTATATCAATCCGGAGATGCGTCTTCGCTTGTACCGCTTTCAATCCTTGGCCGTGACGGAAAACTTGTTACCCGACTCGGGGAGGGATTGGAGCACATGTATCCGCGGTTCTCGCCTGATGGGGAAAAAATATCCGCTGGTGTCTTTGATACGAGGACCCGAAGGCACAAAATCTGGAGTTATGATCTTGGATCTGGAGCAAGATCAAAGATTACTTCTGGAACCGACATGAATTATTTATCGATTTGGTCTCCAGAGGGATCGCGCATACTTTTCATTTCATCGTACGGTAGTCTTTCAAAATTAAATCTTCTTTCAAAAACATATATTCAAGAGATCGGTAAAACCGCGGAGGCAAGGCTATTTCCTTCTCCGGATAACCAGATACCTCTTGATTGGTCTCAGGACAGCAAGAAAATCTTGGTTGCAAGGTATGGTGGACCGAAGCGAAGGTTCGATCTTTGGGTAGTACCTGCAGACAGTGGCGGCATTGGATATCCTTTCGTCGGGACCGAGTTCGATGAAGGTGATGGGCGTTTTTCTCCTGATGGAAAATGGATCGCATACATGTCCAACGAAACGGGAGAGGACGAAATCTATGTTAAATCGACTCAATCCGGGAGCGATCGGTCCTGGAAAATCTCCGCATCGGGGGGCAGCATGCCCCGATGGGGTCAGAAGGGGAGTGAGCTGTTATTCATGACGAAAGATAATAAAATCGCTTCAGCAACTCTACGTTTCAGCGGAGTCAAAGTTGAGGTAACTGGTATTCATACGTTGTTCAATGCGCCTGTTTTCGTGCAGTATTATGATTTTTCTCTTAAGAAGAATCTCTTCGTGTTCAGCCAGAATATGTTGCCACAGAATTCTTCTCCAATTACCCTAGTTGTCAATTGGGAGGCGGGATTGAAAAAATGATGATCGGTAACATTATTTTCATGGATGCATTGCCCCTAATTGTGCCAGGAGATATAACAACCACACTATATGGAGGAACGTTATGAAATCATTCCTTACACTCATATATGTGCTCCTATTTTCAGCCAACACCCTCATCGCTTAAGAGACACATCTATCAAAAAATGAGGCGATCAAAATCGTTCTCGGTGAAATCCTATCTAATCACGCCGATAAAGTAGATGTTTATATTTCGAGACATCCTGTCGGGGTGAACGAAGGATTAAAGCTTCCACTTCAAGTGTATTAGAGATCGAGAAGATATAAATCCATGTGAGAAAGGACGGGCCTTCCTATGGCCGTGAATCCGGCCTGCCGTAGAAAACCTTTAACCATTTCAGATTTAAATCGTTCACCGATCGGTGGTCCTTGTTCTTCAACCCTGTATGGCCACTCGAGAATCACGATACGTTTGCGTGCCACTCGTTTCGCTTCCTGCAGGGGGATGAGCGGATGATCAGTTTCATGGAGTACATGTCCCAGAAAAACGATGTCGAATGAGGCACCAGGATAGGGCAGACTTTCGGCGATACCCTGGCGATATTTTCCGCTGGGAACGAACGTTTCGGCTGCCTCAACTATTTCAGGGAGTGGATCAATCCCAGATACCTCAAGTCCAGCTTTGGCAAATGCTTCTGCGAAGACACCGGAGCCAACACCGACATCAAGGGCCGTTCGGGCATTTATTCCTTCCAGGCAAAATCGTACAACCCATTCGACCTCGAGAAGGGCAACCCTCTCCGGGGCCCATAATCTTACGATATTACCGTGGAAACGACGTTCGTGCATATCCTATTTTTCCGTGAAAAAAAATATGTGCTTTGATTGAAACTGGTTTAATAGAAAGTTGCGAATTTCCCCGATGAAATGTCACGCTGAATTCGTTGGAGAATCATCTGCAGTAACGGGCATCAAACTGAATAATAGCACCGGATCACATATTGAGACCTCAACTGATATAACTGCAACCTTGGTGGTTCTGGAGGGGGCCCAAGTACCTTATGCGATCGCGCCAACGATCCTAAACCCGTTGGAATCTCTTCGACTAACCAGTGCATCGATAATTTCTCGACGGTATATCAGATCAATCGGCGCTTGTTGACTTTACTTGAAACAATGTCTATATTAATTATGGGCATATGCTCATAATGAAAACATCAGAATAATTCAATAATCTTTGTGGCGCGTCCTCCAAAATGTCGACACGTTTCATTCAAACCCGGGGCCACTTATTTCAAGCCCCGAGGAATACCACTCTCTGCGCTTGAAGAAGTTGTCCTTACCGTTGATCAACTCGAATCCCTTCGCCTGGCCGATCTCGAGACCCACACACAGGAGCGGGCAGCTGCACAGATGAAGATTTCCCGCGCAACGTTCGGCCGGATTGTTGAGCATGCACGATTGACGGTCGCCGATGCAATCGTGAATGGAAAGGCGATCCTTATCGAAGGTGGCCATTACAAATTTGGCAAACAATGCCGATTCCGTTGCACGGAATGTCATCGATACCAACAGGCCACGGGCCTCACTCATCAGAAACAATGCTGCAAAAAGTGCAAAGCTGGAAGTCCATGCTGAAACGGAATGGACGACGTCAATCTAACATCAATCAAATTGAAAGGAGTGTTCGATAATGAAAAAAAGTACTTTCCTCGTATCGATTGTTTTCATCATAGCCATCTTTGGAACCTTCGAATCATTCGCTCAGCGTGGAATGAAAGGGAGGGGAAATAGCGGTTGGGGAATGGGATCCACGTACAACAAGATGTTTAATCCTAAGACGGTTGAAACGATCAGTGGCGAAGTTATCAGTGTGGAAAAACACACGCCAATGAAATCAATGTCCTACGGTATTCATCTGGTTCTGAAATCGGCTAAGGAAACAATATCCATTCACGTAGGTCCAGGATGGTATATTGAAAACCAGGATCCTCAAATCAAGGTAAAAGATACCGTTGAAGTTACCGGTTCTCGAATTATGTTTGAAGGAAAATCCGTCATCATCGCTACGGAAATTCGGGTGGGCGACCAAGTCCTGATACTTCGGGATGGGAATGGTTATCCCGTTTGGAGTGGTTGGCGACATCGGTAAACCGATGAATACCTGAACCTTCAAAGAACTATGATCAGAATATAGTATTGCCGATTTCGTGAGAATAGAATGGAAGGTAGTCGCAGTAAACCAAGGACGAAACACGCAAAAAAAGGTGAGCCCGCCACTTTCCATCATCATTGTTTTGTGTGCGGTCGGTCCAATCCGGACGGGTTGCGTCTGAGATTTACAGCAGACGGGGACCGGATCGTCAGCCGCACGACTTTACGCCGCATCCATCAAAGCTACGACGGGATCGTCCACGGCGGCATCATTGCAACCCTGCTCGATGCTGCCATGACCCGATGTCTGCATCATCATTTCAGACACAATCCGCTGACATGTAGGCTGGATGTGCGTTACCTGAGGCCTGTTCCCATCGAGACGGTCATCACCATCGAAGCATCATTTCTCCGTCGCCGGAATGAGATATACTGGACGGAAAGCATCGTTTACTGCAAAGGCCGGGTACTCGCGAGAGGGTTGGGAACATTTAAACTCAATGAATAATTTAACCGATACACGAATTACGATTTCCAGAAAGGATTATCATGGATTCAAAGAATATGAAAATTGCGTTCGTCACTGACGATGGGAAAACCATCAGCACTCATTTTGGCCGGGCAATGTTCTACGAGATTGTGACGATTGAAAACGGCAGCCCGACACAGCGAGAACGCCGGTCAAAGGCCGGG
>Ga0209048_10007373_pt1 | contig 10168 bp, 8 predicted proteins | sample FrelakmetCRP12CR_FD_187146 | JGI IMG/M metagenome (GOLD analysis project Ga0209048, IMG submission 187146) | Freshwater lake sediment microbial communities from the University of Notre Dame, USA, for methane emissions studies - CRP12 CR (SPAdes)... | ecosystem: Environmental > Aquatic >... | reverse complement strand
CATGGGGGTCGGTGGCCTGCTGATGGAGATCAAATCGCGGCCGCAGCCGCGCCTTGGCGGGGGACCTGATGACGAGCATGGCTGACATTGCCGCCCTTATCCTGGCGGCCGGCAGCGCCTCCCGTTTCCGCGCCGGGCAAGCGCAGGCCAAGACCAAGTTGGTGCAGGATTTCCGCGGCTGGCCGATGGTCCGTCACGCCGCTCTCGCCGCCATCCGCTCGCGGGCTCGACCAGTGATCGTTGTCACCGGTTTCGAGGCGTCGGACGTCAGGGCTGCGCTTGCCGGACTTGACCTCGAATTCGTCGACAATGCGGCCTTTGCGAGCGGGCTCGCTTCCTCGCTCAAAAGGGGCATTGCGGCGCTCGGTCCGCAATGCCGCGGCGCCGTCATACTTTTGGCCGATATGCCGCAGGTTGGCGCCACCCTCATCGACCGTCTGATCGAAGGATTCGATGCAACACCGGATGTCGACGCCGTCGTACCGGTCTGGGCGGGGCAGCGTGGGAATCCGGTGCTGCTGGGCCGCCGGATCTTCGCGGCGATCGATACGCTTGAAGGTGACCAGGGTGCGCGGCGTCTTCTGGCTCAGCCGTCACTGGAAATCCTGGAGATCCCGAGCGACGATCCGGCAATCGCGGCCGATGTCGATACGCCTGCGATGCTGGCGGCGCTCGAAGGCGTTGCTGGGTCTGATGTGAGCGCAAGCGCGAAGCCGGGCCGCGAGCCGAATGAAGCCGGTGCCAAGGGGGATTAGTGAAAATCGACGATTTCCAGGTTGAGATCTGGATGAACCGCTATGAGACACACTGCCGCTATAATCTTTCGGAGAGCTGCGTCGACTCGATTACGCTTGGGGACCTGCTGGCGCTGGCTGGCCGCGCCAGCGCGATCCTCGCGGAGCTTGTGCCGCTCAAGTTGACCTATGGCGCGATCGAGGGCTCCGAGCGGCTTCGCCTTGCGATCGCCAGCCTCTACGCGACGCCATCGCCCGACCAGGTTCTGGTCACGCACGGGGCGATCGGCGCCAATGCGCTGGTCTATGCGGCTCTGGTCGAGCCGGGCGATGAAATCATAAGCCTGGTGCCGACCTATCAGCAGCACGTCTCGATACCGCAGAGCTATGGCGCCAAGGTCAAATGTCTGCAGCTGGTCCGGGACAATGGCTATTTGCCCGATCCGGCCGATCTTGCGCGGCTGATCACGCCAAAGACCCGGCTGATCACGCTGACCAATCCCAATAATCCAACGGGGGCCACGATCGAGCGTGCCCGATTGCTGGAAATCGTCGCAATTGCCGCGGCCAACGACGCCTATGTGCTATGCGACGAAGTCTATCGCGGGGTCGACCAGGCCGGCGACGAAATGGCCGCGTCGATCGTCGATCTCTACGCCAAGGGGATCGCGGTCGGCAGCATGTCCAAGGCCTTTGCCCTGGCCGGACTGCGGCTCGGCTGGATCGTTGCGGCGCGCGACATTCTCGACAAGGTGATGATCCATCGCGATTACACGACGATCAGCGTAGGGATGCTCGACGAGCATTTCGCCACGCTGGCCCTCGAGCATCGCGATGCTCTTTTGGCCCGCAACCGGGCGATCGTCAGGACCAATCTGGCGATCCTCGACGATTGGGTTCATCGCGAGCCCCTGATCTCCTATGTCCGGCCGACCGGCGGGACGGTCGGCCTTCTCAAATACGACATCGATATCCCATCGACGCAATTTTGTCGGCAATTGATCGAGGAGACAGGCGTCCTGCTGATGCCGGGTTCGGCTTTGGCCATGGAGGGCCACGTGCGGATTGGCTTTGGCAATGCGACCGAGGTTCTACGGCAGGGGCTTCAGGCGACGTCCGGATTTCTGGCCCGCCTGCGAACCTGAACCGACCGCGCCGGACTAGGGGCGATAGGCCGCCTTGTCGACTGTTTTCCCACCTCTGCTATCCTTCTTGCCCATGGCTTCTTCCGCCGACCTGGTCGCGCTGCTCCTGGTCCTCGCAGCAGGCGTTGCCAGTATCAATTATTGCTTCTTCGGGCTGCCGCGGGCGATTGCGCTCTTGCTCGGCTCGCTCTTGCTGTCGGCGGCGATCGTCGGCATCGACCGATTCGTCGGGACCAACCTTTCCGGCTGGATGCGCGGCATGCTCGATACGGCCGACTTGCCGCAGGTGTTGCTCGACTTCGTGCTGGGCCTTTTGCTTTTTGCCGCGAGTCTGCATGTCGACTTGGCGGAATTGCGCCGGCAGAAATGGGCGATTTTGGTTCTGGCGACCGCCGGGGTCATCATGTCGACCGTGGTTTTCGGGGTCGGGATCTGGCTGCTTTTCGACCTCGCCGCGTCGCCAATTCCGCTTGGCCGGTGCCTGGTGCTGGGCGCGGTGCCGGCGCCGACCGACGCGGTCGTCGTCGACGCGCTCTTGGGCCGCGTTGCTCTGCCATCGGCGCTGAAGACCGCGATATCCGGCGAGAGCCTCTTTAACGACGGTGCCGGCGTCGTCTTGTTCCAGATCATGCTCGGCCTTGCCGCGGGCGAGCACGGCCTTGTCGGCCACGGGCAGATTGTCCTTGCCTTTGCCCTCCAGGGGCTGGTCGGCGGCGCGCTTGGCTGTCTTACCGGCTACGGCGCGGCACGATTGCTGCGCATGGCGGACGAACCCGCGCTTCGGCTGATGGTTTCGTTGGCGCTGGTTGCCGGCACGTATCGCCTGGCGTATTGGCTCGGCCTTTCGGGCCCGATCGCGGTGGTCAGCTGCGGGCTTATGCTGCGCTTGCGCGCCCGGCGACGAAGCGCGCGGTTCGATCATTGGCGAGATCGGCGCATTCTGGTCGCTCATCGACGAATTGCTCAATGCCCTGTTGTTCTTGCTCGTCGGCTTCGAGTTATTCGCCATCAATTTTAGCCGGCTCGTCGTGCTGCCGGTTGCCGGCGCATTGCCGCTCGCGCTCTTCTCGCGCCTGGCCGGCGTCGCGGCTTCGGTTTTGGTGCTGCGCGTTGACCGGCACGAGCAGCGCCGTGGCATGGCGCTGCTCACCTGGGCGGGCTTGCGTGGCGCAATTTCCATCGCGCTTGCGCTGACCATCCCCGCAAGCCCCTATCGCGGCCGTCTTCTGGTGGTGGGCTACGCCGTTGTTGTACTGTCTATGCTTGTGCAGGGCTTAAGCATGCCTCGCTTGATCGCCTGGCTTTATCGCAGTCCCGGCAAGGACGGCAGGAAGTGACGACCATTGCTGTCGGCCCGGCGTGAAAGGTCCGCCGACGGTGTTTGGCCCTAGCTTCGCCGGGCGCCGGCGCGCTGGCGGCGCCATAAGGTCGCGTAGAGGCCGGCTTTGCGCAGCAGCTGCGTATGGGTTCCGCTTTCGCGCAGCCGGCCCTGGTCAAGGACGATGATTCGATCGTAACCGGCAATGCTGGACAAGCGATGCGAGGCGGCCACCACGGTGCGGGTTTTGGCGATCCGCTCAATGGTTTCGACCAATGCCGCTTCGGTTGCGGGATCGAGCCCGCTGGTGGCCTCGTCCAAGAGCAGTAAAGCGGGATCGCGCAGGAGGGCGCGGGCAATGGCAATGCGTTGCCTCTGACCACCGGACATTTGGCTGCCCCGCTCGCCGACGATCGTCTGATAGCCTTGTGGCAGGCTGAGAACAAATTCGTGCAGTTCGGCGGCCTTTGAAGCAGCCTCGATTTCGGCTCGCGTGGCGCCCTTCTTGCCCGCAGCAATATTCTCCGCGATCGTGGTATGAAACAGAAAGGTCTCCTGAAAGACGACGCCCATGCCGTCGCGCAGCGAGGCAAGCGTTGCCGTGCGTATGTCTTTTCCGTCCAGCAGAATGGTGCCTTCGCAAGGATCTTCGAAGCGCAGGATGAGATTGATCAGGGTCGACTTTCCGCTGCCGCTGCGGCCGACGAGTGCGGTCCTGGTTTGGGCCGGTATCAGCAGGCTGAGGCCGGCCATTTTGAACCGGCCGCCGGCATGGGCGAAGCCGACCTCGCGGAATTCCAGGCTGGCGGCCAGAGGCCCAATCGGCACGGCATCGGGAGCCTCCTGCGCGCTGGCTGGCTCGTCGAGAAAGGCGCTCAAATGGCGCATGCCGCCGACGCCTTCGGCGAGCATGGGAACCGATTCGGTAACATGGGAAATGGCGTCGCCCATCGACAGAAACATGGTCTCGAACGCGACCAAAGTGCCGAGGCTGATGACGTCGCTAAAGGCCCAATAGGCGCCAATGGCAAAGACCAGGGCGTGGACAACATAGACGCCCGTATAGGTCGCCCTTTCGACAAGGGCGGAATACAGATCGAATTGAAAGGCCGTCTGGCGCCAGCCCTCGGCGAGCGCCGCAAAGCGGCGCTGGGCTGACTGAGCAAGACTGAAGGCGCGCACGATGGGCTGGGCGGCAAGCTGTTCTGCGACCGAGGTCAGCAGGCGCGCCTCGCGGCGCCGCTTTTCGTAGCCGAGCGTGAACGAGCGCCTGGTGAACAGGCGCGGTGCGAACATGTTGAGTGGAAAGACCAGCATGCCGACGAGGGCAAGACGAAGATTGAATGAAAACATCAGAATGATGGAATAGACGACTTCGAGGCCCGGAAGGATAAGCCAGGGTAGGATCGCGCCCAGTCCGTCCTCAACGGCAATGACATCGCCCGAGAACCGCGACAGGATTTCACCGCCCTCGGTGCGGTGGAAATAGCTGAGCGGCAGCTGATCCAATTTCGCATACATGGTCTCGCGCAGCCTGGATGTCATGCCCGAACAAATGCGCGCACTAAGGACATCCATCGCCAAGCCGATGAGGGTGACCGCGACGGCTGCAGACAGAATGAACAGGATGACGTAGAAAACAACCGACCAATTGCGCACGAGCAGGCCCTCGTCAATGGTCAGGCGCTCGACGATGGGAAAGGAAATATTGAACAGCGTATCGACGCCGACGCAGGCCAGAAGCCAGGCAATCTTATCGTGAAATGGCCGGGCGAGCGGCTGAAGAAAGCGCCGCAGGAGCTCGCCGTCGCGCAACGCCAGTTTTGCTTGCGGCGCCGCAGCTTCTGCGGCGATGTCCTCTTCGCTTTCAATCGCCCCGTCATCCGACACGGGCTGGTCCCGCCTTGACCGGCCTTCGCCGGGCAACGGGCTGTTGCGGCGCGCCTGGCTTGGTATAGAAGCAATAGCGCATGGCCTCGGCGCTCGGATACCAGGGGGCAGCGCCCTCGTTGGCCTCTTCCTCGATTTTCCAGGCCCGGGCGAGCCGTTTGGGATCGGCGGTGGCAATCCGCCAGCCGCAGCGGATGAATCTCTCCGACCAATCCCAAAGGCTGGCCAATGTCGCGATCCCTTCGAAAAGGTCATGCGTCTCGATGATTTCGGCGGTCATGTCGGAAGTGATGCTGCCGAAGAAAATGCCGACCCGACACACGCGCAGCATTTCCGCCATGGCGATTTCGACCTGGTCCTCGGGCAGATAACACAGGCAGGTCTCATAGATGAAGTCGAAATGATTGTCAGGAAAGGGCATCTGGCGGACGTCGCCGAGAAGATTGCGTGAGCGCCATTCCGGCGGCGTCTTGGCATGAACATAGGCGCTGTTCTCGATTCCCCACGCTTCAATACCGATAGCGGCAAACCGCTGCAGCGTCAGGCCATTGGCGCTGCCGCAATCGAGCAGCCGGTAGGGTTTGCGCCATTGCCAGATGGCAGCAATCAGGTCGCGGGTGTAATATTCGTCAAAATATTCGTCGATCGAATCCTCATAGCTGCGCGAACCGTCATAGAGATCGTGATAGGCCTCCAGGAGCGGGCCGGCAGCCGCGGGCGCGGCGGATGCGGTGTCCTCGCCCAGATACTTCAGCTTGCGTAGCCGGGTCAGGATCAGGTCGCTGACATAATCGGCAGAATCAAACACGCCGTTGAGGGTCGAATCGAAAAGATAGTCTCCGACGATATAGAGACCTTCGTGGTTGACCGGGTCAGGGCAATGGCGCTCGCGCAAGGGCAGGACGGGGTAGCCGCCCGGCAGGCAGCTGATGGCGCCGCTCCAGCGGTGGACCTGGAACTCGAGTGCCGGTGGACGATCCTGGGCGAGAACTGCGGGCAACGAGTCAAGCGCGAGCCTGGCAAGGCGATCGTCGTCATAATTGGACAGCATCAAGGCATCGTTGCCGGCGATGAGCCAATTGAGCACGCCAAAGGATCCGCTGGGGTGGCGCTTGCCTTCGTCGTAAATGCAACAGCCGTTGAAGGCTTCGCTCATGAAATAGCTGCCGGGGATTTTCAGGCGCCAAAATGGCCTTTCGAAGAGGATGGCTATTTTGAGATAATGCGTGTGACGGTCGTAGCGGGCAAGGTGGGCGTTCATTGCCGCGCGCAGGCTGGGACTGCCCCATGCGATGCGCTGGAGCCAGGAATTGGGCATCGCCAGTATGACGAGGTCAAAAGTCTCGACGGCACGGCTTTGCCCCCTGCCCAGCACGAGAGACAGGCCGCCATCGTGCGAAGGCTCGATACACTGCACTTCGGTTTCGAGGCTGCAATCGGCCGAAATCCTTTCGGCCAATTCGTCGGTCAGACGCTGGATGCCGCCGACAATGGAATACAGGCCCATATAGCGCGGATGATCCATGAGGATGTTTTTCAGGCCGTCGAGCGCATTGGTCAAATGCGGTTCGGTTGCCACGTCGCTGCGTGCGGCAATTTCGACATAGCGGCGGACGTTGGGATTGCCGATGGCGTCGAGCATTTGCCGGTACGAGATTGCGGCAAGCGGGTGGGCGTTGTCGTCGAGCCAGATGCCTTCGTAATAATCGCGCGGGGTCAGCTGACGAGCGCAATTGGCATAAAAATCGAGTAAATCCCGCAGGGCCTTGGGGCCGAAATGATGGCCGAAATCAGCCTCGGTCCGCAGAATCCGGTCGTCCATGATCACCGCTCTGCCGGCCATGCGGACAGTCTCGAGGCCGAACTCGCCGACCAGCGTGCGCAGCGGATCCGGGCCTATCGCCGAATAATCATAAAGCTCCGCGACGCCAGCCTCATAGAGAACCGGCGCCCGGTTGAATTGCCGTGTCACGACCTTGCCGCCGAGCCGCGGCGAGGCCTCGAAAAGCTTCACCACGGCTACGTCATTGTGAAACTCGTCCAGGTGATAGGCCGTGATGAGGCCACCCGGGCCACCGCCGACAATCGCAATCCTGATCATGCACGAATACCCTTTGGCTCCGTTCGGCTCCTAGGCTTTGTGATGCGACCGATCCGCAAGGCAGGGTTCGGCCATGAGCGGCGCGGCAGAGGGTTTGGGAGCGCGCAAACGACAAGCGCAATATGGCCTGTGACAGCCATTGCCATGCTGGACCACGGAGCACAACCGGACCACGGAGCACAACCGGACCAGGGATCACAACTGGCGCCGATTTCGCGTTAGGTGCGGGAAAAGCCATCCCACCGGCCACGTCTCATTGGCGCGACTGGCGCCGCTAGACCCACGGGCATCGACGACTCCGATCGCGCTGAGGGGTATAGTACTTTTCAAAAGGATAGCGCGGTTGGCACCGGGCCGTCAAAATCTTGGAACCGGCCGGCCGGCTCGCGCATGGATCTGCCTTCAAAGGCAGCCTCGCGCCCACAAATTGGGCGTGCATGGGAGCCGGCAGTTCGTTCTAATGCGCCTTGGGTCCGTTTTGCCAAGGAGACAATCGATGGGGCACATCCTGGTATTGCTGGCGTTGCTTTTTCCATCCTCTGCGGCTCTGGCTCATGGCGAGCATGGCGGGACGGTCGGACTGATGCACGGGTTCCTGCATCCGCTCAGCGGACTCGATCATGTCGCGGCGATGTTCGCGATCGGCGTTTTTGCCGCAAGACTCAAGGGTCGCGGGCCCTGGTGCGTGCCGCTTGCGTTCGTGGCCATGATGATCCTTGGCGGCACGCTGGGCGCCGCGCGAATCCCCCTTCCTCAGGCCGAGATCTTCATTAGCTTATCGCTCGTCGTGCTCGGTGCTGCCGTCGCTCTTGATCTTTCGCCGCCCTTAGTTGCGGGCGTTGGGCTTGTCGGCTTTTTTGCGGTATTCCACGGCTACGCCCATGGGGCCGAAACGCCGCAGTCCGATTCGGGACTTGCCTATGGATTGGGGTTCGTCCTCGCGACTGTCCTTCTCCATGCCGTCGGTGTTACGGCGGGCACGGCGACAAAGGCTGTGCGTTGGCGGGGCGGACCGCGATTGTGGCGTATTGCCGGGAGCGCTCTGGCGATGGCCGGCTGCGGCAGTCTCGCCGGCTGGTTCTGACGGCCGGCAAGGGTGATCGTTGCGGCGGGCCCGCTATGGTCAGCGATGACCGTCCGGCAGCGTCCTATTTGCGTAGCTCGATGGCAACTTTCGGTTCGGGTTCGATCCAAATGCCTCTCTCGCCGAGTTCGCGCCAGGCCCGTCGTACCCTCATATGATCGACCCGTTCGCCAAACAGCACCATCGGCACCGTCGCGGCGAGGATCTTCAAATCGAGGGTGAACGACGCGTTTTGGATGTACCAGACGTCGAGCGCTGCCTTGTCAGCCGGGGAAATTTCGCGGCCGCCGGTTACCTGGGCCCAGCCGGTCAGGCCAGGCGGCGCCATGAGCCTGGCGGCATAGGCGGTCGGCTGGTCGACCGGCAGCAAGGGACGCGGTCCGACAAAAGACATGTCACCGCAGAGAATATTGAACAGCTGCGGCAATTCGTCGAGACGCAGGCGTCGCAGAAGGCGGCCGGTAAAGGACAGCCGCCGCTCCTCGGGCAGGGCGACACCGCTCGAATCGTGCGCTGCCGCCATGGTGCGGAACTTGTAAAGGCGGAACGGGCGCCCGAAACGCCCCGGCCGCTGCTGCCAGAAGATGACCGGCCAGCCGACGTCGACGGCCACCAGGCAGGCGAGCGCGCCCAGGACCGGCGCGAGTGGGACGATCAGCCCAAGCGCGAGCGCAATGTCGAGGGCTCGCTTGATCCGCCAATAGCTGCGCTGCGGCAGTGTCGGGCCGGGCGGGGCGAACGAGGCCTGGCCTGCTGCAGCCCGCGCCCGCTTCTGCCGGTGGCCGGCGGACAGGCGGTTACGCTCGGCAAAAAGGTCGAGTTCGATGTCCGAGGCTTTTTCGATCGTCAACAATTCGTTTTGGGCGGCCGTCGACAAGAGCGCAAAGGGGGTCGTTACCACCAGGCGATCGACGAAAATGCCATGCACTTCGAGGTTGCGCAGAATGGTGGCAACCTCTTCCGGCCGGCCGAGCAGGGGCACCTGCTGAATTTGGCGTCCGCTGTGGCGTTCCTCGGTTGCGAGAAGGCCGACGATCTTGATCTGGTCGCCGGCAAACTCGGCGAGTGAGCGCATGTAGAGCTCGCTGATCCGGTTGAGGCCGACAATCAGCACATGTTCGCAGGCCTCCCGCACCATGACGCCAGGCCCGCTGGGGTGGCTGCGCGAGGCATGGCGCAACCGCGCCAGCACCCGCACCCCAACCATGGCGAAGACCATCAATAAGCCCTGCAGAATCGGCAGCGAGCGCGCCACACCCTCGAGCCGGTTGACGGTAAAGCCCAGCGCCACAGCGCCAAGGACCACCAGAACGACGCAAACCACGACCAGGAGATAATCCGCCATCGCGCTGAGCCGCCAGATCGACCGGTCGAGCCCGCACAAGATCAGCGCCGGCACCGCGACCAGCAGGGTCACCCCGATATAGGGCGTAAAGCCCCAGAATTTGTCGAATGTTGTCTCGAAATTGTCGCGCAGGACCAGCGCGAACAAGCTGGCAAGGGCGATCAGCCCAAGATCCAGGATGAGCAAAAATCGCCTACGCAACGCGACGCCTCACTAATCGAATGCATCCGATCCTGGCAATGGTCGATTAAGAAAACGACAATTTGAGACAAATTCGTTCTTGTGCGCCGATTCGGCAGATTCCCAATAAAAGACCCATATAAAAAACCCTAGATCGGGTCATTGGCCAATTTTCAGCGTCAAACGGTAAAGACTCCACCGCCGCCCGGGACGCCTTTGTGAATATTCTTGGAAAATAATTGTTCAACCATATGCAACAAATCAACGCTCATTTGCTTGGACGAATTTTACCCAAGAATCGTTTAACGCTCGGATTTTACGTATTTGTAGACCGAAATTCGCTCAGATGCAGGCCGTTACAACATAACCAC
>Ga0209048_10007372_pt1 | contig 10169 bp, 9 predicted proteins | sample FrelakmetCRP12CR_FD_187146 | JGI IMG/M metagenome (GOLD analysis project Ga0209048, IMG submission 187146) | Freshwater lake sediment microbial communities from the University of Notre Dame, USA, for methane emissions studies - CRP12 CR (SPAdes)... | ecosystem: Environmental > Aquatic >... | reverse complement strand
GCCCGAGGACGGCGAACAGGTAGCCGAGGAAGCCGGTCAGGATCGCCGGCCGCACGACGGGGTGGTATTCCTTGAGCCCGAAAATGTAGACCGACGTCGCCAGCGTGTAGCCGCCGGCCGCCAGGGCCACGCCGCTCAGCATGTCGAAGCCGATCCAGAGCCCCCACGGGTTCGTCTGCGACAGGTTCGTCGCCGCGCCGAGGCCGAAGACGAAGCGGTAGACGATGAGCGGCACGCCGATCGCGATGATGAGGCCCGCGACGAAGTTGCCCGGCGTCGCGAGGCTCTTCGCGTAGTCCCAGAAGGTCATCCCGAGGAACAGCTTCTCGCTGGCCCAGCTGCGGCCGGGCAGGGCGGGCGCGGAGGTCTGGCTAGACATGGTCGGCCTCCTCTCGGGACGTGGTCCGGTGGGATTCCGCGTCGTTCCTCCGCTTGCTGAAGGTGTAGAGCCCCATCAGCAGGGGCGGCCACAGCGTCAGCACGAAGGGAACGGCGGCCAGGGACGCCTGGGTAAGCGACGAATAGGCATACGTGCCGAGATCGCCCGGCAGACCCAGCTTCTCGAACGGGATGTCCGTGATGTACATCCAGCTCGTGCCGCCGACCTCGTTCTCACCGTAGATGTGGCGGACGTAGGTGCTGCCGTTTGCGTAGATGCGCTCGCGGGCCGATTCGAGCAGTTCGTTGCGCAGGCCGAAGGTGAGGGCGCCGGTCGGGCAGACCGACGTGCAGCCCGGCGCGAGTCCCTTCGCCTGCCGGTCGGCGCAGAAGGTGCACTTTCTGACGTAGGGCAGCGCCGACTCGTACTCGTACTTCGGCACGCCGAACGGGCACGCGACCATGCAGTAGCGGCAGCCCAGGCAGCGGTCCTTGTGGTAGACCACCGGACCGGTGGGCGTCTTGTCGAGCGCGCGGGCGAGGCAGGCCGAGGCGCAGGCGGGCTCGAGGCAGTGCATGCACTGGCGCTTGATGAAGCGCGCCGGCACCGCGCCGGCGGCGCGGTTCACCACCGTGAACGCCCTGGTGTCGGTTGTCCGCGGCGCGGCGAACACCGCGGCATCGCCGGGCATCGCGGGCCCGGGCAGCGTGTTGGCCTCGGCACAGGCGGCCTCACAGGCCCGGCAGCCGACGCACTTCGTGGTGTCCACGAGCACGCCTCGACGGCCGGCGTCGATAGCGGCAGCCTCCGCTGACATGGCCGCCGCAGGTTTTGCGGTGCTGAGGGCCGCCGCGCCGGCGGCCCCCGCCACTTTGAAGAATGTCCGTCGATTCAGGTTCATGATCCGTGACTCCGGGTGGATCGTCGTGGTCAGGCGCGGCCCATCATGACGGCCAGCGCAGACGCGCCCACGAGCAGCAGCCCGAGGAACGCGAGCGTGGGAATGAGCATCATCGGAAGACCTCCCTTCGGCCCGACGAGTCGGGCGCCGCGACACTCGCGGCCGGCTGGCTGTGAGCCCGGATGCGGGTGAGCACGTCCTTGAAGAGCGGGCAGGCCTCGTAGTCGCGCCCCAGGCACGGGTCCGCGCTTGCGATGCGGTCGAGCGGAACCAGCTTCTTCACGGGGTAGGCCTGGCAGTAGAGCATCACGACTTCTTTGAGGTACGGGCAGGACATTGCAGGTGCCCCTTTCAACCACTCCGGGAATTAGCAAGGACCGAGCCATCCTGATCCGATGGCCGCATGACAGGCGTAAACATCTGAAAATACAGAGGTTATTGTCTGGTTCCGAAGGCTCTATGCTGATGAAGCCGAGGCTGCGGCATTGAATATTTCATCGGTAGAGTGGACCCGATCGCGGGGATACGGCAGGAACCACCCGTATTCATTGAGCGATCTGTGAAATTGATGTTCTCAACACTCCTGTTGAAGTTTTAGGCGGCATTTCCACTCACGCGAGGCGCCGGATCCGCCGATACGTTCCGAGAGCCGCAGAATCACATGCCGCCAGAGCACAGCGCCGATCTCCCGCCAGTTCCGCCGAGTGCCGGGCGGGACCTCCCGTGCCCGCGTTGCGGGGCCGCCGTGCCGATCGGCGGCGCGACCTGTCCGGCCTGCGGCGTCGACGTGGCGCTGGCGGCCGTGCTGCTGGAGCGCCAGGCGCTCAGTGTCATCCCCGCCGAGCCGGGCGCGCCGTTTGTCGGCGATGCCATGCTGTCGCGCTTCGGCGAGTTTCTGATGAAGAAGGGCTACGTCACGTCCGGGCAGCTGGACGGCGCGCTCGCCAGGCAGCGCGAGCTCGCCGGGGACGGCATCAAGGAGACGCTCGGGCAGGTGTTGCTCGAGATGCGGGTCATGACGCGGGAGCAGCTCGAACTGGCCAGCGTGGAGCAGGTGCAGGAACTCCAGAGCGCGCTGCGAAGCGCCAACGCCCAGCTCGAGCAGCGCGTCGCGGACCGGACGCGCGAGCTCGAGCAGGCCTACCGGCGCCTCACCGAGCTGGATCACCTGAAAGGCAACTTCATCGCCAACGTGTCGCACGAGCTGCGCACGCCGCTCACCAAGATCAAGGGCTTCAACGCCCTGCTCGCCGCGGGCGATCTCGGCGCCCTCACCGCCGAGCAGCAGCAGGCCGTCGAGGTGATGGGCCGCGGCGTCGGCGAGCTCGAGCGCCTGGTGGGCGACCTGATTCAGTTCGCGACCGGCGCCCGGGGCGACATGGTCCTGCGCCTCTCGGCCGTGCCGGTCGGACCCGTGCTCGATCAGGTGGTGTCGGCGCTGCGGGAGCGGGCGGCCAAAGCGGGGCTGTCGCTCGCGTGCCAGGCGCCCGCCGGAACCCTCCAGGTGACGGCCGACCCCGAGAAGCTGCGCTGGATGCTCGATCAGCTGCTCGACAACGCCATCAAGTTCACGCCCGCCGGGGGCCGTGTCGAAGCCGGAGCCGAGCGGGCGGGCGACCGCGTCCGCATCTGGGTCGAAGACAGCGGCCCCGGCATCTCGGAGGACCGGCTCCCGGAACTGTTCGAGCCGTTCCACCAGCTCGACGGCTCCGCCACGCGGCGCCAGGGCGGCACCGGCCTCGGGCTGGCGCTGGTGAAGATGATCGCGTCCGCCCACCAGGGGACCGTGTCGGTCGAGTCGTGGCGCGGCCGCGGCAGCCGGTTCAGCGTGGATCTTCCTGCGACGTCCTAACCGCCCGCGAACCCGTCGTCGTCGCCCCGGCGCAGCCCGTACTTCCTGATCTTGTTGTAGAGCGTCACGCGATCGATGTCCAGCGTGCGCGCGGCCTGCGTGACGTTGCCGCCGGTGTGCTGGAGCACGGCGGTGATGTGGCGGCGCTCGACCTCGTCGAGCGTCAGATTCGGGTCGAACGCCTCGGTCCGGATGCCGGCGGCCGAGAGGCCGAGGTCCTCCGCCTGGACGATCGTGTCTTTGGCGACCACCATGCCGCGCTCGAGGACGTTGCGCAGCTCGCGGACGTTGCCGGGCCAGTCGTGGCGCATGAGCGCCGCGAGCGCGTCGGCGGACACGCCTTCGATCCGCCGGCCGGTCTCCACGCCCAGCCGCTCCAGGAAGTGCTCGATGAGGAGGGGGACGTCCTCGCGGCGATCGCGGAGCGGCGGCAGGAGGATGGGAATGACGTTGAGGCGGTAGAAGAGGTCCTCGCGGAACTGGCCGTCGGCCACCGCCTTCTTGAGGTCGCGGTTCGTGGCCGCGATGATGCGGACATCCACGTCGACCGGCTCGGTGCCGCCGACGCGCACGAGCCTGCGCTCCTCGAGCACACGGAGCAAGTCCAGCTGGAGCTTCGGGCTGATGTCGCCGATCTCGTCGAGGAACAGGGTGCCGCCGTGGGCGAGCTCGAAGCGCCCTTTGCGGCGGGCCAGCGCGCCCGTGAACGCGCCCTTCTCGTGGCCGAACAGCTCCGACTCGAGCAGCGTCTCGGTGAGGGCGGCGCACGACACCGCGACGAACGGGGCGGCCTGGCGCGGGCTCTCGGCGTGGATGGCGCGCGCCAGCAGCTCTTTGCCGGTCCCGCTCTCGCCGAGGATGAGGATGGTCGACTGGCTCTTCGCGGCGCTCTTGGCCAGGTCGAACATGCGGTGCATGGCGGGGTTCTTGCTCACCATGTCGCGGAAGTGGAAGTCGCGCTTGAGCACCTTGCGCAGCAGCACGTTCTCGCGCACCAGCGTCTGCTGGGCGACGATCTTCACCATCATCAGGCTGAGTTCCTCGGGGTCGAACGGCTTGACCAGGTAGTCGTACGCCCCGGCCTTCATCGCTTCGACTGCCGTCTCCACCGTCGCGTAGGCCGTCATGATCACGACCGCGACGTCCGGCTGGAGCTGCTTCGACGATTCCAGGACCTGGAGGCCGTCCATGCCCGGCATCTTCAGATCCACGAGCAGGATCGACCACCGGGCCTGACGGAGCATCTCCAGCGCGGTGGGGCCGTCCTGGGCGGTGGCGAGGGTGTACCCGTCCTTCGCCAGCCACCCCGACAGCGACTCCCTGACGATTTCCTCGTCGTCAACCACGAGGATGCGGGTGCGTTCCTTGCTCATGATGTCCGTCCTTTTCGCGAAGCGCCCGGAACCGGGCTTCGCATGAACCGCAGAGCGCCACCGCCTTCGCGTCGACCTCGATGAGGTTGACCGAACGCTGCATGACGCATCCCGGCGTGTCGCAGTGCAGGAGCCCGAAGGTGTGCCCGAGCTCGTGCACGCACTCCTTGACGATCCGATCCGTCACGAGCGCCGTGTCGTGGCGGCCGGTCTGTTCGAGTGCGAGGCGCATCGTCGAGACGACCGCCGCCCGGCCGCCGAGTTGGGCCTCGCCGTACACGAACGTGAGCACGGGGATGAACAAATCGGCATCCGTGATTGCCAGCGTGCGCAGCCCCGGCTGGTCCCGCGCGACAATCCACCTGAGGATGGCCGTGGACCAGTGCTGGCCGCGCCGGGGATCGAAGGCCTGGTGCGGCCGGTCCGGGTGGCGGTACAGGCGGGACTGAATCCCGAAGGCCGCGGCCGTCCGCGCGCGGACGGCTTCCATCAGGCGGTCGTCCGGCGCGTCGGCGCCGATCCACCAGATGTGCACGTCCGCGGCCATCCCGCGCGCCTCAGGCCTCGGCCTTGCGGGCCACCGGCAGCCGGAACACCACCGTGGTGCCCGTGCCGACCGTGCTCCGGATGTCGATGGCCCCGCCGTGGCGCTCGATGATCCCGTACACCACCGAGAGCCCGAGGCCGGTGCCCATCTCCTTCGTGGAGAAGAACGGATCGAAGATCTTGGCCAGCCGGTCTGGCGGAATGCCCGCACCGGTGTCTTCGCACGCCAGCTCGATGTACCGGCCGTCGCCGGCCATGCCGCAGCGCAGTTGCAGCGATCCGCCGGGCTGCATCGCCTCGAACCCGTTCAGGATGATGTTGACGATGGCCTGGCGCAGCTGCCCGGCGTCGGCCTTGATGAGCGGCACCGGTGCGACCGTCTTGGAGATGGTCAGCCCCTTCAGCGCGGCCTGGTGACCGACGAGCGACATCGCCTCCTCGAGCACCGCGACGACGTCCGTGTCCTTGAGCGACAGCGGGCGCTGCCGGGCGAAATCGAGCAGGTTGCGGACAATCGCGGTGCAGCGCTCGGTCTCGCGCTGGACCAGCCGCAGGTGCTTCACGGCGGTGGTGCGCGTCGCCTCGTCGATCTGGTCGGGCTCGAGCATGCGGACGAGCAGCTTCGCGTACGTGAGGATGCCCGCCAGCGGGTTGTTGATCTCGTGGGCGATGGAGGCCGCCAGCCGGCCCAGCGACGAGAGCTTCTCCGACTGCACCAGCTGCGCCTGAGCTTCCTTCAGGGCTGCCGTCCGATCCTCCACCTGCTGCTCGAGCGTCGCGAGCAGCGACTGCCGCTCCGCCCGTGCGACAGCCAGCGCGGCAATCATCTGGTTGAAGGACCGCTCGAGGGCGCCGAGTTCGCCCGTCGTCGCCACGCTGATCTCCGTCGTGTAGTCGCCCGCGCCCACGGCCCGGGTGGCGGCCACAAGCTGGGCCACGGGCCGCACCACGGCCCGCTGCGCGATGAAGCCGACCAGCGCGCCGAGCACCATCACCGCGAGCCCCGCCGCCAGCATGGTGTTCCGGCGGATGGCCGCGAAGTGCGCGTCGATCTCGGCGAGCGAGATGCCGATGTCGATGACGCCGAGGACCCGCTTCTCCGGCGGATGGGCGTGACACGCCGCCGTGGAGCAGGCGGCTTCGTTGTAGATCGGCGTCACCATGCCCAGCACGCGGTGCCCCCGCGAGGTGTAGGTGCGGTTGCGCGTGCTCGTCGTCAGGCGCTCGAGCGGGCGCCCGGCCTCGTGGCAGCCGTAGCATTGCTCCGCCCGCTTGTCGACCAGCGTGTTGATCTCGGTGCGATCGCTCGAGAAGGTGACCCGCCCCTCCTTGTTGAAGAACCGCACGCGGTCGATGCCCGACTGGTGCCCGATGGTGTCCATCACCAGGTACGCGCTGTCGCGCCGGTCCGCGAGCATGTCGTGATAGGTGCTGCTCTTGATGGTCTCGCTGAAGAGGACCGCGCCGCGCACCACCTCGTTGACCAGGTGCTGTTCCTGCGCCCGCAGGAACAGCAGGGCCGCGGTGCCGACCAGGATCAGCGTGCCAATCGAGATCGCCGCAGGCAGGATGACGCCCAGGCGGTTCCACCAGCGCACGTGTGACAGCGGCATGAGCCCGGTCTCCGGCGGGCCGGCGCGCAGCAGGGCGGCGGCCCGGACAAGCGTCTGGAATCGAGAGACAGGGGGCGATCGACAGCCGGGAGGGGCTGTCGCGGGGCAGTGTAGAACAATTCAACGGAAAGCGCCAGCCCTACGTGGCCAGCGGAAGCGCCGCCTCAGGCACGTCGCAATTCTCCACGCCTGAGCTGCCGATACAGGGCCAGCGCCTCCTGCAGGATCTTGATGGCATCGCCGGGGCCGATGAAGTCTTCAACGACGACCTGCTTGTTCTCGAGGACCTTGTAGTCCTGGAAGAACCGCTGAATCTCCTTCGTGAGGAACGCGGGCAGCTGGGTGTGGTCGCTGTAGCCGTTCACCGCAGGGTCCGACGTGTTGACGGCGAGGATCTTGTCGTCGAGGCCCTTCTCGTCGCGCATCCGCATCACGCCGATCGCGCGCGCCTCCACGATCGTGAGCGGGTGAACCGGCTCCTGGCCGAGCACCAGGGCGTCGAGCGGATCGCCGTCGTCGCAATACGTGCGGGGGATGAACCCGTAGTTGGCGGGGTAGTAAACCGCCCCGTAGAGCACCCGGTCCAGCCTGAGGAGCCCGGTCTCCTTGTCGAGCTCGTACTTGTTCTTGCTGCCCATGGGCACCTCGATGACCACGGGGAACTCGTGCTCGATCAGATGATCGTCGACGTAGATGTCGTGCCAGGGATGCATGTCCGCCTCGTCCTATGAATCGACCCGGATGACGCCCTGCTTGATCGCAAACCGGATGAGCTCCGTCCGGCTGTGCAGGTCCAGCTTCTCCATGATGTGCTCGCGGTGCGACATCGCGGTCTTCACGCTGATGCCGAGCTCGTCGGCGACTTCCTTGTTGCTGCGGCCTTCGGCGACCAGCTTGAGCACCTGTTTCTCGCGGTCGGTCAGCGCGTCGTACGGATCGGCCGCGCGTGACCCGTCGGCCTGGTGATCGCGCATCGCCTCGCGCGCGACGTCGGGATCGAGCACGAGGCCGCCGCGGTGGACCGACCGGATGGCGGCCACCAGGTCGGACCCGGCCGACTTCTTGAGGACGTAGCCCGACACGCCGGCCTTGAGAAACCGCCGCACGTACTCGCGGTCGTCGTATTGGGAGAGCACCAGGATGCGCGTCCGCGGGCACAGCTTCCGGATCTCGATGGTGGCCTCGAGGCCGCCCAGGCCGGGCATCGCGATGTCCATGACGGCCACGTCGGGTTCGAGGGCCTGCGCGCGGGCGATGGCCTCGCGGCCGTCCGCTGCTTCCCCGACCACCTCCATGTCGTCGGCCATGTTGATGAGGGCCTTCACGCCCTCCCGGACGATGGCGTGGTCGTCGGCGATCAGGATGCGGATGTTAGGCACGCGCGCCCTCCGGGGGAACGGCGACGGTGATGACGATGCGGACGCCCTGGCCGGGGGCGGTGTCGATCACCACCGTGCCTCCCAGCGCCTCGACGCGTTCCGTGATCCCGAGCAGGCCCCAGCCATGGCCTTCTTCCTTCGGGCGCTTGATCGCCGCCGGCTCGAAGCCGTTGCCGTCGTCCTCGATCTCGATGGTGAGCACATCGCCCTCGACGCCGCACTGGATGAGCGCGTGCTCGGCGTTGGCGTGCTTCGCGATGTTGCTGACGGCCTCCTGCACGACCCTGAAGAGGGCCGTTTCCATGATCGGCGGCAGCCGGCGCTCGACTTCGCTGAACTCGCAGTGCACCGCCACGCCCTTCGGCTTGAGCTGCCGGTCCGCGTACCACTGGATGGCCGACCAGAGGCCGAGGTCGTCGAGCACCGACGGGCGGAGATCGTAGATGAGGCGGTGCAGCTCGTCGAGGGTCCGGACGGCCAGCGATCGCGCTTCGAGCAGCGGCGTGTTGTCGGCCCCCTGCGGGAGGCGCGCTACGGCCGTCTCCAGGCGCATGTTGAGAGCGCTGATCGTCTGGCAGGTTTCGTCGTGCAGCTCGCGCGCGAGGCGCTTGCGCTCGTCCTCCTGGGCGGTGATGACCTGGCGGAGCAGGCGGCTCCGGGCTTCGTCGCGTTCGGCGAGCTGCCCGTACAACGTCTTCAGCTCGGCCGTGCGCTCGTCGACACGGCGCTCGAGCATCGCGTTGGCATCTTCGATCGCGTCCATCGAGGCCTTGATCGTCGAGCGCATGTGCTCGAGGGAGCGCCCGAGACGGCCGACTTCATCCGCCCCGAGATCGGGGATCGGCGGCTCCATGTCTCCCGCGGCGATGCGCTCGGCGGTACGCGTGAGCACGCCCAGCGGGCGAAGGAGACTCTGCGCCGCCCCGTACGCGAAGAGCAGCCCCAGGCCGAGCAGGACGGGCCCGAGCGCCAGCAACGTCGTGCGAAGGCGGTTGGTGTCGGCGAGGGCCGCTGACTCCGGCTCGCGCACGCGAACGCCCCAGCCCAGCGACTTGGCCGACACAAATGCCATCAGGTCCGTTGTCCGTCCCGTCGATCCGTCGTGGCAGGAGTGGCAGGTGCCCCTCGTCGATCCGCCCGTGCGGATGAGGCCGGCCAGCAACTGGCGGTGATCGCTCGCCGCGCCCTGACGGGACCCGTCCGTGCTCGCGACGATGACACCCGAACCGTCCAGCACGTCGACCGAACCCTCAGGGCCGACATCATGGGAGCGCAGGAGGGCCGACACGCGGGAACCTCGCGGATCGATTTCCCCGGCGACCAGGCCTGACGCCTGGCCGTTCCAGTCGCGGACCGGCACGAACAGGAACACCGCGGGGCCGTTCGGGCCGCGTACCAGCCCCGTCGCGCTGGGGCGGCCGGCGCGCAGCGCATCGCGGGACCCCGGCAGCACGACGGCCGCGGCCGATGCGGCCTCGGGCTCGGTGAGGCGGACGCGGCCCTCCGCGTCGGTGACGTACGTCTGGTGCATCAGTTCGGCCCGGAGGTAGGCCGCGCGCAGCGCAGCAAGGACCTGTGCCTGGCTCGCCGCATTGTCGTGCAGCGAGCTGATGCCCGGCCCCGTGGCCACTTCCTGCAGCTTGCCCCATTCTCTGGCCACGACGTCGTCGAGGTGGCGCATGGCCCCTTCGGCGATACTCTGCCGCCCGAGGAGGATCTGGTCGGCGAGGGAGGCGAGGGTGCGCCACGCGATCCAGCCCGGGAGCAGCATGGACGTGAGGACACCCAGCACGACCAGCAGGCCGACGCGGGACTGGATTCCCTTGACGTTCCAGCGTGATCGTGACGCGGTCACCGTTGCCTCATTCGTGCACGCTGCCGGCCAGCCTCAGCAGTTCGTCGAGGGTACCACGATACCGGATCAGAATGATCTGCTCCGGCGCCTGCCATTGCACCTGCTGCCAGACCGCGCCATCCGCGTCGCGCACCCGCGAAACCACAGCCGGGCGGCCGCCGAGATCGGTGCCCTCCTGCTGCAGTTCGACGGAGGCTGGCAACACCGCCGCGCCAATTCCCGCGTGGCCCGGCGGCGCCGTGGCGACAATGAGCGCCAGTCCGCCGGCGGG
>Ga0209048_10007370_pt1 | contig 10172 bp, 10 predicted proteins | sample FrelakmetCRP12CR_FD_187146 | JGI IMG/M metagenome (GOLD analysis project Ga0209048, IMG submission 187146) | Freshwater lake sediment microbial communities from the University of Notre Dame, USA, for methane emissions studies - CRP12 CR (SPAdes)... | ecosystem: Environmental > Aquatic >... | reverse complement strand
GCCAGACCGGCTGGCAGGTGACCCGCCTGGCGCACCAGCGCTACTTTATCCCCGTGAAGCCAAAGCGTAAATCCTGGGAAGAGCCGGGGGTGGTGGATTACCAGGAAGCTGCCAACCTGGAAAACGAGGCCGAGGACAGCGATGTATACGTCCTGCGCGTCAAGCGGCTGGTCTCGCTGACACCCCTCAGCCTGGATTTCACCGCCCGCGTGGACCTGGGCAAGCTGGAGCGGCTGCTGCGTGCGAAGGATGACGGTTCCCTGGGAAGCAAACTTGCAACGGAGTAAATAGGGGGAGATGGGCGGGCTTCACCCACCCAACCCTCCCTTATCTTTCCATCCTTCACGGGAATTCCCAGGGCGCCTGATTGACGCTTGATTGACGCGTTTGGGGGGGGTGTGATAGAATGCATTCCGCACCGGGCGTGTAGCTCAATGGCAGAGCATCGGCCTTTTAAGCCGTTGGTTAAGGGTTCGAGCCCCTTCACGCTCATACACTAAATATAGGGGAAAAAACCTCACCCCAATATATGGCGGTGATATGATGGCTCGTATAATTATTTTCTTCCGAGTTACCGTTGTGGGCAGGGAACCTGAATCTAAAATGACCTTAAGCCCTAAACTAGTGTCAGCCCTATGAAAGATTATTACGAAACATTAGAAGTCCCATCTACTGCATCCCAAGAGACAATCAGAGACCAGTATCTCTTTTTAGTTCAAGCTTGGCATCCTGATAGATTCCAAAATGCTGTTCAAAAAGCTAGAGCCGAAGAAAAAACTAAAGAAATAAATGCAGCATATGATATTCTAAAGAATCCCCAAAAACGTGCCGAATACGATTATTTGCGAATAGGACAGTCTTCGAGGTCTTGGGAAGAACAGAGACGGCAACAAGGTGAAGAACATCGGAGACGAAGGGAAGCTGATGCGGAAAGCCGTCGTAAAGAATCCGAGCGGAAACAAAGGGAGCAGGCTGAAGCAGAGAGACGTCGCGCAGAATCCGAGAGGTTAAAAAAGGAACGAGTCGAAGCGGAAAGTCGTCGTGCAGAAAATGAGCGGCAACAAAAAGAACGTGCCGAATCTGAAAGACATCGCAAAGAATACGAATGGCAGCAAAAGGAACGGGTTGAAGCAGAGAAAAGACTTGCAGAATACAAACGACAAGCAGAGGAACGGACTGAAGCGGAGAGAAAGCGCGTAGAATTAGAACGGCAAGAAAAGGAACGAATGGAATCGGAAAAACTAAGCGCAGAACACGAGCGCCAACACTGGGGAAAATTAAAGGTGGAAAAGCATCACGTTGAATCCCAAAAAAGAAAGAAAGAACGCGCTGGGCCTAAGCTTCAACAAAAAGAACGAGACGAAGCGGAGAGTCGCCGCGCAGATTACGAACGACAACAAAAGGAAACTATTGAAAAAGCAATGCGTCAAGTCGATTTGGAGCGAAAACAAGAGCAACGTGCCGAAGTAGACCGCCAGCGAGTATATTACACACAACAACGAATACAAAAGGAAAATGTCGTAACAGAACAATTACAAAATAAGACAGAAGTTATAAGAGTGGAGCAAAATATTAAACGTTTAGCCATAATAATATTAGCGATACTATTTTTAGCTATGTTAATTGGATTATTATTCATTCGTTAACACTACAAACCTCGAAAAATATCATAGGAAAAACGGTCAAATATAAATGGTATTCTTAATGGAAGATAAATGATTGATAACCCATTGCCAGTTTTATTAGCACTTGAAATTATTGGTTCTGATGTTGCTTACATTGTCATGCGTTTAGAAGTATTAAAAACAGATTTCTATGTTTACGCATCGAAGACATGAGTCTTCGATGTTTTGTTTAGGGTTCCCAAAAGGGTATTGTATTCGAGCCCCCTCTACGTTCACTGAATACCCAGTCAAACCTACCGAAAGGTGCTTTTTTTGATTTTGCAGTGCGGCTCAGGTTTTGCATTCTAAATGAGTGTTCCCAGCCAGCCAAACACCAACACCGCGACCAGCACCCCTGCCAGCGCTCCTGCAATCAGTTGGGCAATATTGTGCTTGCGGCGACGCAAGCGCGCCCAGGCCACCAGCAGCAGGGAGAGAAACGCCCACAGTGCAGGTGCGCCAAAGATAAAGACCAGCGCGGTGGAAAATCCGCCCACGCCCGCCATGTGCATGCTGATTTTCCAGAAACTGGAAATACTGAACATGACAATGGCGAGGCAGAAGTAGGTCAGTACAATCACGGTCAGCAAATGCGGACCTCCGAAGAAGCGCAGGATGAGTAACGCCAACACATCGCTGCTCAAACTGACGAGGATAAAGCGCGGTCGTTCTTCGCGGCGTGAGAGTTCCATATCACTGACCCAGCCGCGTTGGCGTCCAATGAGCAGGTAGGCGAGTGGAATCCCCGTCACGATGAGGAGTGTCAGAAATGCCCAGAGCAGGCCCAAGGCCCGCGCTGAAACATATCCCAAGGCAAGAAAAATGGGCAGGGACAGAATCGAACTGTCGAAGAGGACGGAAATCCAGCGAGCGAGGCGGTCTGCCATGCGGTTCTCCTTGAAACTTATCTCTGCAATGCAAGCATTTCGTTAATACGGTTTTTCTTTTTGGTCCTCAACCGTCCCTGCGGCGGCTTACAGCGCAATTTCGTCAATATTTGCAATGACGGTAATCACCGGGCGGAAGCCGATCTGTTCCACAGGGAAGTATACGCCCGAACGACGCCGCACTGAATTCCCCTCATTGTCTCCAGGCGATGACCGTTTTTTCATAATTTCCATCGCTTCTGCCTGTTCGACCATTACGCGCCTATTGAGGCGCGTAATGATATTATAATAATTAATCGGTTTGCATCCAATCGTATAGTAAAGGACTATTCCATATGTCGCTGCCCATTCCAGAAATATTCCATGATCTCTTTACCCGGCAACTTCTGTGTGCCTTGACCACGATCAACCCGGATGGACAACCGCACAGCGTGCCGGTTTGGTGCGATTTCGATGGTGAGCATGTGCGGGTCAATATGCCTGCGGCGACAAAGAAAGCCCGCAACCTGCGGGTCAATCCCAAACTGTCGCTGCTTGTCATCGATCCTCAAAATTCGGGTCATTGGATCGAAATCCAGGGGCATGTCGGCAAGCTTATTGACGAGGCACATGGTGCGCGTGACCACATCAACAAGCTGTCGGAAAAATACACGGGTAACCCCGTTTACCAGGCGTATGGTTCCAGCGGCATCGACCGCCAGATGTATAAGATAGAAGCGGTGAAGATCAACGGTCATTAGGGAACCGAGCGCAGCGGGCAACGTCCCGCTGTTCTTCCGGGAGGGGGCTCCATATTTATACAGAGTCCTCTTTTTTAGAGGACTTTTTTAGAAAAAAGCCTGTCAGAAAATGACAGGCTAATAGTTTTATAGTGGTAAAATAGGTAAATTTTATCTACTTCCGAAATGGCATTAAGGCCTGCCAGCAACCTGGCAGGGATGCCAACCTGTAATTTTGTGGGTGTAAGTCTGCAATCCGGGGTAACCCAAGTCGACTTCCACTAAATAAGGAAGTTTCAAAATGAAAAATATATTACGAACAGCGGTGTGTATAATCCTTGTTATGACCATCCTGGGCTGCAGCTGTAATTTTCTGACACAGCAGGCCCTGGGGGGCGCAACTCCGACGCCTGATTTTTCACCGCGACAACCGCCCACCCTCCCATCCCCTCCAACTCCATTGACAGTCTCTCAGGGCACACCAGAACAGCAGGCAGGAGAATTTGCCGATGCGCTGGCATCCGCCCAGGATAATAATACCCGCCTGGCGGCCTGGTTGGGGATATATCAGGCGATCGGGCTGCCCGTGATCAACGAAGATGGTTCGCCTGTAACCAATACCGGGGATGATCCTATGGGTCCTCCCTATTGGGAGGTTTGGTATTTCTCCGGGATGGATCTCCCCGGGCGCGGAATGACCTTGACGGATGCCGCCCACGTCCTGACGGTAAAACCGGATGGAAGCTATTCCGATCAGAACGGACAGGTCTTGCTGGATGACATTCGCCAGGAGATAAACAGCCAGGATCCGCAGCAGCAGTTGCTTGGCTATTTTATTCGTGAGAGGCTGGCTCGAAGCCTTATGAAAGGCGATCTGCTGGACCCCGCAGCAAATCCGGACAATATGGAAATCGATCCGGCGACGGTACAGTTGATCAGTTGGATTTTGTTCCGCCAGGTTTTATATAGTGTTGTGCAGCCCCAGGCATTTTCCAATCCATCCGTGGCTGTTGTGGATTTGCAATTCAAACCACTGCAGGCCGGTGCAGGCGGACCGCGCTGTGGGGAGTTGTTCGGCTCTGAAACGTCTACGAAAGTAACGGAGTGGATCGCAAAAAAACTTTATAGCGGGGGGATTCCTTTTGTAGGCGCCTGGAAGGGATTAACCCAGATACTTCTGGACGGATTGGGGGTATCCGCAGATACAAGCACGCAGATCAGTAATGTAAAAAGTGATATTAATGCCGCCGCAGCCGTTCTTTTATTCGACGCCCAGATCAATGCGTTAATGGTGGATGCACAAATGAATCCATCCCCTTTGGTGCGCACCAAGGACAGCAGTGACGGGGCAAAGGCGACGATCGTCTGGCACCTTTATTTTGATCCAAAGCAATTACCGGATGGAGATGCTCTTTCGACTTGCATGATCAATTTAATATCTTCCACGTTCGGCGGGTTTAGCATGCCTACCCGCGGAGACATTGGCGGAGCCGAGATCTCCTTTTCCCCCGGTGACCATATCCCCGATAAGGTCTTATTTGACACTGAAGGCACGAATTATACAATGTCCGGCGGCAATTTCAGCATCGAAACGAATGCTAAGGGGATCGTCAATTTAAAAGTAATTGGCGCCGGTCAAAAGCATCGTATTCCAGACTCTGCCAAACCTTATGAACCGGTTTTTACAATCCGGGTATCTGCGCAGCCGGCTGGCCAAACGGCAAAATCGCTGATAAATATGTTTATGGACAGCTTGACTTTCTGGCGAAACCCCGGCGGCGCAAAAGCTGTCGCACCATTTCTTGGTCTGCTCAAGACCTTGCACTACGACCTGGGCGAAAGGGGGTTCGTTGTAAGAGACTGGGCGAAACCCGCTTATGAATTTAAAGCAAAGGAGATTGGAGTAAAATTTAAGCCGCAGACCTTTTGTGATTTTAATTCGCTTTCCGCAGTGCAAGAAAACGATACCAAGGGCGCGACAACTTTTACTTGGAACTACCAATTTACCCCAGCTGGATCCGATGGTTTAAGTGGTGAGGTTGGATTAAATATCCTTGTCGACCTTTTTGCCAGTGATCAACATAACATTTTTAAACTAAGTGGATCCGGGCCTTATAACATCACCCCCTATCCGTGTTCCAATGGACAAGCGTGCCAATATGATCTGCTTATCCCAAATATAAAAATGAAGAGTATTGATCCTTTTGGAAAAGTAACTTACGAAACGACTAATTATCATTTACTTCTAGAGGATACGATCGATCCTAATTGCCCTTAAATCTTTAGCAGTTGGAGTCGATGAAAAGACGTAAATTCGAGTGTTCGCAAGATTAGGACCTCAAACCGCCAGGTCTGAGGTCCTAATATTTTTAATTGATTACCCCTCGTACCCGCAGGGTAAGCATCCCCTTCGGGGACCTGCGACCAGGCGTATTCAGGCTCAAATCCAGTTCGGCTACATTATATCCTTGAGTTAGAAAGCAGTTTTGAACCCAGTGGTTCGTGGTTCAATTTCTGCCTATGTCTTCCAACTTATTAACCCATGAATTGAGCCGATCCCAACTATATTAATATGATAATATTTACCATTATTGTGGTATAACATATACATGCGGTCTTTTGGGATTCAAACCAGCAGAGCAAGCTCCATTCTATAAACCGCCAACATATATTCAAATCTTATATGGAAAAGGAAGGTGAATATGGATGAAAAATGGAAAGTGTCCGGTACGTATTTCGAAGGTTGTAACTGTACCATTTCCTGTCCGTGCATCTTTTTAAATGCCCCCACCGGGGATGATTGCACGTTGCTGGTGGGTTGGCATATCGAGAAGGGCCGCTTCGGAGAAGTTGCACTGGACGGTCTTAACGTGGCGATGGCGACGTACAGCCCAGGACATATGCTGCAGGTTAAATGGAAGGCGGCTTTATACCTGGATGAGAAAGCCTCTGAATCCCAGAAGAACGCCCTGACACAGATCTTTGGCGGCCAGGCAGGCGGGCATCCGGCAGCTATTGCGTCATTCATCGGCCAGGTGCTCGGCGTATCCAGCAAAAAAATGGATTACAAGGCTGACGGAAGGAAGCGCAGCCTGGAGATTGCTGGAGTGTTGAAGGCCGAGATCGAGGCGATCGAGGGCCAGGGCGGTGCTGAAGCAACCATCACCAACAACCCGTTCGGGGTTGCACCGGGTTATCCGGTGGTGCAGGCCAAGTCCAAGCAGATCAGCTACCATGACTACGGAATGAACTGGGATATTTCTGGCAAGAACGGCTACTATTCACCATTCTCTTACCAGGCAGGTTGACGTGAATACAAAGGGGCAGCGCCTTGTGATTTATGCCGGGCTGACAAGTATTGTCTTGCTGGCCTGGGGTTACCTTGTTTACACGGCAGGCACCATACAGAAGATCAGCATGGGCGTGGACATATCAATGCCCTCGATGCATGCTTGGGGAATAATGGATATGTCGCTCACTTTTATTATGTGGGTAGTGATGATGGTGGCGATGATGATCCCCTCGGCGTTGCCGGTAATTTTCATGTATATGACGATCAGCAGAACCCGGCACAAAGAAAGTGATCATCTTTCTTCCATTTGGATGTTCCTGTTGGGCTATTTGGTAACTTGGACCGGCTTTAGCGCCGTAGCCACACTTGTGCAATGGGGTCTGCATAGCGCAGCCCTGCTCACCCCGATGATGGCCAGCGCCAGCCCTTTGCTGGGGGGAGCATTTCTGGTGGCAGCGGGGATATACCAGTTCACGCCCTTAAAAGACGCTTGCCTGTCGCATTGCCGAACTCCAATGGGTTTCCTATTGGCCGAGTGGCGGGAGGGAAAACTGGGCACGCTGGTGATGGGGATGCGCCACGGGCTTTACTGCGTGGGTTGCTGCTGGCTGCTGATGACACTGCTGTTCGTCGGCGGGGTGATGAACCTGGTCTGGGTAGCCCTGATAGCAGCCTATATCCTGGTCGAGAAGGTTGTGCCGGCGCGCGTGTGGCTCAGTCGCATCAGCGGTATAGCAGCGATTGCATGGGGATTGTGGCTCGTGGCCGGGCTGGTGTTGTAGCGTTTACTCTATTCTTATTCGGAATACGGCACATGCTGGCGCTTTACTGCTGTACCCAAAAGTGATTGTCAAAAAACCGGCAACTGGTTAATGTTTTGATATTTATCGATCCAGGGCTCCTGCAAGATTCGGAGCCCTGGATTTTTATTAGCATCGGATATGTGGTCGATTTAGAGAACGCGGCAGGATTCGGATATCATCCCTTTCGAGAGCCTGCGACCAGGCGTATTCAGGCTCGGCTCCAGTTCGGCTGCAATTTCGTGTCTTTTAAAGAGCAGCTGGTAACCTGGGCCGGAGCCGGTGGTGGCAGGCCTCTGCACCGAACTGAATGCAGTCGATTCCCATGGTTACTGTACTCCCCTTGCTACCGTAGTTTCCGAAAGAATGTTCGAATATCCGTGGCAAGTAATGCGGGATCCTCGGTTGCCAGGAAGTGCCCACCGTGATCAAATTCGGTCCAATGTCGTATATCTGTGTATACCCGTTCCACCCACTCGCGTGGGGCGCGCTGGACCGTTTCCATTGTGAGAGCAACGCCAGTGGGTACCTCAATATGCGGGTTTGGTCCAAAGCGCCGTTGATCGCGGGCGCGTTCGTAGTAGGAGCGTGATGAAGAGTTCGCTGTTTGGGTTACCCAATAAATCGTCACGTTGGTTAATAACTCGTCCATTGTAAAAGATCGCTCGATATGACCGTTTATTGCACCCCACGAGCGCCATTTCTCGATGATCCATGCAGCCAGACCGGCGGGCGAATCGTTGAGGCCATACGCGAGCGTTTGAGGCTTTGTCTCCTGGATGAGATTATAGCCGCCTTCTTCTCGCTCCCATTGCTCGTTGCAAGCGGCAAAACGACGTTCGGCCTCTGACATCCTGGATGTACCTTTACCAAAGGATGGAGATGGGAAGTGCGGCATCAGGGTGTGATAGCCGATCAGGCTACTCGGATGATCACGTGCGATATAGCAAGTGATCACCGCGCCAATATCATTCGCATGGGCTGCGAAACGTGGATACCCCACCTCTTCCATCAGGCGCACCCACAAGTCCGCGACACGTGAACGGGTCATCCCGCGCTGCAGTGGCCGATCAGAGAAGCCAAAGCCGGGGACCGATGGCACGACTACATCAAATGAGTCGGCGGGATCAGCCCCATAGCGTTCCGGGTCAGTGAGCATCGGAATTATCTTAAGCATCTCGGCGAAAGAACTTGGCCAACCGTGAGTTAATATGAGGGGGATGGGATTCGATCCTTTCCCGCGTTCGTAAATAAAATGAATTCCAACGCCATCTATCTCAGCCCGAAAATTCGCAAAGGTGTTAATTGTCTGTTCCTGCGCGCGCCAATCAAAGGTGGTGCGCCAGTATGCGATCAGTTCGTGCATATAGGCAAGGTTTGCGCCATAGTCCCAGCCAGCATTATCAACTTCATCAGGCCACCGCGTGCGCTTAAGCCGGTCTTGTAGATCATCAAGGTCTGCCTGCGGAATGTGTATTGTGAAGGGTTGAGGTTGCATCTGTTCCGATCTCACTTCTGTAAGGGGGATGTGGATTTTGCGATAGTACTGCCGAAATTGGCGCTTGTCAAACCTGGCGAGCATAATGAGCGGGACGTTTACGGATAATGGTAATGACACACGCACGGTCCCGGATGTTCGGCTGTAGCCGTGTACGCGCGTGAGAACCATGTTTCCATGAGAGTCTTGAAGGTGGAACTTGCGTAAGGAACAAAGCATATCCGGATATGATTGCCGTCGACAAGCGACATAAGCCCAAAATCGAGCGTGCCGGTTCCCTTGGTGCCCCGCAGGTTCTGGCCGCGGTTGTCGGCGAGAGTACCGAGGATATCGCCGGTGCCGACCACCTGGCCTTCGGCTACGAACAGGTTTTGGAGCGGTTCGAAAATATAGATGATAGTGTTTTGACCACCAATATCAAGAAAGACGTTGGCATAGGTGTTCACCGTTCCGTCAGGCTCCGTCTTGATCTCGGTCGTGATTCTGGTTATCGTCCCGGAGGCGGCTGCCTTGACGGGTGTACCTGCAGGCGCCACGAAGTCCATCCCCTGGTGGATGCCTTTCGGGTTCTGGGGGGTGGGAGGCGATGCACCCACGGCGCCATAATAGGTATTCATGAAGACTTCGGGAGTGTCATCGAGAGGAGAATTCAAGACGATCGTCGGGTTTGGATTTGTCGAGGTGGCTGCATCAGTTGGTGGGTTTGAATTTGTCGGGGTAACTTCAACAGGCGGCGGAGTTGAATTCGTCGAGGGTATTGCAACAGTTGGAGTATTTGTTGATGAAATGGGGAAATTACATGCAGCAAGAAATGAGGCTGCAAGAACGAATGAAGATATTCTTAAAAAATCGCGGCGAGAAAAAACTTTTTTCATTTGATCTTTTGATGTAACCGCGCCTTCTGCTTAAGCCAATGGATTTCAAAAGTGAGCCCGGCAGGAGTCGGATATCATCCCCTTCGGGGACCTGCGACCAGGCGTATTCAGACTCGTCTCCAGTTCGGCTACGATTCCACCTTTATTTGGATAGCAACTGTGAACCTGGCGGTTCTGAGCTCAAATCCTGCACGAGGTGATTTTTACATAATGAACTTATCTTGATAACGGATTGCGTTAGTGGCAGATCAGCAGGACAGGCTTCTCTGGTACATTGAAGCCTCAAAGGGCTGAGCGCGGGGAAACCGTCAAGCACTTTTCTTTTGGGGAAGCAGGAAGTATCCAAACCCGATGGCGAAGAACAGGTAGATTACTGCCGCGAACCACCCCAGGGGTCCCAGCACGCCGCCGAGTTGTGCAATCAACGTGATCACCAA
>Ga0209048_10007369_pt1 | contig 10172 bp, 9 predicted proteins | sample FrelakmetCRP12CR_FD_187146 | JGI IMG/M metagenome (GOLD analysis project Ga0209048, IMG submission 187146) | Freshwater lake sediment microbial communities from the University of Notre Dame, USA, for methane emissions studies - CRP12 CR (SPAdes)... | ecosystem: Environmental > Aquatic >... | reverse complement strand
CTCGCGACGGCCCCGCCGTACCATCAACCGCGGACCGGGGCTTTTCGCCCGGCCGCCAGCCTACCTTTCTCCCGAGAGAGACCTTCGAGGGCCTGCACGAGCTCCTTGACTCGGCTGTCGGAGGGCTTCACGTTGGCGATCGCGGCCAACAAGAGCGAGGGGACACACGCAAGAAGCGCAGTCATCTCCCGAGACTCCGGCACCGACGCTCGCTGCGCGCTGGGCACGCGGGCTGCTATCCCTCTTCGGGTGGCGCGTCGACGTCGAGGCGCCGCCGGGCCCCAAGTGCGTGGTGATCGTGTATCCCCACACGTCGAACTGGGACTTCGTCGTGGGCTACCTTGCGAAGATCGCGTCGGGTCTACCGTTGAGGTGGATCGGGAAGCACTCGCTCTTTCGCTGGCCGGTCGACGGCCTGCTCCGGCGGATGGGGGGAATCCCCGTGCACCGGGGCGCGAGCGCTGGCTTCATCGACCGCCTGGTCGAGGAGTTCGAGCGGCGCCCCAGGATATGGCTCGCCCTCGCGCCCGAAGGGACGCGCTCTCACACGGACCACTGGAAGTCGGGCTTCTACCGGCTCGCTCTCGCCGCGCGGGTCCCGGTGGGGCTCGCCTTCATCGACTACCGGACGCGACTCGTTGGCCTGACGACCTACCTCGTGCTGACGGGAACCGAGGAGGAAGACCTGGATCGGATTCGAGCGTTCTACCGGGACAAGGTGGCGAAGTTCCCCGGGCAGGCGAGCGACATCCGGTTTCGCAGGTGAGTCGCTGGCCTCGAGGCCGCTCTGATTCCAGCTCGGTGCTCGGTTCCAGAAGACTCTTGCTCACGCGCTGAGGCGGTCGAGAGCAGCCCCTGCGAGAGCAAGTCCGGGTCGGGGCGTCGGCGTCTGCCGAACGCTCCACGAACGCAATCCTCTGCGATCTTGAGCCCTTGCGCACTCGAGTACCAGCTTGGGGCCTCCGTCGTGAAATCCGGGCCGTAGCCGAATCCTGGGGGTTGAATAGATGAGCCCGGTGCGCGTCTAATTAGCGGTGGTGAGAGCATGAACGGACCCAGGTTCATTGCGATGTTGCTCGCGCTCGCTCCCCTAGCGGGCCGGGCAGCTGACAACGACGCCGACGGCACTGCGCAGTGGGCCGGCGCGAGTGACGCGCAGCCGCAACCCGTGCAGCCGACGACGGCTGCGCCGACGAATGCTCCGCCCCCGCCTCCCACAGCGATTCCGGCTCCTCCTTCAGATCAGCCGGCGCCCCAGGCAGCCGCTCCGGCCGGCCAGTGGGTCTACACGTCCCAGTACGGATGGGTCTGGATGCCCTACGGGTCGAACTACACGTACGTCCCGTCGAACGATTCCCCTCCGAACATGTACGTTTTCTATCCGTCCGTGGGATGGTGCTGGGTCGTTGCACCTTGGGTTTGGGGATGGGGCCCCATGCCGTTCTGGGGTGTCTTCGGTCCTGGCCGATTCTTGTGGTACGGCTACGGGTTTGGCCGCTGGTACGGCTTCGCCGGAGGGTACGCGGGCTGGTACGGCCGCGGTTACTGGCAGAGCGGGCGCTGGAACGGCTGGCACGGCGGTGCCTACCCCGCCCCTCCGCGCGCAGGGTACGCGACGGGGGCTCACGGAAGCTATGCCGCGCCTCCGCGCGCAGGGTACGCGACAGGGGTTCACGGAAGCTACGCCGCGCCTCCGCGAGCAGGATACGGCGCCCCCCGGGGAGCATACGGCGCAGCCCCGCGGGCGAGCTACACCGCCGGCCACCCGTCGGGCAGCGGATACGCGGCTCCCCGTGGCGGCGGAAGCTTCGGCGGCCACGGCGGCGGGGGCGGCGGCCACGGAGGCGGCGGGCATCGCTGAAGACGCGGCGCCCGGTTCAGCCCTCCGTCAAGTTTCGACCTGAGCTCGAGCGCGCGCCACGATTGGCGATGGACGCCCGGAGTTGCTCCCGACGGCCGGGCCGACGCGAGGTGACGGTGGCCGTAACCCAAGACCGCGCCTCGAAGGTCCGAGCAGTCTTCCGGGTCGCCACCGGCAACTTCCTCGAGATGTACGACTTCATGGTGTTCGGGTACTACGCTCCCGCCATCGCGCGAGCCTTCTTCCCGAGCCGAAGCGACTTCGCCTCGCTCATGCTGTCGCTCATGACGTTCGGGGCGGGCTTCCTGATGAGGCCGCTCGGCGCCATCCTGCTCGGCGCCTATATCGACCACCACGGGCGCCGGCGAGGGCTGCTCGTGACGCTCGCGCTCATGTCCGTCGGGACTCTCTCGATCGCGGTGGTCCCGGGCTACGAGACGCTCGGCCTCGTTGCACCGATCCTCGTCGTCGCCGGCCGCCTGCTTCAGGGGTTCTCTGCGGGGGCGGAGCTGGGGGGCGTGTCGGTCTACCTGGCCGAGATCGCGACACCCGGGAACAAGGGCTTTTACGTCAGCTGGCAGTCGGGCAGCCAGCAGGTCGCGGTGGTCTTCGCGGCGTCGCTGGGCGTGACGCTGAACGCCATCCTTTCCCCGGAGCAGATGACTGCCTGGGGGTGGCGCGTACCGCTTCTCGTCGGGTGCAGCATCATCCCCCTCCTGTTCGGAATGCGCCGTTCGCTGCAGGAGACCGGCGAGTTCCTGGCGCGTCCGCGGCGGCCAGCTCCGGCTGCGATCCTTCGCACCACGGCCGCCAACTGGCGAATCATCGGGATTGGCGTGCTCCTCGTGACGATGACCACCGTCTCGTTCTACACGATCACCGCTTATACCCCGACCTTCGGGAGGGAGGTGCTCCGCCTGTCGAGCACCGCCAGCCTGGCCGTGACGCTGTGCGTGGGCCTCTCGAACCTCTTCTGGCTTCCGGTGATGGCTGCCTTGTCCGACCGGGTCGGGCGTCGTCCGCTTCTCATCGCCTGCACGCTCGTCGCGCTGGTGAGCGTCTACCCGTCGATGGCCTGGCTCGTCGTCCGGCCGTCGTTCGGGAATCTGCTCGCCGTCCAGCTGTGGCTGTCGTTCCTCTACGCGAGCTACACCGGCGCCATGGTCGTCTTCCTGACAGAGATCATGCCCGTCGACGTGCGGACCGCCGGCTTCTCGCTCGCCTACAGCCTGGCGACAGCCGTCTTCGGCGGCTTCACGCCCGCGGTCAGCACCTGGCTCATTCACGTCACTGGCAATCGCGCCATGCCCGGCGCCTGGGTCTCGATGGGCGCCGCCTGCGGCCTGCTCGCGGCCGTCGTGGTCGGGCGGGAGGCGCCCGTCTCTCGTGGCGCTACGCCGAAGCCGACGCTCACACAGCTCTAGTGGTTCGGCATGCGCACGCACCTCTCCCCACGTGGCGCCCCGCCTTCGTCCCGGGAAACTGGCAGTCGCCGGTCGGCTCGTGCGAGAAGACAACAAACCTCGCCGGTGGACTGCGGCCGGCAAGCTTGCCCGGGCCCTGTAACCATCGGGAGGAAGATCGAGGCGGTTCGCTTTCGGTGACATCAGGAGAGTCCCAGCCATGAATCTGGACCGCGAGGGTGCCCGGTCACCGCTTCCACCCTCGGCCCGGGGGGCGATGAGGCCCGGCCGCCGAGTGATCCCCATCGCCCTTGCCGCCTCTCTTCTCCTCGCGGCCTTGACCCCGGGGAAGCCCCTGGCGAACCCCGCCGCGGAGCCCCCGGCCACTACTCCTTCGGCCCCTTCGGGCGGGTCGTCATCGACGTCCGCGCCCGCGACGAAGGGTGAAGAGCGTCTGAAGATCCTCGGCCTCCAACTCGACGCCGGTGCTCCCGACGGTCTCGCCTTTTCGGTGATCTATCGCCCTTGGTACTTCCTGCGCCTCAACGCAGGTCCCGCGTACAACCTCATCGGCTTCGGGATCCAGGGCGGTGCGACTCTCATCCCGTTCCACTTCCCGATCACGCCGACGTTGACCGGGGAGGCGGGCTACTTCTTCAGCGGCAACCTGAACAGGGCGCTCACGCGATGGAACGTCAGCGTGCCGAGCGCCGTGCAGCCGCTCCTCGACGACGTGGGATACACGTATCTGTCGACCCAGCTCGGCGTGGAATTCGGCGCTCCGGAGGTGTTCGTCTTCTACATCCGCTTCGGCCTCGCCTGGGTGTTCCCCTCGGTCCACGGGACCGCTACGACAACGAGCGACTCCACGACCGTCACCGTGAACGGGGTTCAGGGACGGGTCGCCACTCCCACCGCCAACCTCGGCTTCGTCGTCTACATCTGGTGAGCGCAATGAAGACACTGCCAATCCGGACCGTCGCGCTCGCCGCCTCGCTCACCGCGGCGGGCTGCCTCAACGCGGACCTCAGGTCGAACCAGATCTGCGCCAGCGCGCCTGAGCAGATCCCGGCATTGCCCCAGGGTTCGGGAACCATTCGTCTGCCCCCCATCACCATCGACCTGAGCAGCGCCCTGCCGGACCTGACCCGTGCGGGAGTGTCCGGGACGGTGCTCGTCCAGCAGCTCGAGCTCGCCTCCACCAATGTCGACCTCTCCGGGATCCAGAAGGTGGACGCGACGGTCGTCGGGGGCGGCCACGGAAGCTCGCTTCCGCCGGTCGCTCTCACCTGCAACTACCATGAACCGCAGAACCCTCCACTTCCCCTCACCGCCATCACGGTCCCTTGCTCAGGACCCAACGTGTTCGAGTACGTTCGGTCGGAGCAGCTCACGCTCGAGATCACGCTGACCTCGACGAGCCTCCCTGCCACGAGCTGGACGGCCAGCGTGGGCGCCTGCGTCTCGGCGGAAATCCTCGTCGACTACACCAAGCTCTAGTCGCGACCGGCGCCGGTCCGGCACCCGGTGCGGGCGAGGCGCACGCCGCTATCTCGATCCGGGTGTGCGAGGAGTCTACAATCGAAGCGTGAGTGCCCCCCCCTTTCGGCCCATGGGACTGCGTTGGCGCGGATGCGCCCTTCTCGCGTGCCTGCTCCTCCCCGCGTGCCGGTCCCGGGAGCCCATCAAGGTCGGCTTCGTCGCCGGCCTCACTGGGCGTCACTACGACCTCGGCATCTCCGAACGGAATGGGATCTCGCTGGCCATCTCCCAGATCAACGCGCAGGGCGGGATCGACGGCCGTCCCATCGAGCTCATCGTGCGGGACGACCAGCAGAACCCGGACGCCGCCCGCAGAGCAGTGGAGGAGCTCATCGGCGATGGCGTCGTGGCCATCATCGGCCACGCCACGAGCGCCATGGCCGAGGCCACGCTTCCCATCGCCGATCGCGCCGGCGTGCTCATGCTTTCCCCGACGGTCACGTCGTCGGCTTTGCGGGGCAGGCACCCCCATCTCGTTCTCCTGAGCCCGTTCACCACTGCCGCGACAAAGGTTCTCGCCGACTACCTCGCGAAGCAGGGCCGGATCCGAAGGGTGACCGTCCTCTACGATCTCTCGAACCGCGCCTACAGCCAGGCTTGGCACGACGACTTCCGCCAGCAGTTCGAGGCCCAGGGCGGGCAGATCGCCCTGTCCGTCCCCTTCACCTCAGGTGCCGTTCCCTCCTACGCTACCCTCGTCGCGGACGCCCTGCAGACGCCCACCGACGCGGTGATGGTGGTGGCGAACTCGCTCGACTCGGCCACGATCTGCCAGCAAGTCCGGATGAACGCGCCGGAGATGCCGATTCTCGGGGCGGAATGGGGGTTCACCCACGATCTCGTCGCCCACGGCGGCCCTTCGGTCGAAGGCGCCCTGTACGTGCAGAAGGTGAACGTCGAGGACACCTCGCCCGCCTTCGCCGCCTTCGTTCACGCCTACACGGAACGGTTCAACCGGCCGGTCGACTTCGCCGCATCCATGAGCTACGAGGCCGGCTTCGTCCTTGCGGAAGCCCTGCGACGGAACCCCACCCGCGCCGGCGTCATGGGGGCGCTTCTCGACATCGGGACCTTCCACGGCCTCCAGGGCGACATCCAGATCGACCGAAGCGGGGACGTGACCCGGCGCCAGTTCCTCATGGCGGTGCGCGGAGGACGGGCGAGCGTCGTCGAATGAGGCCCGGCGCGCTTCGCAGCCTGCGGGTCGAGCTCACCGCCACCTTCGTCGCCGTGGCGCTTTTGCCCCCCGTGCTCCTGGGCGCTTTCGGCCTTCACGTCACCCAGTCCCAGCTTCGCCGCGACGCCGAGACGAGGAGCCGGCAGATGGCGCTCGCGATCTCCGGAGAGGTGAGCCGCTACCTGGAGTCCCACCTCCTCGCTCTTCGCATCATCGAGATGGGCATCGAAGGCGGGGACTTCGCCGCTCCCGGCGCGCTCGATCTCCGCGTGGCAATCCTTCTCAGGGCCGACCCGGCCATCAAGACCGTGCTGGTCCTCGACGAGTCGTCCAGGGTGTCCCACATCGCCCCGTTCGACGGCGACGCCATCGGCGTGGACCTCTCCGGACAGCCCTTCGTCCGGGACGCCCGGGCCCGGCGCGAGCCCACCTGGTCCTCCGCCACGATGTCGATGCTGACCGGCCAGCCCGTCGTGGCGCTGACCGTCCCGGGGCCTCGCTATTCCGTGGTCGGCTACCTCGACCTCGAGGCTCTCGAGCGCATCGTGGAGCGCACGCGCGTCGGAGAGACCGGTGAGGCCGCGGTGATCGACCGGACGGGAACGGTCATCGCACATCGCGATCGCCGGATGGTGAGGGAGCAGGCGAACGTGTCGGACCTGCCGCTCGTCCGGGCTGCCCTCCAGGGACGTGAGGAGACCTCCGATTACCCGGTCGGGGATCGGGCCTTTCTCGGCAGCGCGGCCATGGTGACGCCCACCAACTGGATCGTGCTCGCGTCCGAGCCACTCGACAAGGCGCTCGCGCAGGCGGATCACCAGAGGTTCTTGCTCGTCGTCGCCCTCGTTGTGGCGGTCCTGGCGGCGGTCGCCGGCGGGCTCTTGAGCGCCCGGCGCATCCTGCTGCCCATCGAGTCTCTGGCCGCGCGGGCCCGCCGAATCGAGGAGGGCGAGTACTCGCCGCCACCGGAGGCCGTCCACGGCGCCTCCTTCCCCGAGCTCGACGCCCTGGGAAGGACCTTCGACACCATGGCGGCGGCGGTCGCCGAGCGCCAGGAGGCGATCGGGCGGTCCGAGCGAAACTACCGGAGCCTGGTGAGCGCTCCGGTGGTGGGGATCCTCCGCACGCACCTGGACGGGACCATCCTCTTCGCCAACCAGGCGTTCGCCCGCATCGTCGGCGCTCCCTCGCCGGAATCTCTGCTGGGCTCGAACGCGATGCGCTTCTACCACCGTCCGGCGGAACGCGACCGGCTCGTCGAGCAGCTCCTCCAGTCGGGGCAGGCCGCCAACTTCGAGGTCGAATTCGTCACGCTCCACAACGATTCCCGCGTCGTCCTCCTGAACAGCGCGCGTGAGGGCTCCACCCTAACCACGGTCTCGGTGGACATCACCGAGCTCAAGAAGGCCGCCCTGGACCGCGAGCGCCTCGAGCAAGAGCTCTTCCACGCGCAGAAGCTCGAGGCCGTGGGGCGGCTGGCAGGCTCGGTGGCCCATGACTTCAACAATCTCCTGACCGCCATCATCTCGCACGCCTCGCTCCTCGAGACCGCGATCCCACCCGACGGCCCGGCGCGCGAAGACCTGCAGGGGATCGTCGACTCGGCCGAGCGGGCCGCCCATCTCACGCGAAGCCTCCTCGCCTACGGCCGCAAGCAGACCTTCGAGAAGCGCTGGCTCGACGTTCGAGACGTGGTCGGCGCGGTCGAGCCCCTCCTGCGCCGGCTGACCAGCGAGACCGTCGACCTCTCGGTCAAGCTCCCCGACGCCCCCATCGGAGTCGTCGCGGACGCAGCGCAGCTCGAGCAGCTGCTCGTGAACCTGTGCACGAACGCGAGAGACGCCATGCCGGGCGGCGGCCGCATCGCGCTCGGGGTGTGCCTCGCGGACCTGTCGGACCAGGAGGCGCGGGGATTCGGCCTTCCCCACGGCGGAAGCTTCGTCCGAATCGACGTGCATGACACCGGAGAGGGAATCTCGAGCGACGTCCTGCCCCACATCTTCGAGCCCTTCTTCTCCACCAAGGCCCCCGGAAAGGGAACGGGGCTCGGGCTGTCCATCGTGAAGGACATCGTCCACCAGCACCGGGGTCACATCGCCGTCGCCAGCCAACCGGGCGGCGGCTCGACGTTCTCGGTCTTCCTGCCCGCGGCGGAGGGGGTCGCGGCGCCGGCCGGCACGGAGCGCGTGCAGGCTCCCCCGCCCGGCGGGCGAGAGACGGTGCTCCTCGCGGACGACGAGCCGAACGTGCGCCGCGCGCTGCGGGCCACGCTGCAGCGCGCCGGCTACAGCGTCGTGGAAGCGGTGGACGGGGAGGACGCGGTGCGCAAGTTCGAGGCGCACCGCGAAGAGGTGGCGCTCTGCGTGCTCGACGTCATCATGCCCAGGATGAACGGGCGACAGGCATGGGAAGCCATCGTCCGGATGAAGCCAGGCACCCGAGTCTTGTTCGCGAGTGGCTACACGGCGGACATCCTCGACAGCCGTGGCGTCGCAGGACCGCTGCCCGCGGTGGTCTCGAAGCCGGTCGCCCCCCCCGAGCTCCTCCGCCGGGTTCGAGAGGTGCTCGACGAACAGGTGTAGGTACTGGCTCGCCGCTGGGGTCGCCGGCCGCCGGCGGCGACGCCTCTCGTGGCACGGCTGCCGGGCCCAGAGAGCCGCATCGCCTCGGGCGTACGCCCGGAGGATTCAGGCGAGGTTGTGAAACACCTTCTGGACGTCCTCGTCCTGCTCGAGCGCGTCGACGAGGGCGAGGACCTCGCGCGCGGCCTCTTCCCCCAGGTGGACTGGGGTCTGCGGAACGTACTCAGACTCGACGGAGATGAGCGGGAGCTTCCGCTCCTCGATGGCGGCCTGTAGGTGGCCGAACTCCGCGAAGGCGCAGTGGACGACGATCTGCTTCTCGCCCTTCTCTCCCTGTCCTTCGCCCATCTCGTCGAGCCCGTGATCGATGAGGTCGAGCTCGAGTGCCTCGAGGTCCAGACCTTCGGGAGCGAGCCGGAACACCCCCATCCGCTGGAACTGGAAGGAGACGCTGCCGGTCGTCCCGAGCTTCCCGCCGTGATCCTTGAAGTGCATGCGGACGTTGGCGACGGTCCGGACCAGGTTGTCCGTTGCGGTCTCGACCACCATGGCCACCCCGTGAGGCCCGTACCCCTCGTAGAGGACCTGTTCGTAGGCCGTCTGGTCCTGCCCGCTGGCGCGCTTGATCGCCGCCTCGACCTTGTCCTTCGGCATGTTTGCGCCGCGCGCGTTCTGCAGGGCCCGCCGGAGGGCCGGATTGTGGTCGGGGCTCGGGCCACCGGCCTTAACGGCGATGGCGATGTCCTTGCTGATCCGGGTGAAGGCCTTCGCCATCTTGTTCCACCGGGCGAACATCGTGGCCTTGCGCGTCTCGAAGATGCGTCCCATGCATTGGTCTCGGGGTAGTGGGCCGGACACCTCGCGTCCGGGAGGCGGGTTATCCCACCGCCAGCGTCGGCGCGCCAGCCCCAGGACCCGCCCCATTGCCGGGAGACGGTCCCCCTTGGGGATGGCGCCGCCGGGATCGTATCCTGCGCTTCCGATTGGGGCCCCCATGTCCGACTGCCTGTTTTGCCAGATCATTGCCGGCAACGTGCCCGCCGAGGTCGTTCACGAGGCCCCCGGGGCGCTCGCCTTCCTGGACGCCTTCCCGGCGGCGCCCGGACACGTGCTCGTCGTGCCCCGGGTCCACGCGCCCTCGCTGCTGGACCTGCCTGACTCGGCGGTCGGCGACCTGTTCCTGTCCGTGAAGGCCGTCCAGGCCAAGGTGGCCCGCGCCCTCAGCCCGATGGGGCTGAACCTGGGCTGGAACGAAGGCAGGCCATCCGGCCAGCACGTCCTTCATCTGCACGTGCACATCCTGCCGCGCTTCTCGGACGGAGGCAGGGGCATTCAGGCGCTCGGGACCGGCGGCGATCGGGCCGACCTCGCGTCGCTCGCGGCAGTCATCCGCGCGGCCTAGCGGAGGATCGACCCGCCCCCGTGGGGACGGCCGCCTACCCCGCGACGTCGCGGATGGCCTCCCACAGGATCCGGGGGAGGTCGAGCCAGGGCCGCCTGATGGCGTCATCCTCGGCAGCCGCCTGCTGCGCCGCGTAGCTCTGCACGTGCTGGGCGAAGGCACTGTGGCCAGCCGCTGAGGACTCCGGCGCAACCAGCGGCGGGAG
>Ga0209048_10007368_pt1 | contig 10172 bp, 8 predicted proteins | sample FrelakmetCRP12CR_FD_187146 | JGI IMG/M metagenome (GOLD analysis project Ga0209048, IMG submission 187146) | Freshwater lake sediment microbial communities from the University of Notre Dame, USA, for methane emissions studies - CRP12 CR (SPAdes)... | ecosystem: Environmental > Aquatic >... | reverse complement strand
TCCTGCATGATGGCAGTTCATTCTCTCCCTTTCAAAGCATACCTCCTGACAACCATCCTCTCATTTTCGATGCTGTAGAGCTCATCCCTCGGGCCGAGGAAAATGTGATAGGATCGCCTCGGAAGAGTCAAGATCGATTCCACATTTCCTGCACGACCAAGGACATAGACATCCCGGTTGGGGACTTTGGAGTACTCACCTGCCAAGAGATAGATATTGTCCCTGCCGTCGACTGCAACACCCCGGAAAACGTCATCAAGAGGGATTCCCTTGAACGTCCCGGGAAGACTTGCCGGAGCGATTTTCTCTCTCGGCCGCTTCGGCATTCCGGAAATGCAGAATTCATCTCTCAAACTGCCGGCGCTGTCCCAGATCTCGATTGCGTTCTGAAATGCGAAGGCCACAACTATCTCCCCCTTGCGGCCTATGGCAAAGTAGAAAAGATTGTCGAAAACGAAGTTTGAGGAATTCTTCAGTCCGATCGTTTGAAGGATGTGGCCCGACAGGTCGGTTCGCACAAGGTTCTCTCCTGTGCGTTCGGACAGGACTGCCAGCCAAAGATCACCCCGTGAGTCAAAGGCGAGATCGAATACCGGTGCCGGGGCAGTAAAAACGGATCGATACACAAGGGTGGAAGAGAATATCTGAACACGCGGGGAAGCAAAATCGGCAATTGCCACGATAGAGCCGTTGGAAGCAACAGGCCCCGGACCGCGAAATTCGCCGGCAGCGCATGGGTGTAAATGACGGTGGCCACCGCATTGGCCACGCGACCCACCGTCTCGTGCTCGATGAGGAGCGTGTCGCCGCCGGCAGACTGGTGAGACATCTTGAGTTTCCGGTCCAAGAACGACTCGCGTCCGCCAGCCGTCACGACCGGCAGACGCGAAGTGCTCTAGACGGCTTGGACGTTGACCGCCTTAGGGCCCTTGTCGCCGGCCTCTGAGTCGTATGTGACCTTCGCACCCTCGGCGAGTGAGCGGTAGCCCTCGCCGATGATTGCACTGTGATGGACGAACAAGTCCTTGGACTGGTCATCGGGCGTGATGAACCCGAATCCCTTGTCGTCGCTGAACCACTTCACGGTTCCTGTAGCCATTTTCTTCTGCCTCCGGCGTCGATGCGTGCTGCGAACGCGGAGATGCTGTGAGCAAGGCTACGAGCGCTGGCACTGCGTTGTTGAGCGAACCGCCCAACCTGATCACTCAACGATAGCAGGGGGCGTCTCGCGATAGCAGGGGGGGCCTCGCCGCCCGGCTCACCTCCGGGTGCCGACGGTCCGGTCGCTCACCTTGATCTCGATGTGACGGCTCAGCTGCTGGATCTGCTCGCGCGTCCCCGTGCCGAGTCCGTGGCGCGTCGCGTTCAGGCAGCCCGCCGCCATGGCGAGCCGCAGGGCGGTGTCCAGACTCTGACCGTCCGCCAGGGTGGCGCCGAGCGCGGCGAACATGGAGTCGCCTGTGCCACGCGGCTCGAGTGCCTCGACCTGGGGGCCCGTCAGCTCAAGATAACGCCCGCTGTGGCCGTCGAAGACCAGAGCGGGCTCCTCGGCGCGTGAGATGAGCACGGTGCGGGCGCCCGCCTTGTGCAGCGCATCGGACGCGTCGAGCAGATCTTCAACGCCCGAGCCGGCGGCCAGCTCCTCGCGAAGGATCTCCTCCTCGCTGATCTTCAGCAGATCCACGCCTCCGGCCAGCGCCGCCTTCAGGGGTGGTCCGGTGAGGTCTGCGATGACCTGCACCCCGTTGCTCCTCAGATCGGCTGCGAGCCGGCGATAGACGTCGTGTTCAAGGATCGTCGGCGGGTCAACCCCCGTGAGCATCGCCAAACCGGCGTCCAGGGCGGCGCTCAGCATCACCCCGTAGAGCTCATCGGCCTCGTGACGCGAAAGGCCCTTGCATTCCGTGCGCGCGAGCTGCTCGCGGACGCCTCCCCGGCGGGCATGGATGTAGACGCCGTTCGACGCCGCGCACTCGACGCCGCGCAGCTCGACGTCCTCCCTTGGTATCAGTCCCCGGAGCACCGCGCCCGACTCGCCCCCCAGAGCACAGCACAGGCAGACCCGGGCGCCCAGGAGTGCTGCAAGCCGCGCCACCCAGAACCCCTGCCCCCCGGCGTGCAGGTGGATCTCCTGACGCGGAGTGCCGGCCGCCTCCACGGTGATCGTGAGCAGTGGCGAAGGGGCAAATACGACGAGCGATGGGCTGCTCATGACGACATCATGCTCCACGCGGCGACCTCCTCAGCATCCGCTGCTCGCACGGGTACCTGTCCGCAGTTCGCCGCAGCCTGGTCTGCGGGCGCGGTGCCACCGCGCGCCCCAGGCCGCGATCGGGGCCGCACGTCGCGCCCGGGGCGGTTGGGACACACTGTGAGTAGTCCACCACGCGGGACTCCGGATATTCACCGGACGCGAGAGACCGCGTTCCGCGCGATGATCGCAGGATGCAGGCTCCGTTCACCGATCGGCGGGATGGCGGCCGCCGGCTGGCCGCCGAGCTCACTGCGCTTGCCGATGAGCGCCCGGTGATCGTCGCTCTGCCGCGCGGTGGCGTCCCGGTCGGCCTCGAGGTCGCCCGCGCGCTCGGCGCGCCGCTCGAGATTCTGGCGGTGCGCAAGCTCGGCGCCCCGGGCAATCCGGAGCTCGGCGTCGGGGCCGTGGCCGAGGACGGCACGGGAGTCCTCGACCCGCGGTCCGCCGGCATGCTCGGAATGACCCAGGCGATGCTCGACGAGACGCTCGCCCGGGAGTCACGCGAGCTGCTCCGCCGGGTGGAGCGCTACCGCGACGGCCGGCCGGTGATCCCCGTGGCCGGACGATCCGTGATCGTCGTCGACGACGGACTGGCAACCGGGCTGACCGACCTGGCTGCCGTTCGCGCCCTGCGAAAGCGCGGCGCCGCCAACATCGTCGTGGCCGCACCCGTCGGATCCAGGGAGGCGGTGTCGACGCTCGCGCAAGAGGCCGATCGCGTGGTCTGTGTCACGGTCCCCGAGCGCCTGCTCGGGGTGGGCATGTGGTACCGCGACTTCACACCCGTCTCAGACGCTGAAGTGCTGGCTCTCCTCGCCGAGGCGGCCGAGGAAGTGGCGGCGCCCAAACGCCCGACCGGGCCAAGCGGGGCGCGTGCGGTGAACGGGCAGCCGGCCGGCGAGGAGCTCTCGTTCGATCTCGACGGCACCCGGCTGGCAGGGACCCTCGGGATGCCCGAGGACCCCACGGGCCTCGTGCTGTTCGCCCACGGCAGCGGGAGCAGCCGCATGAGCCCACGCAACCGCGCCGTCGCGCAGGCCCTGCAGGGCGCGGGCTTTGCGACACTGCTCTTCGACCTGCTGGACGAAAGCGAGGCCCGGCGGCGTGAGCTCGTGTTCGACATTGCCCTGCTTGCCGAGCGCCTGCAAGCGCTCACGCGCTGGGCGATGTCCCAGCAGCGTCTGCAATCGTTGCCGATCGGGTTCTTCGGCGCGTCAACGGGCGCAGCGGCGGCCCTGTGGGCCGCGGCTGAGCTTGGCGACGCGGTGGCCGCGGTGGTCTCTCGTGGTGGGCGCCCGGATCTCGCGGGAGATCGCTTGAGGAGCGTCGTCTCGCCGACGATCCTCATCGTGGGAGCACGCGACACGGATGTTCTGGAGCTCAACCGCGGCGCCGCGGAGCTGTTGCGCTGCCCTCACGAGCTTGCAGTGGTCGACGGCGCATCGCATCTCTTCGAGGAGCCCGGAACGCTCGAGCGGGTCTCCGCGCTGGCGATCGGGTGGTTCGAGCGCTATCTCGCCGGCAAGCCCGACGGCGCGCTCGCAGGGGCGCGGTGAGGGCGTGGCTTCGCCGCTTGCGCTTCCACTTGGCGAGAGCGCTGCCCTCGAGGCGGTGCGCTTCGACGCTCAGCCGCTTCAGGGTGCCGCGACTGACTACGACGCCCTGCTGGAGAGGGTCGGCGACGCGCGGCTCGTGCTGCTCGGCGAGTCCAGTCATGGCACGCACGAGTTCTACTCGGAGCGCGCGCGGATCACCAAGCGGCTGATCGGGGAGCTCGGGTTCGCGGCGGTGGCGGTAGAGGGCGACTGGCCCGACGCTCACCGGGTGAGCCGCTACGTGCAGGGCGGCGGCGAGGACGGCGACGCGGAGGAGGCGCTGCGCGGCTTTCGCCGTTTCCCGACGTGGATGTGGCGCAACGCGGAGGTCATGGACTTCGTGGGGTGGCTTCGCAGCCACAACGAAGCACTCGCACCCGGCCGGGCGAGCGTCGGCTTCTACGGGCTGGACCTCTACAGCCTGAACGCCTCGATGGAAGCGGTGGTGGCCTACCTGGAGGAAGTGGACCCGAGAGCAGCGGCACGGGCGCGTGGTCGCTATGAGTGCCTGCATCCCTTTGCAGAGGACAGCAGCGGTTACGGGCAGGCCGTCCTGCTGGGCGTCAGCGAGCCGTGCCGCAGGCGCGTACTGGAGCAACTGGTCGAGCTGCGCCGGCGAGCGGGCGACTACCTGCGCATGGACGGCCCGGATGCCGAGGATCAGTATTTCCTCGCCGAGCAGAACGCGACGGTGGTGGCCGACGCGGAGGAGTACTACCGCACGATGTTCAGCGGTCCAGCGCCCTCGTGGAACCTGCGCGATCGGCACATGGCCGACACGCTCGACCAGCTCCAGGTCCACCTCGCGCGCCACGGCGATGCCGGCAAGGTCGTCGTGTGGGAGCACAACTCCCACGTCGGCGATGCGCGGTCGACCGAGATGGCCGAGCGCGGTGAGCTGAACCTCGGCCAGCTGATGCGTGAGCGCCACGCCCACGACGCGGTCCTCGTCGGCTTCACGACCTACGCGGGCACGGTCACGGCGGCCTCGGACTGGGGTGGGCAGGCCGAGCGAAAGCGCGTGCGGCCGGCGCTGCCCGGCAGCTATGAGGCGTTGCTGCACGACGCCGGCATTCCTGCCTTCCTGCTGTGTCCGCTGGGGGAGAGCCGCAGCGGTCGTGCTCTTCGCGAGCCCCGGCTGCAACGCGCAATAGGTGTGATCTACCGGCCGCAGAGCGAACGTGCGAGCCACTGGTTCGCAGCGTGCGCCTCTCAGCAGTTCGACGCGCTAGTGCACATCGACGTCACCCGCGCGGTGGAGCCACTCGAGCGCACGGGCACGTGGGACCTCGGGGAGCCTCCGGAGACATACCCCACCGCGCTCTGATCTGCAAGGGTCGCGCTCGCACCCGATCCCGCCGCTGGGCGGGACCGGTCATCGGGGCCGCACGCCCTCGAAGGGCGTCGCGATCACCTTGTAGCGACCGCTGGCCGAGCCGCGCAGCAACTCGCTGAGGTGTGGCCCGGCGCCGCGGTCGGGCAGCGTGATCTCAAGTTCGATGGTCCCCGATGTGCTCTGCAGGATCCGGACCGGGCCGAGGTTCTCGAACAGGTCGAGCATGTCGCGGTTCTCAGCAAGCATCAGCGCGGTAAAGCGGCTGATCCCCTCCTCGCGCGCGCGGTCGGCGAGAAGCCCGAGCAGCGCCGTTCCCAGGCCCCGTCCCTGCCAGTCGTCGGCGACGGTGACCGCGGCCTCGGCAGCCTGCGGATCGTCTGGCGAGCGCACCGATCGAGCCACGCCCACGAGGGTTCCATCCGCGCTCACGGCCACGAGCGCCTCGTGATCGTGGTGGTCGACCTCCGTGAGGTAGCGCAGCATCGGCTCGCTGAGCTCCTGCATCGGCGACAGGAAGCGCCGGTAGCGCGATACCTCCGAGAGCCGTTCGAAGCCCGCGAGCAGTCGCGCGGCATCCTCTGGACCGATGGGGCGCACCGTGACGCACGAGCCGTCGCGCAGCGTGAGAGGGGTCTCGCCCGGGAGGGTAGGCGACTCGACGTGCACAGGCTCGTGGCCGTCCGGCGAGCCCGCGTGCGTGCCGGCGCTGTCCGAAATGGGGGCCGCCTGAGGTTCCGTCGAGTCCGTCCTCTCGCGGGGTCCCGCCTTCACGACGATTCCGGTGCCTGCTCGTAGAGTGCGTTGAGCACATCGGCGTAGCGCTCGTAGACGATCGCGCGCTTCAACTTGAACGTGGGCGTGAGCTCGCCGGCCGCCTGGGTGAGGTCGTGGTCGAGGATCAGGAAGCGCTTGACCTGCTCGATGCGGGCAAAGCGCTTGTTGGCATCGTCGACCCCGGTCTGGATCACCTCACGCACGCTCGCGTCGTTCGCCATCGAGCTCATGTCGGAGCTCACTCCGAGCTGCCGCGCCAGCTTCGGCGCCTCGTCGGGGTCCAGGGTCAACATGCACACGAGATACGGGCGGCGATCGCCGTACACCACGGCCTCGGAGATCCAGCGCGTCTCCCGCAGGGCGTTCTCGATGTTCACCGGCGTGACGTTCTTGCCGCTGGAGGTGATGATCAGATCCTTCTTGCGTCCCGTCACGGCGAGGTAGCCGTCGCTGGAGAGCTTGCCGAGGTCGCCGCTCTGCAGCCAGCCGTCGGTCAGCGTCGCACGCGTGGCCGCCGGGTCGCCGTGGTAGCCGGCGAACACCTGGGGGCCGCGGATCAAGATCTCGCCGTCCTCCGTCACTCTCACCTCGCTGCCGGGGAGCGCCTTGCCGACGGTCCCGAAGCGGGGGGCTTTCGGCGGGTTCAAGGTCGCTGCGGCGCAGCTCTCGGTCATGCCGTATCCCTCGAGCACGCTCACGCCGCAGGCGTCGAAGAACTCGAGCAGATCGTGGTCGATCGGCGCGGCGCCCACGAGCGCCATCTGCAGGCGCTCGCCGAACAGCGCCCGCACCCTTGCCAGTGCCACACGGTCGGCCACACGCAGGCGCGCGCTCGCCAGGCGCCCGGGCGACCTGCCCGCGCGTTCGGCCCGGCGTGCCCTGCGACCCACCTCGAGCGCCCACGCGAACGGCAGACGAACGTGCCGGCCGGAGCTCTCGACGGCGCTCATGACGCCGGTGTGCAGCTTCTCGTAGATGCGGGGCACGGCCACGAAGTGAGTGGGCGCGCTCGCCCTCACCTCCTCGAGGATCTTCGTGGAGTCGCCCGACCAGTACGTCAGCGCCCCGCCCACATCGAGCACCACGGTCTGCGCCAGGCGGGCCAACACGTGAGCGAGGGGGAGGAACATGTAGATCACGGGCTGCACGTCGTCCAGCTCGAGCTGGTCTCTGTACATGGCGGTCGCGGACAGGAAGTTGGCATGCGTGAGCATGCAACCCTTCGGCGGGCCGGTCGTGCCCGAGGTGTACACCAGTGTTGCCACGTCCTGCGGAGCGACCGCCCTCACGCGCTCGTCCACGGCGTGCGGCTCGATCTCGCCGGCGCGGGCCCTCAGCGCGCTGATCGGCAGCGCGCCCTCGGCCGAGCCGTCGATCACGATCACATGCTCCAGACCGGGCAGCTCACGCCTCACCTCCATGATCTTCGCCACCTGCTCGGCGTTCTCGCAGAACACGACCCTTGCGTCGGAGTCGGCGAGCACGTGCCTGCACTCCTCGGGCGAGTTCGTGTGATAGATCGGCGCCACCACCACGCCGGCGCACACGGCGCCCATCTCGCACAGCGTCCACTCCGCCCGCGTTGAGCAGAGGATCGACACCACCTCGCCCGGCTCGAGCCCCAGGGCGATCAATCCGCGCGCCAGCTCGCGGCTGCTTTCGCCCAGCTCCGCGTAGGTGAGCGTCTTCTCCCCCTGGGGGGTGGGGGAGAGCAGGGCGATGGCGGGTCCGCGCTCCTGGGCGGAGAGCACCATGCGCCCGAGCGTGCTGGCGCCGGTGATCCGCTCGGCCACCGGAGAAAGCGGCTGCGGGCCGGCAGTCATGGTGCAGGTCACAATACCCCCACGCTCCGCCCTCGGCCGGCGATGAGGAGAGCTCCGCGAGATGGCCGGCCAACCACCGGGTCCGGCGCGGCTTCTCCGAGCCGCCCCCGCCTCACACCGGTGGGCCCGCCGGCGCACGCCGCCGGCGGGCGAACGCGGCGAGCGCCCGAGCCAGTGGGATCAGATGGGCCGCGAACGCGGCCGGCTCGGTCGTATGCGGCACGTGGCCGGTATCCAGCACGACGAGCTCAGAGCCGGCGATCGCGCCGGCGAGTCGCCGGCCGACCTTCACGGGGACCACGGGGTCGGCCGGCCCCAGATCAGGAGGGTCGGCACAGTGATCGACGCGGCCTGCCGTCGCAGGTCGTGCTCGGGGGAGGCGAAGCTCCGCCACAGATCGCTCACGGCCCGCAGGTCGGGATCCCGTCTGGTCGTCGTGACGCCCACGTCCCGCGCGCGGATGTCCGCGAGCTCGAGGCCGGACGGCGGCTGCCGGCGGCTCGGCGCGCGCTTCGCCGGTTCCTCGCCCGTTAGCCCTCGCGCGGGTCGCCGGTCGGCGCGCAGCGCCCCGCTGCCATGGTCGGGTGTCGATCGAGGACCGCCGAATCTCCGACGGGGGTCCATACCGAACGGCCGCCCGTCCGATCACCCTGCAGAGGCTGACCCTGCTGCATTAACGGCGAGCGAACCGGCCATGCGTCCCAGAACTCCACAGATCGTCGCCCTCGGGGGTGGAGGCTTCTCCATGGAGAGGGACAGCTCGCTGCTGGACGACTATGTTCTTTCGCTCACCGGCGTGACGCGGCCGCGGGTCTGCTTTTTGCCCACTGCATCAGGGGACGCCGACCATTACGTCGTGCGCTTCTACCGCCGCTTCTCGCCGTCGTGTGAGGCGAGCCACCTGTCGCTGTTCCGTCGCGACCAGGGGACGGGCGGAGTGGAGGACGACTTCGCTACCCACCTGCTCGCGCAGGATCTGATCTACGTAGGAGGCGGAAACGTCGTGAGCATGCTCGGCGCGTGGCGCGCGCACGGTCTCGACGACATGCTGCGCAAGGCGTGGCGCAAGGGGGTGGTGCTCTGCGGGCCCTCCGCCGGCTCGCTCTGCTGGTTCGAGGAGGCGCTCAGCGCATTTCACGGTCCGCCGCGCGGTGTGCGGGGGCTCGGCCTGCTGCCGTACTCCAACTGCGTGCACTACGACGCCGAGCCCGGCCGCCGCACCGAGTATCACCGCTTCGTCGGCGACGGGATGCGACCCGGGTTCGCCGTCGAGGACGGCGTGGCTCTGCATTTCCGACGCACCCGCCTGAAGCGGGTCGTGAGCTCGCGTCCGGACGGGTGCGCCTATCGAGTCGAGCCCCTGGGCGACGGCGTGGTGGAGACGCCGCTGACGGTGACCCGCCTGGGTGCCGCCGGGCCGGCGGCGCCCGGCCCTGCGGCCGCACCCGGCCCGGTGGCGGCGCCCGGCGAGGTGAGCGGCGTTCTTGCCGAGCCCTGCGCGCCATCTACTCGCCGGGCTGCGCCGCGCAAGGCCCGCCGGCGCCCAGCCTCACAGCCGGTGCCGGGATGAGCCAGGGGATCGCCGGGACCGTGGAGCGACTGATCTTCGCGATGGGTGGCGGCGGGTTCACGATGGAGCCGACGAATCCGCTGCTCGACGACTTCGTGCTCGGCCTGACGCGAGCGAAGGAGCCCCGCGTCCTGTTCCTGCCGACGGCCTCGGGCGACACGACCGCGCAGATAAACGCGTTTCGGGCGCGCTTCGCGGACCGTCCATGCGTTCCCGAGCACCTGTCCCTGTTTCGACTCGGCGACGCGCGCCGGTCTCTCGAGGAGATGGTGTTGGGGGCGGACATCATCTACGTCGGAGGCGGCTCGATGCGCAACCTGCTCGCGATCTGGCAGGCGCACGGGCTCGACGTGCTTCTACTGCAGGCGTGGCGTGCGGGCACCGTGCTCGCCGGGCTGAGCGCGGGCGCGATGTGCTGGTTCCAGGGTGGGGTGACCCGTTCGAGCGGGCCTCCCGAGCCAATCGAAGGCCTGGGGCTCCTCGAAGGCTCGCTGACCGTCCACGCGGACGGCGAGCCCGAGCGTCTCCCGGTCTGGCTGGCCGCCGTGCGGGACGGGATGTTGCCCGGAGGCTGGGCGGTCGACGACGGCGTCGGGCTGCTCTTCAGCGAGCTGCGGCTGACGCGCGCGGTCAGCTCACGTCCGGGCGCGGGTGCGCAGCGCGTGGATGCGATCGCCGGAGAGCTCGTGCGCCACCGCCTCGAGCCCTATCTGCTCGAGGGCCGCGGGGCCGGTGACGCTCTCTCGCGGGTCGACGAGGCGGTGCAGGAGCTGCGCCTCGTGCACCGGCTGCGCCGCGGGCTTGGGGAGGGGGGCGGCTG
>Ga0209048_10007367_pt1 | contig 10172 bp, 8 predicted proteins | sample FrelakmetCRP12CR_FD_187146 | JGI IMG/M metagenome (GOLD analysis project Ga0209048, IMG submission 187146) | Freshwater lake sediment microbial communities from the University of Notre Dame, USA, for methane emissions studies - CRP12 CR (SPAdes)... | ecosystem: Environmental > Aquatic >... | reverse complement strand
GTCACATGTCGGATCCGCCCTTCTATTGCCAGTTCCCGGCCAGCTAGTTCGTAGGCAGCATACACCTCAAGTATCTTAGGGAACTTTTTTTGCCGATCGGGATCGCTCCCGTATCCTGATATGCGCCCACCATTACGCACAAGCGCTCCCACCTGGGGCGCATCCATAAACCTGGAGAAGGTCCGAAAGTAGGAAAGCACATTCTTCGGAGTTTCCGTCTCCAGATTATCACAGCAGACAAGCACAACAAATGGTTTCGAGCAGATGGCGCGATCGATGTGATGAAACATCAGTCCTCTTTTTGACATCCTCAGGTCGAAGGTGTCACCTGTGGCATTCATCCGGTCGATGAACGTCTTGAGCAATCCTGACATACCAAATATATAGACGGGCGTCCCGTAGATAATAATGTCTGCGCCCGCCATCTTCTGGAAGACTGCTCTCACGTCGTCCTGATCATCATAAACGCACTGAAGAGGGTGGTCGTCTGTATGACACTGGCCACAAGCCAGACAACGATTGATCTTGAGTTTGGCGAGCGCGATCGTTTCGCATTCGGCCCCGGTTGCTGTAGCCCCCTGAAAAAGCTTGTCAATGAGGAAGTGCGTATGGCCTTTATGCCCTCTATGACTGGCATTGATGGCAAGAATTTTCATTACCACTGTCCCTTTCAATTCGATCCACACTGAGTCTACTTCCATAGATTTGCGGTTGCATTTTTTAATTGGGAATTTGAAGCTGGCTTAGTTCTTTTTCCATTCGCTGGAATGGTTGGTTCAGTTAGAGTCTTTCCTTCCAGTAGTTTGGCCGACGGTTGAGATGGGCGACTGCGATGATTCGAAGAGTTTGAGACTTGACCTGATAGATCACTCCACATGGGTACCTACTGACGATGCAACGACGAGAGTTCTTGGAGAGTGCCGCCAGGCTTCCGGATATTGAATGATACGTGAAATGGTGGCGTAAACTTCTTCGGCAAAGTCGAGACCGAGTCCCGGTTTGAATTGCTCGTAATACTCCACAGCCTTATCGAATCCGGCTTGCGCATCAGGGTAAAAGTAGAACTTCATCGCCGATACTTTTTACGGATATTTGCGAAAACCTTCTCTCCGGATACCAATCTCACTTCGCCTTTTATCAATTTGCGAGATTCGTCTTTCAACTTCTTTAGACCATAGCCGGTCGATCTCCGGCCGTGTGGGCAAGTTCAGACTGATAAGCAGCTTCTCAACAAGACGCACTCGAGTCTCGACTGGAAGCGATAAAGCCTCATCAAACACTTTCTTAGCAACAGCCGTCACTTTTATCCTCCGTTCTTATTCATATTAAAACACACTTCGCAAACACAAGCAAATCTTGACTGTTGAGATTTAGGGTTGCGTCATTAAAATTGACAACTTGAAACTCGCTCAATACTATTTCAAGAATAAAGGTTTATCTGCCATTACTCCTCGAAAACGGGACCAGAAAAGCCCCTCTACCTTATCTCGCTGATACGGATCCTATACGAGTCACCTATCTTTTCGACGATTCTGACCTCGATGCCGTTTTCCTTATCAGTGAACACTGCCTTCCCCGGCAGGTTGAAGGGAGCGCCCTGGAGATATGGAACAGCAGGGTCTGCATTGATCAGTCTGACCGGTGATTTCCCATACCTGCATTCTTCTATGCGATCGTCTGCATACATGATCAGAACACCTTTTCCGGGGAGGTGGGGATCAAAATTCCCAATCGGTTGTCGGTTCTCGATGAGATAAAATCTCGACTCTGTAAGCGGAATCTTTACAACGAGCGTTTCTGATGACGCGTCTTCGAGTGGGCCGAGCACGATTTCGCTGCTTTGCGTTGGATTCATCACCCGTACCTTTTCCTGTGCGATCCAGCCGAGTCTTAACTTCGTCCATGAGGATATCCGGGGGGTGGAACATCTCGCTTGTAGAAATGGCAGGAGAGTGGATCCCAGTAACCCATATGGATCAGCGCCTCTCCGAAACCGGCGTTTCTTGTGGGATGTTTTGCCTGAATGTCATGATCGTAGAGGCAAGGTAATATTCTTTTCCCAGCACTCACTCCTCCCCAGACATGGGCGATGTCATGAAAAAGTGTACCAAGGTGTGCTTGGTAAGTGAAGATCGCAACTCCTCCTTGAACAATCTGTCCGCCTTTGGTCCTGAAGACCATCTCCTGTTTCCATCCGAGCATACCCGGATATCCACAGAGTCCGACCATGCCGTATTCTTTGAATTGGGCGCCGAGAAACAGGACAACAAAGGAGTAACGCGAGAAATCATTCTTTCCGTCTGCTGCATCAATGGCATCTTGGATTAACTTTGCGACACGTGATTTGTCGACTTGGAGATTAGCCGGAGAGATTGAATACCGCTTAATGGAATCGGGGAGCCGGTGCCATCCTGTGACATCGACTTCAGTGCATACCTTCCCGTAGGACATCTCCCGTATATAGACGTCAAGTTTCTTGAATCGCTCCCTCACAAAGCCCTCCCCAACCGGAGGGATGATATCCGGGAACTCGACAAGAATAACCAACCCCTTCCTCTTTTCACAGACGTTTCTGTGCTGCTCCTGCGGCTGCGCAATCACCGTGGGATACATGAGCCAGATTAAAACGACAAAGATGACGCTGCCAAAAATACTTCTTCTCCTATTAAATTCCACGATCATTTTCTCCTATATTTCTTGTTACGCCTAATATCTGAAAGCGATTCAGGGCAATCCAGCAATTTGGGGTCTCTCATTAAAGATCCCCCACATCTGACATCTGATTCCTTAGTGCCACACATCAGTAATTCATTTTTCCTAAGGGGAAACGGGGGCAAGTCTTGCATTATTACATGATTGGATTTTCATTAATCACCAGCATAATAAGTGATATTGTAGGACCCCCTAACGTAACCTTTTAACTCGGCACTCAAAACGTTTCTGCAGAACTCGTTGGACAGCATTTTTCCCACCGACTGGCTACAAATCACCATACAGCTTCTGCATACAACCTGGGCAGAAACCGTGACTGAAATCTGCCTCAGAATGCTCGCGAATATAGACAGCCACATCCTGCCAATAGCCTTCATCATTGGGGATTTTCTTGCATGAAGCGCAAATTGGCAGCAGCCCGATCAACTGCTTGGCTTTAGCTTGGGCATCGTGAAGTTCACCAACCACCCGTTCCCGCTCGGTGATATCCCTTATAAACATGCTTGTCCGTTGCTCCCCGCTGGTGTCTGTGAACATCGCCGAGGATAGTTCTGCCGAAAACCGGGTCCCGTCCTTCCGCACCAGGGTCAGAACGCCGACAAGGCGGCCAGTCTTACGACGCTGTTCCAAGGCCTCAGCGAGCCTGGGGTCCGAAGGGTCAACCACCGTGCTGCGCAGCGACGAACGCACCTCCCCGGTAACGCTCCTGCCGCCTAACATTATTTTCTGTGTTTACCGGGCATTTTTGATTGAATTTAGAGCAATTTTCAGGGTGTGTCAAAAAAAACTCGTGGAGAAATTTTGGAGAATCAGCGAAGTATAAATTCACTATTAATTATGTTATTTCAGTGGGTTGGACTCGAAAATTAAAGTTAATGTTGTTTCTAAAATTTCCCGGGACTCTATCCGCCCGCAACAAGAGGGAGCATTAAGAATTCATCTCCATCTTGAAGAACTGTTTCCATCCCTTTTAGGAATTCTATCGACCGTCCGTTAACCATTAGTCGGATGTGCGGAAGAATGGAATCACTGGCTGGTTTATACAACTGGGTGGACAACTGGCTTCCCCATTTGTTAATCATCCAGGAGAGAAGATCCTTGACGGTGCTTCCTTGTGGAATAGACAATTCAAATTCCCTCTGGCCACAGATCTTTTTTAACTCCATAATGGTATAGACTTTGATCTTGATCACTACCGGACCGGACTATTTAACACCTAATTGATCTGCCACATACTCAAGACCCAATTCAACAAGCTTTTCTCTGCTTGGGATACCTGTATCAAGATCCCAACCTCTCACCGTATAATATTCATCCAGCATCACCTTGAGATCCTCTTCGCTGATCATCTGGCCTTTGGAGGCACCACTCTTCAAAGGCTCGGTCATCATTCTCTCAGGAAATCTGTCATCAGCCCTTGTAAAACCCTCCCTTACATTAAAGGCCCTTGCTAAATTATTGACCCGCTCACCCACCTGGCCAACTTCCTCAGGTGTAAAAGTGAGACCTGTCACAGCCTCCATCAAAGAGGCTGTATTCTTGAGTGAAGTGCCCGCGAGGGCCATATCAAAAATAAAGACACAAAGCGTTGGACAATCAGCAGTCGCTGTCCTCACATCCTGGTTCCATTTGGTGAGCTTCCCTTTGCCTTCTACGCTCAATCGATCTACCGGGTAAGGAACAGGAATTCCGAATATCTCCTGGAAGGCGTACCCGCGATTATGATCCGCTCCTGTATAGGATGTGGCATAATTCAAGCCATGAGCCTTTGCGCCCCGGACATCGTAGCCGGGAAGTTCGAGCCCTTTGATGTGCATGGCGAACCTTTCTGACCCTTTTCCTATCTTTTTTGAGGCAATCTTTACTCCATCGGACAGGAGGTCACCGATCCCTTCCCGAAGAGCCATCAGCCGAATCAAGGCGTTCATCGCTTCGTGATTGCCGAAGTTAAGCTTCAATCCTCCTGTATCCGCGAGGGTCAGAATTCCTTTTTCAAACAACTCCATGGCAAAGCCGACCGTGACCCCTGCTGAGATGGTATCTACCCCCAACTCGTCACACAGGCGGTCGGCAGCAATAATGCTGTCCATGTCATCCACACCGGTCTGCCCGCCCAGGGAGTAGAGTGTCTCGAATTCCGGCCCCTCCGACAAAATGCCTGCATACGGCCCTGTCCGAGCCAGTCTTAACTGACTGCAGCCGACCGGACAGCCAAAGCAAGGTTCCTTTCCGATCCGCCGGGTCTGCAAAGGCTCTATCCCTATTTGATCCGCAGGTGCGAATGCCCCTGTGGCTGACCAGTTCTTGGCCGGGAAAATCCCCAGGGCGCAGGTATTATCGACATTGGTCGGAGTACCCGTCATGGAGAACTCGGGATAGAGGACCGGACTTTCTTTCATCGCTTTTAACATCTGACCCCTTGCTGTCCTAAATTTTTCTTGGGAGGAAATATTTAAAGAACCGCTTCCCCGAATCGCAATGGCCTTGAGGTTTTTGGATCCCATCACAGCCCCAAGCCCTTTGCGGCCGACAGCCCTTCTCTCATTCATAATGCATGCAATTCTGCTCAAACGCTCCCCGGCAGGGCCAATACAAGAGATCCGGAAGTTCTGGTCATTGAGCGTATCTTTGATAATCTGCTGACAATCGAAGGTTTGAGTCCCCCAGATCTTGCTGGCCTCGCGGAAACGGACTTCCCCGTCTTTGATCGTGATATATGTTGGCTTTTCCGCCCTGCCCTCGACGATGATGATGTCATACCCCGCAAACTTTAATTCCGCGGGGAAAAACCCACCGGACAAGCCCATCCCCACTATATTCGTCAAAGGGGATTTGGCTGTAACCGTCAGACGGCTGGTACAGGGTACGGACGTTCCCGTAAAAGGCCCAGGAGCATAAATGAGTTTATTCTCCGGGCTTAAGGGATCTGTCCCTGCCTTGACTTCATCAAAGAGAAACTTTACTCCAAAACCTGCTCCCCCGATGAAATCTTTAGCAACCTTTAAAGGCAACTTTTCTTTCTTTGCGGTTTGATCCGTAAGATTGATCCGCAAAATCTTTCCCGTATATCCGCCATCATACATCTCAGGTTTTTCCTCCCTTCTTGCTTTACTTCAAACGCTATCAGCTTGATTCAGTTCATACGGTAAGACTTGTCTTAAAGGGAATCGCTTTAGATTTGCTTCGTTTTCACTCTTAATATTAACCCAGGGTTATGTCAATAGGCAAACAACTTTTCTCTTGACAAAACGATCACATAGTAATATCAATCATTAATTGAATAAGAGGAGCTTTTAAAAAAAATCTATACGGGTTTTAACGAAAAACGATCCTGAATTCTAAAAAAAATAAGAACAAGGAGGTTGAAATGAAAAAGAAAAAGGATATCAGTCGGAGGGAATTTATTAAGAAGATGGGTTTTACAGTAGCCGCCGTCGGCGTATCTTCTGCTGTACCGAAGCTTCTCAAACCTGCACGGGCAGCCGTTAGAGATCACATCCTGATCGGTCGACCCCTTCCGGTCACAGGACCTGTGTCCGCATTTACCACTGTGTCGCCATGGATCGACAATAAGGCGATCGCTGACATCAACAAGGATGGGGGTATCTTCATAAAAGAAGCTGGGAAAAAGCTTCCGGTGAAAGTGAAGATTGTGGATACCGAAAGTGATCCCTCGAAAGCGGGGGATGCCGGCTCCAAGCTTATCCTTAATGACAACGTAGACATCATGTACGTTTCTGCAACTCCAGCAACGGTGAGCCCGGTGGCCGCTGCTTGCGAAAGGTTCAAGATACCGTGCGTCAGTACCATGATGCCGGTCGAAATGTTTTTATTGGGGGGGCCTTTCACTTGGACTTTCGATGCTTCTTTTAGCGTGAGAGACTATAATGCCTCTTTCTTGCCGATGTGGGACGACGTTAAGACCAATAAGGTCGTTGGTCTCCTGGCTCAGAACGATCCCGATGGAGTGGCCTGGGCAGACGGGGCAAAAAGCGCCTTTGGAACCGCTGGGTATAAGGTCATTGATATAGGTCGATTTCCGCCCGGAACCATGGATTACGGTACGATCATAAGCGGGTGGAAAAAAGAGAGCGTCGAGATCATGTATGCAAACATGTCACCCCCTGATTTCACCAGGGTGTGGAGGCAATGTTTCCGTGAAAACTTCATCCCGAAAATTTGCACTGTTGGAAGAGCACTGATGTTCCCCACTGCGGTCGAAGCCATCGGCGGTGATCTGGGATTAGGAACCTCCACTGAAGCCGTATGGCACCCCTCTTATCCCTTCAAGTCTTCTCTCACCGGTGAGTCCGGAAAGGAATTGGCCGATGCCTATGAATCCGCCTCCGGTAAACAATGGACTGCACCTCTGGGTGGATTGTATGGGGGTTATGAAATTCTGGCCGACGTCCTTAAACGGGCCCAAACGCTTGATAAAGAAACTGTGCGGAAAGCTTTTGCTGCAACTAACTTGAGTACAATACAGGGGGAAATAAAATTCAACGAGAAGAACGTTGCTATTGTGCCCTCAGGGGGGCTTCAATGGATCAAGGGGAAGAAGTTCCCCTTCCATCCCGTTCTTGTTTCAAATGGCAATTACAAAACGCTACCCAAGGAAGCGAAGATGGTCTCCATCCATGAGTTACGTGGGATCAAGTGATCGGCAGCCCACGACATAAGGATTGAAGAGAAAGAGAACTTGGCTATTCTTAGGCAAGAGGGGCATCAAGCCCCTCTTGCCGATGGCATCCGCCCTCGGCAATCTCCCCTCCTTTTTCAAACCGCAAGGCATTACAAGTTATAGTGACCGCCATAAATAAGTTGGTACCCACAGGGTGTCATTGCCAACGAAATGAAGCAATTTCACGGGATTGCCACGCCTGCGTGCCGAAACGCCAGTCTGCGCGAAGCCCCGCCTTGCGGGACGAAAGCAGGCACTACGACGTGCAGGCACGTCGTCCCGCCAAAGCGTGACTGCTCGCAGTGACAACTTTCTTTTGGCGTTCAATTTAGATAGCCTGAGGTATGTGATTCTCAATTTACGAATTTCCTACCAGTTTCGCTGGACAAGTCGGCAAAAAACTGGTAAAGGAGATAATATTCCTATTCCTTTCCGATGAAATCATTTAACGAATGGCCGGTAATTCATCAAAATGAAATTTCGAAACACTACGTTAGGAGGAAGCAATGACCAAAAAAAAACCTTCCGGTTCAAAACCTCCGCAGCCATTGTATGAAAAAATGATACAAGACCGAGATGTCATGGTTCCCATGCGTGATGGAGTCCATGTTTGCGTTGATATTTACCATCCTGAAGCTTCAGGGAAGTTCCCGGCTATTTTGGCTTTTGCGGTTCACAACAAAGACCTGCAAACTCCTGAAATTTCTGATGCCATCCCCCCGCAACCCGCGTGGTCTCCTTTATGGCAGGGGGGCATGGAAGCCGGGGACACAAAGTATCTCGTGTCCAGAGGCTATGTGCATGTGATCGGCAACCCGAGAGGAGTCGGAAAATCGGAGGATGGAGGTTCTCCGGAATGGGACGCCTACGACCTTATCGAGTGGATTGCCAAGCAGCCCTGGTGTGATGGGAATATCGGGATGATCGGCATATCCGCTTTTGCCGGCATGCAATGGCGCGTGGCTCTGCAGCAGCCACCTCATCTAAAGGCCGTTTTCCCGTACGATGCCTGTAATGCGTACGGGGACATATTCGGTTTCCGGGATCTGTATCCGGGCGGGGTTCTCCACCCTTTTACGTATCTCATAGACCAATTGGGCGTCATCCACGGAGTGAAGGGCAGACCTGGTAAGCTACCCCCTGAATTGGAAAAACGATGGAAGGAAGCGATGAACAACCCGGACTATAAGATATACTCAAATATGTACAACGTGCTCACGATGAAAGGACAGCACAGTCCGTTGGTATTCGATGCTCTCATTGACCCCTTCGATAAGGAAGAAATCATAAAAGCCGCTGAAGAAAATTTCAAAAAAATTAAGATCCCTGTTTACACGGGTGCGGGGTGGTACGCCTATACGTATAAAATGCACCTGCAGGGAGCGCAACACTGGTACAGTGCAGTCAAAGTACCCAAGAAAATGCTTTTTAACGGACCCGCCCACCTGGAACGGCCCTTTCATTCATTCCATGACGAGATCGTGAGGTGGTACGACTATTGGCTCAAAGGCATCGACAACGGCATCATGAAGGAGCCTTCGGTAAAGTATTGGGTGATGGGGGAGAATAACTGGCGTTATGGAAGAGATTGGCCCCTCCCCGAAACCAAATGGACAAAATACTACCTGCACAGCTGGGAACGCATGAGGATTGAGCCCTTTACCCCATCCGGCCGTGATGGCTACGATGAACCCGATGCCTTCGTTCAGATGCCTCCCACCCATACGAGGAGGATAGAACGGCTCAGGTATATGACCGATCCCCTCCCTGAAGACACATTGATAGCTGGACCAGCTGTTCTGTATCTGTATGCTTCAATAGATCAAAAGGATACGAATTGGATCGTCATACTGAAGGACGTTGGTCCAGATGTCTCAGTACATACCGCCAGAGAGGGTGAAACTGAGGTTCCGGCTAACCTCCCAGAGAGGGAATTGACCAGGGGCTGGCTTAAGGCCTCACATCGATCTCTTGATCCTAAGAGATCGAAGCCCTGGAAGCCGTGGCATCCCCATACCAGGGAGGCGTGGAAACCAGTTGTCCCCGGAGAAATAAATGAATATGTCATTGAAATCTTGTCTACCGCGAACCTCTTTGAGAAAGGACACTGCATCTGTCTGGATATCACGAGTCTGGACTTACCTACGGGGACAGCATGTGCAACGAACGTTGAATACATACCGTACCATATCTGCAGCAGCAAAACGGTACTCCATAAAATCTATCATAACGAGAAATATCCGTCCTATCTGCTGCTGCCCATTATCCCGAAAAGATAGCTTAAATGAACAGGCAGATAGGTATCCAAACCCAACTTAACCTTTCTGGGTGAAGAGAGAAGAGATGGTCCCTTGAAGAATGGAAATCACTTGAACGAAATTTATTCGAAAGGAGGAAGATCATGAAACGTTTTATTTTTATCCTAGCTTTATTCTTGGTGGTTTATCAATTAAACATCGGAACGCCTGCTGTTCATGCCCAGCCTTACCCCAACCACCCCATTCAGCTCTTAACTCCAGGGACGCCGGGGCTCATGCAGGATATCACCTGCAGACTTCTTGGTGATGAGGTGGGGAAAATACTTAACACTCAAATTGTTGTGATGAACAAACCCGGTGCATCCATGACATTGGCCACGGATGCTGCGGCAAGGAGTAAGAAAGATGGCTATACTCTTCTTTACGCCAGTGCCACCCCTTTCGTCTATGCCCCGGTCACTAATCCAAAGATCGTTCCTTACGACCCACTAAAGGACTTAGAACCTTTAGGTGGGGAAGCG
>Ga0209048_10007366_pt1 | contig 10173 bp, 9 predicted proteins | sample FrelakmetCRP12CR_FD_187146 | JGI IMG/M metagenome (GOLD analysis project Ga0209048, IMG submission 187146) | Freshwater lake sediment microbial communities from the University of Notre Dame, USA, for methane emissions studies - CRP12 CR (SPAdes)... | ecosystem: Environmental > Aquatic >... | reverse complement strand
GGGCGGTCCAGCTGGGCCGCCATCCGCTCCCGCCAGGCCGCCACCTCCTGGGCGACCCCCCGGCCCGGCCCTCGGAGATGACGCACCTCCTTGATCTTCCACCAGGCGGTCTGGGGGTCCTGGGGCGCGCGGGCGGCCGAGTGGAGGGCCTGGCACTCCTGCACGGCCCAGTCCAGGCGACCAGCGGCGGCCAGCTGCTCGCGGATGAGGCGGGCGAGCTCGAGCAGGTGCGCAACGTCCGCCGCGGCATAGTCGAGCTGGGCCCGGGTCAGGGGTCGCTGGCGCCAGTCCGTGAGCCGGTCGCCCTTCGGGAGATGCAGTCGGAGCATGCGCTCGGCCAGCGTCGACAGTGACGGCGTCGAGAACCCGAGAAAGCCGGCGGCGACCTGGGTGTCGAACAGGTCGGCCGGCACGCAGCCGCAGGCGCGGTCGAGAACCTCCAGGTCCTGCCCGGCGGCGTGGGCGACGACCGTGGCCGGGCCCTGGAAGCACCGCGCCATCGGCCCGATGTCGACCGCCAGCGGGTCGACCAACGCGATCCCGCCATCCCACGCCACCTGGAGCAGGGCCAGCTGGGGGTAGTAGGTCCGCTCCCGGTGGAACTCGGTGTCGAAGGCGAACTCGTCGACGTGCATCAGCGTGTCGACGAGCTCCTCGAGTCCGTCGGCGCCGTCCACCCAGCTGGACGCGACGGTCCCCTCCCGCCTCGTACGCCGCTCGGGCATCAGCCGGAGACGGCTCGAGCCGGGGGCCGGCCGAGCCGTCGGACCGAGCGCCGGTGCCCCACGTTCCTCCAGCCCATGCCCACGCAGCGCTGGTGATCCCGGCCGGCCATCACCGGTCACCCTACCGGGCGGCGCGCCCGTGAACTGGGACGATCCGCGCCCGACGACGCCGCCCGGGGCCGCCGCGGCACCGTCCACGCCGGTGACGGCGGTCCGGGCCCGGGGCGCCGGTGGCGACGCAGGGTCCTGGAACACGCCTCCGCCCCCCGGCCGACGGGGGGACATCGGCGACGGGGGGCGGCAGACGTGTTCGGTTGCGGTCAGCATCGGCCGGACCGTCCCCGACCTGAGGCGGCCGTCGTCGGGTCACCCCCCGCGGCGGTCCCGGTCGGGGTCGAGCTGGCGGAGGAACTCCGAGCACCGGGCGGCCTCGTCGGCCTCCCCGATCTCCCCGGCCACCCGCCCCAAGCCCTCCAGGGACCGCAGGAAGCCTCGGTTGGACTCGACCGACCAGCGGACGTAGCCCGACCCCCGCCAGCCGCTGGCGCGGAGCGCGTCGAGACCGCGGTGATAGCCGACCCGGTAGCACGCATAGGCCTCGACGCGATCACGAGCGAGGTCACCCATCGCCGCCCACCCCTCCAGCGACCGCGGGTGGGCGGCGACCACCGCAGCGACCGCGTCCCGCCGGGCGGGCAGGTCGACCCCGAGCGCACGGGCCAGCAGGTGGCCAAGCTCCGTCGGCTCGGGCGGGAGCACCGTCTCGGGGAGACCGCCGGAGAGGTGTACGGGGGAGCCGTCCGCCATGCGCTCCATCGTCGCACGACTCGGGCAGACTCGGCGGGTGCCCGCCGCCGCCACGCCCACCTCCGCACCGGCGGCCGCCGAGGCCTGCACGTTCTGCGCCATCGTCGCGGGCGCTCCCGCGCACCGGGTGTGGGACGACGACGCCGTGGTGGCGTTCCTCGACGTCCGGCCGTTGTTCCCCGGCCACACCCTCGTCGTCCCTCGCGACCATGTCGTCACCCTCGCCGATCTGCCGCCCTCCGGCGTCGCCCTGTACTTCTCGGCCGTCCGCCACCTCGCTACGGCCGTCGAGCGGGCCACCGGGGCCGAGGGCACGTTCGTCGCCATCAACAACAAGGTCAGCCAGAGCGTGCCCCACCTCCACACCCATGTCGTGCCCCGTACGAAGGGGGACGGCCTCCGGGGGTTCTTCTGGCCACGACAGCGCTACGGGAGCGACCTGGAGATGGCGTCGGTGGCCGAGGCCGTCTCACGGGCGGCGCGCGGCGGCGCGTAAGGTCGCCCCCCCGTATGGAGCTCCTCCTCATCCGCCACGCCGAGCCCGTCCGGATCGAGCAGTCCGACGGTCCCGCCGACCCCCCGCTCGCCGAGCCTGGCTGGGAGCAGGCCCGTCGCCTCGGGCGGTGGCTGGCCGAGGAGCACCTCGACGAGCTGTGGTGCAGCCCACTGCAGCGGGCGCGCCAGACCGCGGGGCCGCTCGCCGCCGCAACCGGCGTGCTCGCACGAGTCGAGGAGGGCGTCGCGGAGTACGACCGTGACAGCTCCTCGTACGTGCCCCTCGAGGAGCTTCGGGCGGCCAAGGACGAGCGCTGGCGCTCCATCATCACGGGCGGGTACTTCGGACCCGACGTGGATGGGGGCGAGTTCACGAGCCGCGTCGTCCACAGCATCGAGCGCCTCATCGCCGCCAACGCCGGGCGTCGCGTCGCGGTCGTCTGTCACGGCGGCGTGATCAACGTCTACCTGGCCCACATCCTCGGGCTCGCCGACCCGATCTTCTTCGAGCCCCGCTACGCCTCCATCAGCCGGGTGAAGGCCTCGGGTTCGGGGCCGCGCACCATCGTCAGCCTGAACGAGTTCGCCCACCTGCGGGGCCTCCCGGGATTCTGACCGCCCCGACGGCTCGGGTCGGGGGTTCGCACGACCCTGAACCGGCGCTGGCCCGGCCCGTCGGCGTCGGTCGGCCGTCCGGTCTCCCGGTCGGCGGTGGCCCCGCCCGTCGGGCGGTCGTCCGGCCGTCTCGGCGCTGGCCCCGCCCGCGGGCCGTCAGACCGCCTCGAGCAGGTGCTGGCGTGCCTTGCCCCTCCGGAGCACCGCGTAGCGCCCGTGCAGGAGGTCGTCGACGCCCACCCTGGCCGCGGGCCCGCTGACCTTGCGGTTGTTGACGTAGGCGCCACCCTGCTCGACGGTCCGCCGGGCCGCCCCGCGGGAGCTCTCGAGGCCGGTGCGGGCCAGCAGCTCGACGAGCTCGAGCCCCTCCCCCTCGAGCTCGGCCCTGGCGATCCGGGTCGCCGGGGCCTCGGCCATCACCGCGAGCAGCGTCGCCTCGTCGAGATGCCGGATGTCCTCGCTGAAGAGGACCGCCGAGGCGTGCTCGGCCCGGGCCGCCTCGTCCTCGCCGTGGACGAGGCCGACGACGTCGTGGGCGAGGGCGCGCTGTGCCTCCCGGCGGTCGGGATGCTCGGCCGTGGCCTCCTCGAGGGCCGCCAGCTCCTCAGCCGACCGGAGCGTGTAGAAGCGAAGGTAGGTCCCGACCATCGCATCATCGCTGCGGACCAGGAACTGATACATCGCGTAGGGCGTGGTGCGCCGGGCGTCGAGCCAGACGTTGCCGGACTCGCTCTTCCCGAACTTGGTGCCGTCGGCCCGGGTCACGAGCGGGAAGGTCAGGCCATAGGCCGTCGCCCCGCGGCGCCGCCGGATGAGGTCGATGCCGGCGGTGATGTTCCCCCACTGGTCGCTCCCACCGAGCTGGAGCCGGCACCCGTGCGTGTCGAAGAGGTGCAGGTAGTCGCAGGCCTGGAGGAGCATGTAGCTGAACTCGGTGTAGCTGATCCCCTGCTCGCGCTCCCGGAAACGGACCCGGACCGACTCCTTGGCGACCATCGCGTTGACGGTGAAGTGCTTGCCGACGTCGCGGAGGAACTCGAGCAGGCCCACCGGACCCAGCCAGTCCGCATTGTCCAGGAGCAGGGCCCGGGCCGCCCCGGCCCCCGGCCCGAAGTCGAGGAACCTCTCGAGCTGGGCCCTGATCGCCTCCACGTTGGCCCGGAGGACGTCGGGGTCCAGCAGCTGGCGCTCCTCGGCCTTCCCGCTCGGGTCGCCGATCATCCCGGTCCCTCCCCCGGCGAGGGCGATGGGCCGGTGGCCGGCCCGTTGGAGCCGCATCAGGGTCACGATGCCGAGGAGGTTGCCGAGCGTGAGGCTGTCCGAGGTCGGGTCGAACCCCACGTAGGCCGTGACGACCTCGTCATCGAGGATGCCGGCGAGGGCGGGGTCCGTCGACTGGTGGACCAGGCCCCGCCAGCCGAGATCGGCGAACAGACCCGGGGTCGGCATGGCCCGAGCCTGCCACGGCCGGTCACGCCGGTCACAGCCGGTCACCGCCGGTCACCGCTGATCACCAGCCCATCGCCGGCCGATCGCCGGCCGATCGCCGGCCGATCACCGGCCGAGCACCGCCCGAGCACCGGCCGAGCGCCGGCCGATCCGGGGAACGCCGCGTGCCCGCCTCCTGGCGGCTCGACGACCGCCCCGCCCTTCCGGATCCAGCAGTCGACCCCCGGTAGGCTCGCCGCGGTGGCCGCTCCCTGCCGAGCCGTCGTCGACACGGCCCTGCCTGTGGACCTGGGCCTCACCCTCGGCCCGCTCCGTCGGGGCGGTGCGCGTGACCCGTGTGTGCGGATCGGCCCCGACGGTGTGTGGCGGGCCACCCGCACGGCGGAGGGCCCGGCGACCGTGCACCTGCGCAGCCTCGACCCCCGCCGGGTCGAGGTGCGGGCATGGGGACCGGGGGCGTCGGCCGCGCTCGCCGACGCCCCTCGGGTCGTGGGCGCCACCGACGACGATGGCGGCCTCGCCACCTGTGACCACCGGTTGGTCCGCCGGATCGCCCGAGCCCAGTCCGGCCTCCGGGTCGGCGCGACGCGAAATCCCTTCGAGGCGCTGGTCCCCACCATCCTCGAGCAGAAGGTCCAGGGCCGGTCGGCGAAGGCCTCGTTCTGCGCCATGGTGCGGGCGGCCGCCGACGTCGCGCCGCTGCCCGACGACCGGTCGGCACCTCGGCTCCTCCTACCCCCCTCCGCCACCTGGCTCCTGGCCCAGCCGTCCTGGGCCTGGCACCGCTGGGGTGTCGAGATGAAGCGCGCCGCCACCATCCGGACGGCCGCCTCCTACGCCCACCGCATCGCCGAGACCGTCACGATGGGTGGGGCTGAGGCGTCGCGCCGGCTCCGGTCGCTGCCCGGTGTCGGGGTGTGGTCGGCCGCTGAGGTCGCCGCGGTCGCCTTCGGCGACCCGGATGCCGTCAGCGTCGGGGACTACTGGCTGCCCCACTGGGTGTGCCACAACCTGGCGGGCGAGACTCGGGGCACGGACCAGCGGATGCTCGAGCTGCTGGCTCCCTGGGCCGGCCAGCGGGGCCGGGTGTGCCGGCTGCTGATGGTCGGCGGGGCCGAGCCCCCCCGGTTCGGGCCGCGGCTCCCGCTCCGGCAGATCGCCGACATCTGATCTCCGAGGTTGATCTCGGGGTGCCATGACCCTTCGACGACGCGTCGGAACGCCCTGTGACCCGCGGTCCCATCGGAGGCGCCAGTCGGGGCCGTCGTCCTCCGGAGGCTCGCGACCACCACTACCGGCTCGCACGCCTGCCGCCGGAAGCGGGGCGAAGAACGGCCGAGGCTACCTTCCCGCGGACCGGTAGACGGCCTGGCGTGCTCGGGATGGCCCCGACCCCCGAGCTCGGCCGGCGCCTCACGGCGTCCAAGATCGCCTCGGCGTTGCGCCACGGCGGGGTTCAACCAGCACCCGGACGCCAAGGTCGTCCGATCACTGCCAGGACTGCGGACGGTCCTCGGCGCCCGGGTGCTCGGCGAGTCCGGTGATGACCGGACCCGCTATGCGTCGCCCAAGTCTCGCAAGAACTACGCCGGCACGTCACCCATCACCAAAGCATCCGGCCGCAGCCGGGTCGTGTTGGCCCGCTACGCCCGCAACCGCCGCCTGGCCGACGCCTGGCCGACGCCTGCGACCGGTGGGCCTTCTGCAGCCTCACCCGATCACCCGGCGCCCGCGCCTACTACGATCAGCTCTGGGCCAACGACAAGACCCACCACCAGGCCCTCCGCCAGCTCGCCAACCGCTGGGTCGGCATCCTCCACGGCTGCCTCGACCACGGCGTGCTCTACGACGAGCCCACCGCCTGGCCAACCCCGAAAGAACAAGCCGCTTGACACCCACGAGCCATGGGGTGTCTAGCCTTGGAGGGTGGCCACCACGACGTCCCTCATCGACTACTGCGGGGCGTTCCAGTTCGGGGTCCCACCGGAGGCGGTGTGGGGGACGATCGAACGCACCGGGGAGTTCGAAGGGTGGTGGGGCTGGCTCGGCAACTTCTGCCTGGACGGCCCAGGCCTGGAAGCGGGGTCGGTCCTGGTCGGTGTGGTGTCACCGCCGCTGCCGTATCACATGCGCATCCGAGTCGAGTTGGAGCATTGCCAGCGGCCATCGTCGATCGACGCCGCCGTGCACGGCGACCTCGAGGGCCGCGCCCGGCTCGAGCTGGCACCGGACGGCGACGGCACGATCGCGTCGGTGGCCTGGACCATCGAGATGATGCAGCGACCGATGCGGGCGGCGGCCAGGTTCGCCTACCCGCTGCTGCGCTGGGGTCACGACCGGGTCGTCGACGCGACGGTGCACGGGTTCCGCCGCCAGCTCGCTAGCGAAGTCGGGCGACGGCCAGACCAGCCGCCAGGGCGATGAGCCCCCAGGACATCGCCCGAAGCGCCTGCTCAAGCGGCGTCCGTAGCACCGTTTCGTCCAGAGGCCGGACCGTGCCGTCGGCGAGCGTCATCGATCCGTGCACCGCTTCGACGTGGCGGCGAAGCAGCCGCGCCGGTGTGCTGAGGCTGCGCTGGGCGTAGGACAGGGCGAAGGCGGCCACGCCACCCAGCACCGCCGCCGGGCTCAGCGCAGCCGCTTGCGCGACGAACGCGGTGAGCAAGGGGAACGCACCCCACGCCGCGGCAAACCCGGCGTCGGTATGCACGACGCCGCCGAAGAGCTCGGCGTTGTAGGCAACGACGAGCACGGGTCCGACCACGATGAAGGGCACCAGCACCAACCCGACCCGGACCACGCCGAGCACGCCCAGAGCCACTGCCGCAATGAGACCCGCCACCGTCACCGCCACCAAGGCCGCGCTCGGGATGCGGGTGCGAAGCGGCCGCCCGTGCAGCTCATCGAGGGCATGGGCGCTGAGGCCCACCGCGGCGAAGAAGCCAAGCAGTGTCGCCAGGAGCCGGGTCAGGTCGACCTGCGGCGCGAGCGACGCGCCGATGACGACGTAGGAGAGGTGCCATGCCGTGTACGGCGGGTGCAGGAGCGTCCACCAGTCGCGCCACCCGTCCGATCGCGCCGCATAGTACGCGGGCCGACGACCGGGCTCAGGCACTCGGCCTGGTCCCCCACATCACGAGGCCACCGCCGAGGCTCATGATCCGCACACCGACGTCGACCAGTCCGGCCTTCTCCCACCCCTCGACGTGCCAGCGCAACGGGTACGCGCGGTAGTGGTTGGAGATGCTCGGCCCGAGGAACCGTCCGACCCTCCACCACTCCCGCCCGCCCGTCAGCCACCCACCGGCCGGGAGCACAAACCGGGTGTAGAGCCACCACCATGCTCGCCAGAAGCGGTTGGGCGGCACGAGGAACTCGAGGCTGGCCACGGTCGCGCCCGGTTTCACCACCCGGACCAGCTCCTCGAGCGTCGCCTGGGGGTCGGCGACGTAGCGCAGGAGATAGGTGAAGCTCAGCCCGTCGAACGTCGCGTCGCGGAACGGCAACCGCTCGGCCCGGCCCACGTTAAGGCTGACGCGGCCCACGAGGCCGGCCCTCGCCACGTTGGCCTGGCCGCGCCGCAGCATCTGCTCGGTCAGGTCGATCCCGACCACCCGGGCCGAGCTTCGGCGGGCCAGCTGGATCGCCACGCCGGCCGTGCCGGAGGCGACATCGAGCAGCAGGGCCGGCCGAGTGGAGACGATATGGCCGCACATCGCCCGGCGCCACCGGCGGTTCTGACCGAACGACAGCAACTCAGCCAGCCGGTCGTAGCGGTCCGGCAGTGCGTCGAACAGGTCCTGGGCAACGCGGTTGGGATCGGCCATCGTTCCTCCCCGGCCGGCCCACGTACCATAGATCCGGAACGGGAGGGGCCTTGGCCGACGATCGCTTCGACCTCCTGGTCGTCGGCACCGGCTTCGGATCAACTCGGGAAGGCCAAGCCGTGCGCCGACAGCAGCTCGGGCTGCAAGGCGTGGGTCTCCGTGGCCCGAGGCCAGCGCCTCGAGCTCGGGCGGCAGCACCTGCGCCGCAGCGCCTGCAGGGTCGCTGCTCACGCGACATCAGCCTGCCCCGGAGCCAGTCCCGGCCCGGCGCGGCCGCCGGTAGCCTGTGCGGCCCCGACCCGCCGATCAGCCCAGGGGGGAGCATGTACCCGGCCACCTACGCCGCCACGACGCCCGACAAGCCCGCCGTCATCATGGCCGGTTCGGGGGCGGTGCTGACCTACGCGGAGCTCGACCGGCGGAGCAACCAGCTCGCGCACCTGCTGCACGACCGCGGCCTCCGGACGGGGGATGGCATCGCCATGTGCATGGAGAACAACCTGCACTACCTCGAGGTGGCCTGGGCCGGGCAGCGATCGGGTCTCTACTACACCGCCGCGAGCACCCGTCTGACCGCCCCCGAGCTCGCCTACATCCTCAACGACTCGGGTGCCCAGGTCGTCGTGACGAGCCCTGAGAAGGCAGCCGTGGTGGAGGAGGCGCTCCTGGAGTGCCCTGGTGTGCATACCCGGCTGCTGCTCGGACCCGCCCGGGCCGGGTGGGAGGCCTATGACGAGGCGATCGCCGCGCAGTCGACCACAGAGATCGAGGGGATGACGGAGGGCAACGACCTGCTCTACTCCTCGGGCACGACGGGCCGCCCGAAAGGCGTCAAGTGGCCGCTGACCGGTGGGCCGGTCGGAACCCCGCCCGCCCTGCTGCTCCTCGCCCAGGCCCTCTACGGCTTCGCGCAGGACAGCGTGTACCTCTCTCCTGCGCCGCTCTACCACGCCGCCCCGCTCCGCTTCTGCATGGCCGTGCACCGTTCGGGTGGGACGGCGGTCGTCATGGAGCACTTCGACCCGGAGACCTACCTCCAGCTCGTGGAGCGGTACCGGGTGACCCACAGCCAGGTCGTCCCCACGATGTTCATCCGCCTGCTCAAGCTTCCCCCGGAGACCCGCGGCCGCTACGACGTGAGCAGCCTGCGAACGGTCATCCACGCGGCGGCACCGTGCCCCGTCCCGGTGAAGAAGCAGATGCTGGACTGGTGGGGGCCGATCATCCACGAGTACTACGCGGGGACCGAGGGCAACGGGTTCGTCGCGTGCACGCCCGAGGAGTGGCTAGCCCACCCGGGGACGGTCGGGCGGGCCCTACAGGGCGAGGTTCACATCGTCGACGACGACGGCCACGAGCTGCCCGCCGGCGAGCCCGGGACCGTCTACTTCGCCAAGGGCGGCCGCTTCGAGTACCACAACGACCCCGACAAGACCCGGGGCGCCTACAACGACCGGGGCTGGAGCACCCTCGGCGACGTCGGCTACGTCGACGGTGACGGATTCCTCTACCTGACCGACCGCAAGGCGTTCATGATCATCTCGGGCGGTGTCAACATCTACCCGCAGGAAGCGGAGAACGTGCTCGTGACCCACCCCAAGGTCGCCGACGTCGCCGTCTTCGGGGTGCCGAACGACGAGTTCGGAGAGGAGGTCAAGGCCGTCGTCCAGCCCATGGATCCGGCCGAGGCGAGCCCCGAGCTCGAGCGAGAGCTGATCGCCTACTGCCGTTCCCAGCTCGCCGACGTGAAGTGCCCGCGCTCCATCGACTTCCGGCCCGAGCTGCCGCGCCATCCGACCGGCAAGCTCTACAAGCGCCTCCTCAAGGACGAGTACTGGGCCGGTCACGCCAGCCGCATCCTCTGACGGCCTCCGCTCCTCTGACGGCCTCCGCTCCTCTGACGGCCTCCGCTCCTCTGACGGCCTCCGCTCCTCTGACGGCCTCCGGCCCTCCCGCCCCCGGATCCCCGCCCCCTTAGGCCCGCGACTCGGCCCCCGACCTCGGCGCCGGTTCGGGGCCGGTCCGTCCGGGCAATGTGAGGACCCTCTCGGGCCATCTGCCTGTCTGGACTCGGTCGCGATCCGGCGGTCGGCGCCGGGCCGCCGCACCGGTGCGCCAGTGATAAGTCACCTCCTGGCGTACTTATCACTGGCGCGGTCATCAGCGGCGGGGAGAGGCGGCCGGGCTCATCAGCGGCGGGGAGAGGCGGCCGGGCTCATCAGCGGCGGGGAGAGGCGGCCGGGCTCATCAGCGGC
>Ga0209048_10007365_pt1 | contig 10176 bp, 9 predicted proteins | sample FrelakmetCRP12CR_FD_187146 | JGI IMG/M metagenome (GOLD analysis project Ga0209048, IMG submission 187146) | Freshwater lake sediment microbial communities from the University of Notre Dame, USA, for methane emissions studies - CRP12 CR (SPAdes)... | ecosystem: Environmental > Aquatic >... | reverse complement strand
AGTGCAGGAAGGCATGCGGGCTTGCGGAAGGTCCTGCATATATCGGCACAGTCGGAAGGCTGGTAGGATGGAAGGGCATTCAGGTTCTTCTCAGCGCCATGCCTGCGGTGCTCGAAGAATGCCCGGAAACCATACTTCTAATTATCGGAGATGGTGACTGTCGCTCGGAACTCGAACATGCTATACGAGCGCTCGGGATTAGTGACCATATAGTTTTTGTCGGAAGGATCGAGCATGATATTCTTCCGTTGTGGCTTAATTCCCTCGATCTGCTTGTACAGCCAAGCATAGGGGAGGAAGGCTTCAGTGTCACTGTCATTGAAGCTATGAGCTGCGGTAAGCCCGTTGTGGCTACCCCAAGCGGTGGTACTCCCGAAATCGTTCACGATGGCGAGGTCGGTTTCATCGTGCCTAAGCGCGATGAGAAGCTTCTTTCTCAAAGGATAGTGACCCTCATTAAAAATAAAGACGTGGCAGTCACAATGGGAACTAAGGCCAGGCAAAGAGTCGTCGCCGAATTTACATGGGCAAAGGTAGTGTCCCGTCTGATCAAGATTTATGAAAGAGTGCACCATGGTGATCCTGTCATACCATAACGTAAGAGTCCCCTTCCCGAGCGCACATTCGCTCTATACTGTTCAGACAAGTATCGATCTGAGCAGAATAGGTGAAGTCTTCTTCTATGCAAACAAAGGGGATGATGCCTTCGATTTCAGGTCCCTTTATGGTGCGGACCTGTCGGACTGTCCATCGTTTCATCTGAAAACTGCACGTGTGGGTCACAAGGGGTTTGCAGGCGTGGAAAAGAGAATAACGGCCTTAAAAGATATCTGTATGTTCAAGCGCAACAAACTGATTGCCTATGTGACCCAGGCCAGACCGCTGCGGTTCTTTCTCTTTTTGAAAAAAATCGGGGCCGAAATTAAAATAATAGTAGAGCCGCATTCAGAGACGGAGGCGTGGGATCACGGCATGTTCGGAGGAGTAGATGGGATAATTTTCACATCAAGAACTTTGCAGCGCAAGCTAACCCAAAGGTATTCCATCTCTGCAAACATACCGCAAAGGGTCTTCCATCACAGAGTCCGAACGCCTCTTTCCGATGAGATGTCCTTTCGCACAGCGACAGGTGGAAATTATTTTGTCGGCTACATTGGCGGTTTCGAAGCATGGAAAGGCGTTGATACGATAGTCGAAACCTTAAGATATCTCCCCGAGAATGTAGGCGCCCATTTTATAGGTGGAGATGCTGATGGACAAAAGCGGCTGATGTCAAGGGCTAAAGAACTCGGAGTTGGGAAACGTATTCGTTTTACCGGCCGTGTGCCGCAGGAAGATCTTAAAAAAGAGACCGACGGGGTAGATGCTTTTATCCTGCCGCTGTTGCAAAGCGAGCAGGGCAGTCTGCCGATGAAGCTTTTTGACTATATGTATTTGGGAAAACCAATAGTTGCAGCTGGTCAGGAAAGTATCAAGGAGGTTTTAACCAACAGCTCTGCACTATTTTTCCCTCCCGGTTCGGATAAGGGACTCGCAGAGCAGATTGAGATTTTAGTGAACAATCCCTCTCTTGGGATCGACCTTTCAGTAAATGCCTATAATGCTTTAAAATCATATACGATGGATAAGTGGCTGGGTGATATGGACGATTTAATGAGACAAATATAATGCAAGCGAGACATGGGGTGTTTCATAAATTTAAACTCGACAACGTATTATTTTATACAACGGTTATCATGGTCGTTTCCCTGCCTTTTTCCGAATCGGTAAAAACCGTGAGCATGTATCTCCTTCTGGCTGTTTTCCTTTTGCAGGTGTACAGAAAGGAAATTAAGCCGGATATCACGCTTATCCATGTCGGTTTTATATTTCTCATACTGTCTGCGTTTGTCAGCAGTATGTTCGCAGAAAATATGGCAAAGAGTTTAAAGGGGCTTCAGGATATAGTCTATTATTCCATCGCTTTTTTTGTAGCAGGCAGCATATCCGATGAGAAACAGACGAGGACCATTCTTTGGAGTCTCTATCTGTCGACTGCCGCTGCCGCCTTAGTGGGAATAGTTCGGGCAGTGCAAGCACATGCTACGATCGATATTCATCAACTGAGAAATCCGAATTATATCGCCATGTATCTCATAATCGTTTTGGCTTCCATGATAAGTACTATCGTTTTATCAGATAAAGAAACAAAGCTCTCGAAGGCATCGATAGGGATGTTCGCTCTTATCATTCTCTCTGCTTCAGTTATGACGGAATATCGATCATCCTTTGTAGGCCTCTTTCTGTTCCTTTTTATGATAATCTTTGCCAGGAGAAGTATGAAATATTCACTTGTTGTTGCGACGGTACTTATCCCTCTATGTTCAGTAACGATATTTCTGTATAAACCATTATGGAACAAGCTGCTCGTTACTAATTCATTGATATCGAGACTTTATATATGGAAAGACGCGATTGTTTTATTTAAAGAACATCCCTATTTCGGCATAGGGCCTAATCACTTTGCTTACCTTATGCCGCCGGGCAGTCCGGACGCCGGCGCCAGATATTACGATGCACATAACATATATCTGCAAACGGCATCCCAGATAGGAGTCTTCGGCCTTATAGGTCTCTTTTTGATTATGTGCGGTTTTCTGCGTGAATTTATCGGATCGAAATCGTTATCACATTTCGGCCTGTCATTAAAATACGGCGCTCTCGGAGGAGTTCTGGTAACCTTTGCAGGCGGCATTTTCGACACGACACTTCACCACTGCCATGCAATCGCTTTTACGCTGTTATTGGGCCTATTTATTGGAAATATTCAAAAGCATTCGACGGCCCGTGAAACTGCGACAAAAAGATAGTTTTAGCGACCTGGTATATAATAATAGGTAATTTTTCGCTCAATGAAAGGATAACAGAGCATCGTATGTCTCTTGACACTATCTTCAGGACGCAAAACCGTGGGGATTGGAAGGACGACCTCACCATCTTCTGGCTCCTGTCGAAGCCTTATAACGCAAGGCTTGCGGCGGCCCTCGTATGCAGTCTTATCCTTTCCGGAATCAACGGTGCCATAGCCTGGAGCATAAAGCCTGCCCTTGATTCTATTTTTATCATGAAAAAGGTGGAATACCTTTATCTATTGCCGGTTGGTGTTATCGTTCTTTTCCTTTTGCGCGGGCTCTTCTCGTTCTGCAACAATTATCTCATGGCGTCCATCGGGGCCAAGATCGTGCGTTCCATAAGGCAGGAGGTCTACGAGAAGGTCATTTCCCTGCCTATTGCCTATCATTCGCAGACATCGAGTGGCATCGTCGTCTCGAAGATACTCAATGACATCGGCATCCTGCAGGGTACGGTGGGCTTCACCATAAAGGACTTTCTTGTCGAGAGCGGGACGGTCGTGGTCCTCGCCGGGGTCGCCATCTCACGCAAGTGGGATCTTGCGCTCATCTCATTTATCGTGATTCCCCTGATTATCTTCAGCATAGCCAAACTCGGGTCGCGAATGAAAAAGACCGGCATGAAGTCACGATTGATCATTGCAAAAATTACGACGATCATCAATGAGAGCCTTCAGGGACTGAAGATCATCAAGGCATTCACTATGGAGCCCGAGATGAAAGCCAGGAGCGAAAAAACATTGACCGATTATTACCGCAATTCGATGAGAGAGACGAGGATCAATGAGTTCTCATCCATCATCTCCGACGTCCTCGGCGGCCTCGGCATAGCAGTCATCGCCTTCTATGGCGGCCGTCTCGTGCTTTCGAACCAGATTTCTTCCGGAGATTTTTTTTCATTTGTCGCAGCACTCCTGTTGATGTTTACACCCCTTAAGCGTCTGAGCCGTGTTCATAACAATTTTCAGCAGGGCCGCAACGTCATCGAACGGATCGGTGAGATCATGGCTGTGGAACCTGAAAAGCAGGGCGGAGAAGAGATAGAAGTAAGGGGGGACATCGTTTTTGACAACGTTCATTTCAGGTACCCATCATCGGAGAATGATGCACTTAATGGCGTTGATATTTCGGTGAGGCATGGAGAAATCGTAGCTCTTGTGGGATACAGCGGAGCGGGCAAGAGCACCTTCGTCGATCTGGTTGCCGGATTCTGGTGCCCGACAGAGGGGACCATTTATATTGATGGCAAGGATATCAGGACACTTTCTCTCCAATCCCTCAGAAGATACATTGGTACTGTTACCCAGGATATAGTTCTGTTTGACGACACTATCAGAGAGAACATTCTCTTTGGCAGTCCCGGCGCAACCGAAGAAGAAATTATCGAGGCTGCCAAGGCCGCGTTTGCGCACGATTTCATTATGGAGTTGCCCGACGGATATGATACCCAGATAGGGGAGCGCGGGGTGAAGCTTTCGGGAGGTCAGAAGCAGAGGATAACCATCGCTCGTGCGATTATCAGGAATCCCTCAATCCTTATACTCGATGAGGCTACTTCGTCTCTCGATACCGAATCAGAACATCAAGTGCAGAAGGCCCTTGAACGTCTGATGCACGGCAGGACGACAATCGTCATTGCCCACCGGCTTTCAACCATACAAAAGGCGACGCGCATCGCTGTCATGAGTGGAGGCAGGATCATACAGGAAGGCACACATGAAGAACTGCTGGCACACGGTGGGCTTTACAAGGAGCTTTACAACATGCAGTTCATGAGTGCTGAATCAAATCGATCGGAAGAGGAGTCTAGGATATGAAATATGGTGAAAAGGCAATTACAGAAGCGAAGCTCGAAATCTGGCCTAATCCGAACCCCGAACGGGATTACGAGATCAACATCTCTTTCGCCGAATTTACCTGTCTCTGTCCACGTTCGGGCTATCCTGATTTTGCGACGATCCGGATAACCTATTTGCCGAATAAAAAAATTGTCGAATTGAAAGCGTTGAAGCTTTATCTGAACGCATTCCGAGACAAGCATATTTCTCATGAAGCAGTGACCAACCTTATATTCAGCGTACTGAAACAAACCCTGAAACCGAAGTTCCTCGAAGTTGTCGGAGATTTCAACCCGCGGGGAAATGTCAAAACGACCATTACCGTATCGTCAATAAAAAGCGACAGCAAACTCCGGAGTAACATGTATTGAGTGTTCATAATCAGAAGCATCGCGGGCAAAAAGGCAGGAGTGCATCATGAGTTTACGAAAGCAACTGTGCAGGTTCCTCGGCTGCGATGAAAAGAAAAAGACAGCGAAGACTCCTTGGGATAAATATCCGCAGTATGAGATAGGTAAAAGTGATAGAGTCAGTTATAGTTTTTTTTAGGGGGGAGATTTTGCTATGGTAGAACGGTTGCGGCTGGTCGCAATGATATGTTTGCATTGTTTGATATTATTCTCTGTCGCTCATGCCCAGATTTCTGCAACTTTGAGCACGAAACATGATAACTATTCAGGTATATGTCCCGCCGAGATCAAATTCAAAGGGACTATAACCTCAGAAAAGCCAGGAAAGATTCAATATAGGTTCATCCGAAATGACGGCACATTGCTGCCTGTTGAATCCCTTGAATTCAGCATGCCGGGAGCTAAAGAAGTCAATGGATTGTGGATAGCAGGTGATGCAGGGACCTCTTCTTACGAAGGATGGCAGTCGATAAGAATTGTATATCCTGAAGAAGTCGAATCAAATAAGGCTAAGTTCAAGCTGATTTGCAATCAAAACATGCCCGATCTGACAGTAAACATCCGACACAGTCCTAGGACAGCAAGACCCGGTCACGAACTCGGCTCCTCCTTCAAGGTTAATGTTACTAATCACGGGAAGCTTGATTTAAAGGATGTCGCGGTAGATATCATTCTTAAAAAAGATGATTCCTGCCCAGGTTCCACATCCAACACAGTCGACTCAACTCATTTTTCGGATGGGGTACTGCTCAAAGGGGGACGTGAGCAGGTGTCTTTAAAAGCGGGACAAAAGCATGAGATCAAACTGAACGGAACCAACACGATACCTGCGGATACTCCGATGGGGGATTATTATTTGTGCGCGGTAGTCAACGCTGGTGACCAGATAAAAGAGAGTAACAAAACGAACAATTGTGCATGCAGTCCAATTAAAATCACCGCGGCGGTAGACAAACCAGATCTCATCATTGATCGCATAAGCTTCAAGATCGGGGAGAAATGCGAGCCCAACCATCCTATTTATATATTTGAGGTAACGGTGAAAAACATCGGCAGAGCTCCATCTCCCTCATTGCCGAATAAGACACTCGTGCAGGTAATGGACATCGGCAGCAGGTGGGGGAACGGGGCTACATTAAACGCGTTACCGCCGGGTGGAACGCAGACAGTAACGATCCCAGTGTATTATTTCAGTGAAGATCCATCCCATATGACGAAGACAGTCCCGCATCCTTTTAGGGCGGTTGTTGACCCCTTTCATCTTATCGAAGAGTCCAATAAGAAAAACAATACCTCCGATATAATCTACCTAGATCCCGGACTCATATGCCCCAAATAACTCGAACTTGAGATAAATGTCATCGATATGTCTAAATGAAAAGAGCCAGGGGTGTTCGCGCGTGTAAAGGTCATTGAGGCGGATTGCGAGTATCAGGCATCGGTAGCCTGCAGCAGCTGTACCGTCATCGCATTGGAGCTCGCGACTATATAGCTTCGCTTTCTTCAAGCATTGACCGCGATCACGATGGAAAAGAATTCGACGCTCATCTTCTGGGTGCCCATGGATCTGATTGATTTCCATTCATATATGAAAAAAAAGAAACCAATAAAGGGTAGCCCTCACAATTTAGGATCGGGGATTCAGGACGGAAAAGATAAAGAACAGAACGTCTGGCTGAAAGTCTTCATCCTTGTGCTGATTTTGAGCGGACTTTCCTGGGGAATATACATGACCGGCCTCTGGGACTTTTTTATGAGCCGGGAGCGCATGACAGCTTTTCTCGACTCGCTCGGTCCGTTGGCTTTTGTCGGCTTTATAGTATTGCAGGCATCACAAGTTGTTGTAGCTCCTATCCCCGGCGACGTAACCGGCTTGATCGGCGGGTACCTCTACGGCCCGGCAATGGGAACCGTGCTCTCAACGATAGGCTTGACGCTTGGTTCCTATATTGCCTTTGCCCTATCCCGTCGCTTTGGACAACCCTTTGTCGACAGATTTGTGCCGAAAGTTGCTATGGATCGGTTCGCTTACCTGCTCCACTATAAAGGAGCATTCCTTGTGTTTATTCTGTTTCTCATTCCGGGAGTCCCGAAGGATTATTTGTGCTATATCCTTGGACTCGGTCACCTTACAACCATGGAATTTCTGGTTATCGGGGGGACTGGACGGCTATTCGGTACAATCCTTCTCAGCTTTGGCGGTACTTATCTGAGAGAAGAACATTACATGAATTTCTTTATCCTTACGGCGGTTGCAGTAGCGGTGGTGTTTATTGCAATGCTCTTCAAGGAACGCATTGAGCGTATTCTGAGGATATTGCATGTCATAGACTACAAGAAGCAAAAAACTAAACGATCCTCCGAATAAGGAGGGCCGAGCAGGATCTATCATGTCTTCCCTTTGTCCTGCCGGATGAACACGTTGAGTTTGACCGCGAGTTGCAGAGTTCGACAAAGACGCGTTTTATACTGGTAGACGGGACTCTTCCTGATCGAGCATCAAATTGAGAGACTACATATTTGTGATAAAATGAGATCGAAGGCGCATACTGTGCTAAATTTTAGAACAAACTGGAGGTTCGCTTGCTGTACATCGCTGACTACCGTGATGATAACCAGAAGAAATATTCACTTCTTAGCCCTCTCCCAGCAATGAAGAGTTCAGCAAGAATCTGAGAAATGATCGGCACAATTCATGGAAACTTCTCTTTCCGGTACTGTCCATAATAAAATTGATTGTTATTCTGAGATAACCAGCTTTTCGCTCCCGCTATCTTTCCTAACTCTTTTTGCTTACACTTTATAATGAAGAAGCACAGAAAGGAGAGAAAGATGAAGGCTTTTACATCGTATGGCATAATGGCTCTCATTATGGTGCTGCTCATGCTTCACGGCAATCCATCGGGCGCTACGGATGAAGGTTGGTTTGCAGGGGGAGTAAAGACTATCTTCACTAAACACTTCCAGAAAACGCTCTTCGACGTTACCGAACACGCAGCATATAGTGTGGAAATCCTTCTTGACGATGAAGAATATAAGATCGGAAAGAACGTCACCGGTATGGTGATCCATAATGCCTATGATGAGGATGTTATGGGCGCAGAGATTACATTTGTCCTCAAAGATCTCGCTGCTGGCAAGAATTCCCCTGTGATCCCGACGGTAACGGACAAGGGTAATGGGCTTTACATTGTTTCAGGGCTGGACCTCCAGAAAGAAGGCAAGTGGGAACTCACGATAACGGTAAAAAAAGGCCGCATCGAAGATCGTGTGAAGTTTATTCTCCCCGATGCGCTCAAGGCGCGTGTCCCTAAAGACCGGTATTCACCGTAGGGTTAATGGCCCCAGCCACTTGCAAAGTTATGCAGCTAAAAGACTTATTTGGAAGCGGCCTTCGCCCTTTCGATAAACTCCTTCACCTTCAGCAGGTTTTTTTTGCCCTTCTCCGCTTCAACGCCGCTGCTGACATCGACGGCGTAAGGCTTCACCCAACGGATCGCCTTTTCGACGTTTTCAGGTGTCAATCCTCCTGCAAGAATAATCTTGCCGAACCTCTTCGCTTCAAGGGCAATATCCCAGTTGAAGATCTGTCCTGTCCCGCCGTATGATGACGGCGCATAGGTATCGAGCAGATATGCGGATATGCCTTTGTAATGTTCGAGCGGGTCGAGGTCGATGAAATCCTTGACGCGGAACGCCTTGATCGCAGGGTTCCAAATTGAACAATCCTGTGGTGGCTCATCTCCCTGGAGCTGAAGTGCCTTAAGATTTGCCGACGCCATAATCTCCCTTATCTTTTGCGGATTTTCATTCACAAATACGCCGACAGTAGTGACAAAGGGCGGCAATTGTGTCGTTATCTCTCTCACGGTATCAGACGTTACATATCGGGGACTCTTCGGATAAAAAACGAATCCGAGGGCATCGGCGCCGTAATCAACTGCAGCGAGTGCATCGTCCAGATTCGTAATGCCGCAGATCTTGACCTTCATAAGGACCTCAAAGTGTTTGCCATGCCCCGGCTTGACCATGGAATCCAGCTCTTCTCTGGATTGCCCGATCATGTCGGGGCATGACCCTTACTGTCCGTGCAGTGTTCAGAATTACTTTATTACCGGCAGCTTCGCCAGAGATTCCCTTATCAACTCATCGGGATATTCGAAATCTACGAGTTTCCCGTTAAGATAATCATCGTAAGCAGCGAGGTCGAGATAGCCGTGTCCGCTGAGGTTAAAGAGAATGCATTTCTCCTTACCTTCTTCTTTGCACAAGAGCGCCTCATCGATGGCGGCCCTGATGGCGTGGGCACTCTCCGGGGCCGGAATGATCGCTTCGGTCTTCGAAAAGATCATTGCTGCTTCAAAGACGGTAAGCTGGCGATAAGCCCTGGCCTCGATGATTCCGTCTTTATAGAGTTGAGAGATGAGCGGCGAATCGCCGTGGTAACGGAGGCCGCCGGCATGAATACCAGGGGGCATAAAATCGTGGCCAAGGGTGTACATCATCAGAAACGGTGTCAGCCCGGCGGTGTCTCCGAAGTCATATCTGAAGTCTCCCTTAGTCAGGGTCGGGCAGGAACTCGGCTCGACAGCGATGGCCCGCAGCTCTTTCCCATGGATTTTATCAGCGAGGAAGGGGAAGGCGATGCCGCCGAAGTTGGACCCTCCTCCGCAGCAGCCGATGATGATATCGGGATAATCACCAACCGACGCAAGCTGTTTCCTGGCTTCCTGTCCAATGATCGTCTGATGAAGAACAACATGGTTCAGCACCGACCCGAGGGCGTAATTTGTGTCTGAGTGAGTGGCCGCATCTTCTACTGCTTCAGATATCGCTAACCCCAGACTTCCCGGACTATCGGGATATTCTTCAAGCGCCTTCCTTCCTGAGTTGGTTATGTTGGACGGGCTGGGATGGACTGTGGCACCCCATGTCTCCATGGCAATTCTTCGATAGGGCTTCTGGTTATAGCTTACTTTCACCATATAAACGGTCACGTCGAGCCCGAACATGCTCCCTGCAAGGGCCATCGACGAG
>Ga0209048_10007364_pt1 | contig 10176 bp, 5 predicted proteins | sample FrelakmetCRP12CR_FD_187146 | JGI IMG/M metagenome (GOLD analysis project Ga0209048, IMG submission 187146) | Freshwater lake sediment microbial communities from the University of Notre Dame, USA, for methane emissions studies - CRP12 CR (SPAdes)... | ecosystem: Environmental > Aquatic >... | reverse complement strand
TGAGGCGGCCAAAGAGCGGTTGATCAAAAGTATTGCTGCCCGCGAAAAACTGATCAGTTTGGCAGAAGAGCGGGTAAAAATGCGGAAAGAACTCGATGCCAAGGGATCTGGGTCTCGGGCCCAAATCATCGAGGCGCTACAAACATATGAAACTACGGTGACGACGCAGGTTGGCGAGCAGGGGCAGCTTCATGAATCAGAAGCCGCGATTGTCACGCTTGCGCAAAAGACCGCCGAAGCAACGAACCAGTTTGTTGCTGATCAGGCTCAGAAGCTCGCCGATGCCGAACGGAAGGAAGACCGTCTCACGCAAGAATTGATCAAGGCAAGATCCAAAAGTGAACGAACACGTTTGCGAGCGCCGATCGATGGTGTGGTGCAGCAGCTTAGCGTCACGACTGTCGGACAGGTCGTCACGGGCGGGCAGGTACTTATGACAATTGTGCCCCTTGATGCCCCGATCGAGGTTGAGGCCATGATTCTGAACCAGGACATTGGTTTTGTGGAATCTGGACAACAAGCCGTGGTCAAGGTCGAAGCGTTTCCCTTTACGCGCTATGGAACGATCGAAGGCACTGTTGTTAGAGTGTCTCGCGATGCTGTCGACGAAAATCAAGCAAGCACTCTCGGTGATGCTCAATCCGCGATCGCAAAGCCACAAGGCGCCGCGGCAACCAGCTCTTCGTCGCGCGCTCAAAGCCTTGTGTTCCCGGCGACCGTCGCCTTAAAACAGCGGTCCATATCGATTGAGGGCAAGCAAATACCGCTCTCGCCAGGTATGGCTGTTACAGTCGAAGTTCGTACCGGGGAGCGCCGCGTCATCGATTACGTACTTTCGCCGCTCAGTGTTGTGACGTCGAGATTTGGGAGCGAGCGTTGAGGTCAGACTGCCAATTAAACGGACGCCAAATTAAATGGATGGACGTTGAAATTATACGCTAAATTATAGCTTTCACAGAATTATGCGAACAAGATCGAAAAAAGTTTTGCTGATTCAGCGCACAAGCGACATCGATAGTTCGTGAATCATGACTCCAAGTAAGCGACGATCCATCGATAGGCCAAGTTGCCAGGGTGACTTTGGATCATCAATCCGCAACTTTACTCGAATTTGATTGTTTGACGCAATCTCAATCGGCAATGATGCTTCTCGCCAAGAGTGACTGGTCGCTTCAGGATGAGCGAGATTAAAGACCCATCGAGCAACATCAATTCCATTTGCAGATACATCGACTTGGAGATCGGTATGCGTTGCTGCCAAGAATGCGCTGAGATTGGCCCGAAGTAAGAGCGATCCTGTGGGGCTCGGGTTGACATGAAAAACGAGTTCTGCGAGTGGACCTTCCGACCACACACCTAAGCTGATTTCAGTGCCGCTCCATCCCGCAGATAAATAGCGACGCGATTCGATTGAAGTTACGAAATCGATCACACTTCCAAAAGAATAAAAAGCAGCGTCTTGGCCCTTAACATCGCCATAGTCTTGGTTGGTGGACGCCGCTTGGGCTGGCGTCGCTAAGAACGCGCGCATCCGTTCCAAAGTCAACTCTTGAGAGCAGTGACGTTTGAGCGCCTGCCAAGCTTGTTTGGACATCGCAGCATAGCGTTCGGGTGCATTTTTGGCCACATGATAGCTTTCCCGATAGGCTCGCATAAGCGATTCAAAATCGATGCGTTGTCGAAGTGTGCGATAAGCAGCGCGCGGATCATGTGGCCACGACGTTGGTTCTGGTGAAGAATCGATCACAAAGGCGTTGTTGGTCGTTATATAATCTTTCATCGCTGTATGACGTGGGGATATAGCGGGTTTACCGTATGACATGTATTCCATGAGCGGTAAGCATTGACCTTCACCATTTGATGCATTGACAACATAAGTTGTGGCGATCGCAAGCAGTTCATAGTCGGTATCGCTAAGGAAGCTATCGATTAAGATAACTCGGCACTTGAAGGGCGTCAGCTTGTATAGAGTTTCTAAAATGTCATCTATGGCTCGATTTGGTTCGCTATGAACGATTTTGAAGATCAACGTTGCGTCCTTGACGTCACGGAAAACCAAGCAAAAGGCACAGAGCATGTCGAAATAATTCTTACGGTAATCTAAGGGATTAAAAATCGACGTATATACGACCCCGTCGATTTGAATTCTCCTTGAAGCCGAGAATATCGTGGCATCGCTCGGCAATTTGTTTTTGCATGAGGTTCTTCGGGCGCCCGGTGAATAAATCGATAAGTTGATGGTTCGACTGTCGATCATATTACCTTTGATATCTAAATTTATCCCGTGCGCTACCGGCTCTCTTTTCCATCGCGACCGCAATCTTGAGAACCGATCCCAGACGGGCGCTGGGATGGACGAAATTGGGAAGTCCGGACCCATTGCGGCCCGAACAATTTGGGCACTAAAGGTAGAATGAGTGATCGCCCGACCAAGCTTATTCAGGACGAAGCGCCAATCCTGAAAGCGCTCGCCGAACCAGGTTTCGAACGGAATAGTGTCAAATTCCCAGGCAAATACCGGAACGGTAGGGCAGACGAGATTGAGCGGTGTCTGATGCGGCGGCGAAAACGAAAGAAAAACGCAACTTTCAGAATTTCGCATTGCATCGTGATAGATCACGTCGACGTCGCGATTAGGATCGGTAACAATGATGACCTTGCCAAGGCGTCTCAATAAGGGAAGAAATTCCTTTAAGACGAAATAATAACTGTATTCTGATTTACCAAGATTATTTTCAATGAGCGCTGCGTTCGTCTCCGAATAGACGATGATAATCATTTCACCACACCGATGGTGAGATACGCGGACTTGTCGGGCCAATGCCACCATCGTCAGCTAGAGTAGAAATCGAATCGTCGGGCAACTCGAAGAAGTTACGAAGTTTTCCCCTAATGAGACCGACCGAACAATATTCATTCATTTTCTGACGAGCACGCTCACCCATGGCGTTGTAATTCTCGGGTGCATGCTTGACCAAACGGTAACTCATCCGATAGGCGTCTAGCAGCGATTCCCAATTGAGCCGGTAGCTTGATGTTCGAAATCGCTCGCGGGGATCATGGGGCCAGACATCTGGTTGCAGACTCGCGCGAAGCATCACCGCAACATTGGAGTCGATGTAGTCCGCCATAGCTGTGTGCGCTGGCGCAATCGCGGGCTTGCCACAGGCCATGAACTCCATGATAGGTAAACACAACCCTTCGCCCTTGGACGTATTCACATAGTATTTCGTTGCTCCGATCAATTTTCGATATTCATGACCATTGAGAAAGCCGTGAAGCACAATCACGCGACATTTGAAAGGTGACAGACGCAACAACATTCCGAATAACGGGCTCAAATACGCCGCAACATCATTATGATAAGCTGCAAGATCATTGCGGACAATCTTTAGAATAAGTGTTGCGTCATCAGTATCTCGAAAGGCCCAACAGAACGCCGTTACTAAATCGCCCCAATTCTTACGCCCATCGTCAAGATTCAAGACTGACGTATAGATTATTCCGTCAACCGTAATGCGTACCTCGGGTGCTTGTTTCGCAGTCAGAGTTGAAGAATCTCTGAAAGATTCTGCTGCGCCAGAGAAAAGAATTGAATCAGTCGACAATCCATTTATCGTATCGACAACGTATCCGTGCATCACTAATTCGATGTTGGCACTTGTTGAAGGAGAAGAAGAATCCGCCCAAGGCTCGACAGCATACTGCATTGCTGGTGCCGTAATCGCACGAACCGGGAATTGAGGCCCCATCGCTGTTAATATTGATTGCGCGGTGTGATTTGAGAGTGCGATCGCCCGTCCCAGCTTGGCGAATACGGACCGCCAATCATTTCGCGAATCGTCGTCCCAGATTTCATCCGGAATGTTGCTGAATTCGCAAGAAACGATTGGTACGGTAGGACATTTGAGGTCGATCAATGTCTTGTGTGGCGGCGCAAATGACAAAAAAACACAACGTTCGCCGTGTTCTAGACAGTTCTCGAATATTGGATCGACTTCGCACGCTGGATTATGGATCAACTCGATTGAACCCAATTCCGTCAGCGCGAGCAGGTAAGCTTTCAAAGCAAAATTATTGCTGAAATCGGCCTGGTCCGAATTATTTCGAATTGAACCGGTATCGACATGAGTTTGTAGAATGAATTTCATCCCGTTCGGCAGATCTCAAGACATGATAGAACATTCAATCTCAGTATACGATATAGGCAGATCCCAAAGCGCTCAAGCCGCAAATCAAGCTCCAATTTCTTATGCAGAGCAGCGTTCAATAACGAAGAATACCAAGCTGGTAGAAACGCAGGAGTGTTTCGTGGCGTCTAAAGAACCTGCTGAGAGCTTTATCAATTTCTGCTGCTTCGGGAACGCGGCCAAGATATAGCGTTCTGAGCCGATTGACCTCTTCATCATGTACAGAAACGAGTAAAGATGATTTTTGATCGTCATGGACGCGAAAGCATCCCAAGAAGCGAGGTAAACGTCTAAATTTGAATCTGGCTTTTTGCGCGCGAAGTATGAATTCCCAATCAAGTGCAAAACGATAATGCTCATCGAACGGTCCAATTGCATCCCAAACACGTCGACGCCAAAAGAGTGTCTCTTGCGGTATCACATCTACCCAATAGGTTAGTTCTGCATCGTGAGGCGGTACTATATAGCGACCGATCTCCAGACCGTCTTCATCAATGTTGATTCGATGACCGTATACCAAATCGATATCAGGATATTTACAAAAGGCATTTGCGACATAAGCGAGTGTACCAGGCAAAAATCGATCATCACTATTCAGGTAGCCCATAACCTCGCCGTCAACCTGAGAAAATCCTAGATTGATTGCATTAGCTTGTCCCTTGTCTGGATTGCTCTGCCAGCGGAGGTGCTCATCATATGATTTGAGAACGTCTAGCGTTTCGTCAGATGAAGCACCGTCCTGAACAAAATATTTCAGATTGGGATAATTCTGATCCAACACGCTGCTTATCGTCTCCCGCAAAAAACGACCTTGATTATAAGAAGGAGTTACGATTGCAATGGACAGGGGTTGCCGAGGCGCCTCCTCTTTCAAATAAGAAAGCGGAACGCGGAGTTTGCGGGGTGTATATTGTCTAGGTTTGGCGAATTGTGGCTCAATTCGTGAATTCCAATCTTTGAGCGCTTTGCGCCAAAGGGAGGTCTTGGTGATAGTAGTCTTCTGAAACAGAAATTTGGGTAAGCGGATCTTTAAGTCCTTCAACCACCGTTCATGGCCGGTCTCAACTCTGCGTCGTGCTGCTGCACCAAAGATAGCCGCGTGGCTAAAATCTATAGGGTGGGGCTCATTCGGATCGTACAGAAGCCCGGACACTTCGTTGTCGATATATTCAGAATGCGTCGGCAAGTTTGGCGCTACGACGCATTGACCTCGTGCCATTGCTTCTAAGAAGGACAAGCCAATTCCCTCAAACCGCCGTGAGGCAAAAAAAATATTCGCTTGACTGGCAATTCTATCAAAATCAGCTTTCTCTTCGAACCACCGAGTAATAGATATATTTAATTCTTTGATGTCCTCCTCGGACGGCAATGATATGGCATTGCTATTCAGCGCTGGAGGATCGGGCGCAAAGTGAAAATAGAAACGGGACCATCTCGAGCTCTCGGTTAGGCGGTTAATAATTGGCCAAGGTAGATTAGAATGACGCGCCCAATAAAAACCCCGCAAGTTAGAAAAATCTTTCACAATTTCATGTTGATTTGGGTTTGGATAATATTGCGCGTAAAGGCTTTGTAGCCCTAGGCAGCGTAATCGAATATGGAGAGTGTGAGAGAAGCTAAGAATCCGAGAGTATTGCATCGACTTCCACTTTGTATCGCTTACGTGGTGCGATCCGTCATACATCGGGATAAATACGAGCCTTTCCGGAACTTCTTTTGCAAGAGAAAAAGCTGCTTCATTCATCTGAAAAATAAAGATGTGATCGTAGTTATTTTTGATCGCATCATCAATCCTCAATCCTGGACCGCCAGTCCATGTTTCATCCCAGACGATTTCGAGAGTGCTGGAATGATTTCTTAGGAATTCGATGAACCACGTTGTCGATTTTGTTGTGTTATGATAACTATGGCCCACAAAGAGATTTTTCATGCCTGCTCCTTGCCCCAACAATTATAGCTAAATTCTTGTTCGAAGAAGTGTTTTCGACGCAAGTCAGCGAGAGCGAGTTTTAGCCATGCTTGTATTGGATAAAGCATGAACCGAATTGCTCTAATAACGGGCGTTACAGGTCAATCTGGAGCGTATCTGTCAGCCATACTTCTGCAAAAAGGCTATCGCGTCGTTGGGACAACGCGTCAGAAAGCGACTGCGAGCCTCTGTCGGTTGGAGGAGCTTGGGGTTTCTGGTGATATTGAGCTCATCGATTTTGATCTTTTGGATCTCGATAAAGTGTCACGAACAATTGAGAAAATACAACCTCAAGAAATATACAATTTTGCGGCGCAAAGTTCTGTAGGTATATCTTTTGATCGGCCTGTCGATGCTTGTGAAGCTGGCGGTCTCGGGGTCGTTCGCTTGCTGGAGTCAGTGCGCCGCGTAAATTCGAAGATTCGATTTTACCAAGCGTCAACTTCGGAAATGTTTGGGCAGGCTCAAGAAAGTCCGCAAAATGAGACGACACCGTTTCTGCCAAGAAGCCCGTACGCGATCGCCAAGCTCTTTGCGCATTTGATGACGGTGAACTATCGCGAAAGCTATGGAATGCATGCATCATCTGGGATTCTATTCAACAATGAGTCGCCCCTACGCAACAGAGAATTTGTCACGCGGAAGATTACTCTTTCTCTTGCGCTCGTAAAACATGGAAAGCTTGATACGCTCGAACTTGGTAATTTAAACGCGTCTCGCGATTGGGGGTTTGCTGGTGATTACGTCTTTGGAAGTTGGTGCATGCTGCAGCAGAGTAAACCTGACGATTATGTATTCGCGACGGGGCAAACCCACACAGTTCGCCAGTTCGTACATTACGCCGCCAGCGCAATTGGACTCAATCTTCAATTTGCTGGGGAAGGCATTGCGGAGCATGCGATTGACGCAAAAAGCGGCCGCGTTGTTATGCGCGTGAATCCAAAATTCTATCGTCCCACGGACTTGGCGAGCCTGATTGGAGACTCCAGTAAGGCGCGGCGAGTATTAGGTTGGAAATCGAAAATGTCGTTTGAAGAACTTGTAGTTAGCATGGCTGAAGCAGACGAGCGGCGAGTACGAGACGGTCAAGTGCGTGTTTAAAAGGTTTAAGGACGGAAATCATTGATTAGAATGTAATTTGGATGCAAATGGCAACTAAACCCACAATTCTCTGGTCGAAGGGAGTCCGCGAAACACGGCACGGAAGTAGTTGTCGAAATCAATTGCTTATTGATATTTCGGAGCTGGTGCAACGCGATGTCAAAAGCGGAGTGCAGCGCGTTGTGCGTGGCATTCTCTTAGAGTTATTAAGCGACCCGCCGATTAACTATCGAGTTGAGGCGGTTTTTGCCACAACAAGCGAGGTCGGCTATCGTTATGCGCGTAAGTTCGTTTCCACTGCTCTATTGGATCGTTCAGTCGAAGAATTGAACGATGCACCGATTCAGACGCGGCCAGGGGACATTTTCCTCGGATTGGACTTGCAACCTCACGTCGTCCCGTATCAGGCTGAATATCTAAAGCGTTTGCAGCGTGTTGGCGTCAAAGTGTACTTCGTTGTGCACGATCTGATTCCAGTATTGTGGCCGAACACTTTTCCCGTCGGTGCTTCCGAGCTTCATGCGAAATGGCTGAGAACCGTTGTCCAGTTTGACGGTGCGCTCTGTGTCTCCCGGTCTGTCGCTGGTGATTTGAAGAAGTGGTTAAAACTGAATGCTCCTGAGCGGTTCTCTTCATTCAAGATTGGGTGGTTCCATCTGGGAGCCGATATCGAACATTCGGCACCTACCCGGGGAATTCCCGAAAATGCCCCTCAACTGCTGAACAAACTAGCGGGCAAACTCAACTTTTTGATTGTCGGCACGATAGAGCCAAGAAAGTGCCACGCCCAAGTGCTTGCGGCCTTCGATTTGCTATGGGGAAATAATGTCGATATCAGCCTTGTAATTGTAGGAAAACAAGGTTGGATGGTGGAACAATTGGTCGAGAGGCTAAATCAGCACCCGCAGCTCGGGGAGCATTTATTTTGGCTGAACGGTATTAGCGACGAATATCTTGACAAAATTTACTCAGCTTCAAGCTGCTTAATCGCCGCCTCTATTGCAGAGGGTTTTGGGTTACCGCTGATTGAAGCCGCAAAGAGAAGGATTCCCATTATTGCGCGTGATATTGAAGTCTTTCGTGAAGTGGCTGATGGGCACGCATTTTTTTTCATCGGCGATGAACCCGCTAATCTAGCGAGCGCTATTCAAAAATGGATTGGATTGTATAAAGTCGGGCTGCACCCTCAGACATCCGGAATGCCGTTTCTTGATTGGATGCAAAGCAAAAATCAACTCTTGGGAACGCTGTTGACGATGTTGATGCCTACTCCCACAAATTGGGCAAGTAAAATGGGAGGTCTCGCATCTGCGATCGAGCAATGCATATTACACTTTCTGCATTCGCAGCTCCAACTTTTGCGTCGACGGCGAACGCACCTGCGGTTCGGAATAAATGGTTCGGGCGTAAACTATCTTGGTCGCGGATGGTCGCAACCCGAAAATTGGGGAGTATGGTCCGATGGTCCCTTGTCGGAGATTTCTCTCGAGGACGACGGCTTCGCAAAAGCCTCGCTATCCCTGTTAGTGAAAGCGGGAGCGTTCATCCCTTTTGGTAAGGGTGAACAAGTGATCGGCATTTCCGCTAATGGAATCCCAGTAACATCTTGGATCTTTAGATCTGATGGCTCGAAGCATCGGTGGCTTAAGGCGAACATTCCGGCCGCTCTTATGAATGATCGTAAGCTATTGCTGACTTTTCACACAAGCACACCATCATCTCCCGCCGCAAGCGGCAACAGCCCAGACAATCGGATGCTCGGCATAAGCGTTAGCGAATTGCTGCTCATCTCAACGCGCAGAAAACGGAATTACATACCGATAACCTTAGGTGGCGACAAACTGAAGAATAACCAAGATGCAATCGAGCAGCCCCAGAAGACTTTTGATCACCTCACAAAAGATCCAAAGGTCGAACGCGAAATGCTTCGTATCGAATCATTAAAACGTATTTTCAACGACGATACCGAATTAATTAATTTTGAGATCAATAGTCAGTCGAAAATATCTGAAAATGACCTAAAAAATCTTAGGACCGAATATGAGTGTGCTCGTCTTCGACTTCTAAGAACTTCTATCAACGATTAACATGCCACGACATCCCATGAAGCTTCTGGTAGATTATCGTTTGGTGGGGTACCATCCCAGACGCGGTATGGGGCTTTTCGTGGCAAACATGCTGCGAAATTTAGCCTCATCGTTTCCGACGGTAAAAATTGACCTGCTCGCTGATAGAGGGCAAGACATCGATCTGGAGTTCAACCAGATTTACGTAGATGCCCTAGAGAACGTTTCTCATTATGCCTACGATTTTCTCTTCCTAGCGCAATATTTTCCCTATGACTTGGCCTATCAACCGCAAAGACTAACTCAAGCTCTTCCGCATGCAGCTGTTCGCGTGAGCAAGCAGATTGTAGGATTGGCTTTTGATATTATTCCTATGATCTTTCCGGAGAAGTATCTTCATTCCGTTGATCTAATGAATGCGTCTCGCCTAGGACAAGAGATTGCCCTCCTATCATCGCACACATTCGCTATCAGCGAAACGACGCGGCATGATTTTATTCAAAAAATTGGTGTTAAAAAAAATCGGATTACCACGATCTACGGGGGCGTAGAGAAATCAATTTGGAAGCGTAGTAAGGGAATTGAACGCAAGACCAACAACATCATCTATGTTGGTGGAGATGATTTTAGAAAGAATTTGGAAGGTTGTGTTGAAGGATTTGCGCGTTTCAAGTCGCAATGGGGCGCCCCGACGGTTCGATTAGTTATAGCGTGTGACATGCAGGCCGCGACAAAAGATCGTCTGTTAAGTCTCGCGCATCAACGTGGACTCGATATCGTTCGCGACATTGAGATCCCGGGATATCTTCCAGAACAGGAACTCGTTCAGCTTGTTCGAACTGCACGAGCT
>Ga0209048_10007363_pt1 | contig 10177 bp, 10 predicted proteins | sample FrelakmetCRP12CR_FD_187146 | JGI IMG/M metagenome (GOLD analysis project Ga0209048, IMG submission 187146) | Freshwater lake sediment microbial communities from the University of Notre Dame, USA, for methane emissions studies - CRP12 CR (SPAdes)... | ecosystem: Environmental > Aquatic >... | reverse complement strand
CTGTCGGAGAAGAAGTGAACCTTACCATAACATTCCCCAGGGCAGTGCCATCAGACGCACGTTACTACAAGATATCTACTGCCGGGACATGGACCGAGGTGCCCTTTACAAGAGGCAGCAACGGCAAGTCCATCATTATGAAACTTAAAGATGGTGATCCCCTTACCGACGCCGATGGATTGGCAAACGGTATCATTCTTGATCCAGGAGCTATGGGCACAACCGAGACAGAAAGTTCTGGCGGCGGAAGCGGCGGCGGTACCTGTTTCATCGACACGGCCTGTGGCACTTCAGGTATGTGCATTGGGGGCATACTCATCGGTCTTTTCCTCCTGGGTTCAGTGACCTTGATGAGAAAATCTGGCAGGAAACAATAGGTTTATCAAAATATTCAATGATTTTAAAATGGCGGGGCATGCTTGCCCCGCCTATTTTTTCATGGCATGGTTCAGTTTACTGTCTAAGGCCTGACCTGCTGGTTTTGACAAAGAATATCAACTGTAGATTATGCAAGAAAATGATCGGTTTCAAAAGACCTGAAGAACTGAAGATTACGTGCCAAACTCACCGGTTTCTGATTACTGAATATTTGTAACCATAATCTTCATCCACCGATTAATACATGAAAGAATAGGCAAGGTAATAATGGGTTCTGTGATCACACACAGGCTCAAGAAATATTCATATCACAACCTGTTTTCCAGGTTTCTTTTTTCGATCACCGGTAGCCCTGCGGTAGCCGGTGGATATTTCATTTAAAGGGAATATTAGCGGAATGGCTCAAAGACTGATGCCGAGGGAGGGAGTTGAACCCCCGACACGAGGATTTTCAGTCCTCTGCTCTACCTACTGAGCTACCTCGGCAACCGTAGGGATGTGTATTGAAATTGGGGGGGCTTGTCAAGACTTTTCGTCTTCGCTGAAGTCAAAACTTTCCAGGGTTTCACCCTCTTCTTTGAGCACATCATCCATTGATACGTCCTTACTTTTTCGGGGTGATTCCTGGCCGAGGAGATCTTTGCGATCTTCTTCTACTTTGTCTACGGCAAAGCCATCATCGCTGATTTCTATTTCTGGTTGCTTCGTGTAGATATTGAGTTTTATCTTGGTGGGGATAAGGTCTTCCCCGCAGCTCTTACAACGGTCTAAGTAATCGTAACTGATATAGCCACATTTCGGGCACCTCATCTGCGGTATCCTCCTCATTGATATATTTGTTTATCGGTATAACGAAAAATTTACATTAGTAAAGCCATTTCCGCGTTCTTTGTGATTTCAATCATGTAATAATGAAAAGAGGGGATGTACCAATGACATCCTCTCATGCTATTATACAAAATTAAATCAATCCGAAAACATAAGATCATAATGCAAGCTTAGTTCATTGAGGAGAGAATATGGACCCGAGCCCAAAAATACTATTCTGGGGATTCAGTTACGACGAAAAGGACAAGTTTGACCAGTTTCTTCAGGGGCTCTCTGCTCCGCAAACAATGGTTATTGATCCTGATCAGGGCCATCTCCTGGTCCATGAAATTCTCTTTTCTGAAAGGAGGGGAGATGAGCCTCTTGACCCAGATGAGAAGATCCTGCTTTTCTTTAATGTCCCGGCACAAGTCATCCATAAGATTATGAATGAGGTAAAGAAGGCCGACCTTTTTCAGCCTATCTTTGCCATGGTCACCCGGGAGAATATTGCCTGGAAGTTCAGTGACCTGGTGGATCATCTGAGAAAAGAACACGATTTTGTTCAAAAGAAGATGAAGGAGAAAAAAAGGGGGAAGCACTAATGCAACTCGATACCTGCACCCCCGTAACAGGGACATGGATTATTCCAAGCTTGGCATTAAAAATAAGTCTTAGGTAAAAGGGGAGCCATCCGGTTATGAAGGCATCATTCCTAAAAAGGATTTTAATCTGGGCAACATCGATTGCCCCAACCTTAGCGATATCGCTCTATGTGCTCTATATGAGGTTTACCAATAAGTATGACAGGGAACACGCAAACAATGTCCTCAGATGGTGGTCTACGATTCTCCTAAAGGCAGTGAATGCTTCATGGGAGGTGAAGAATCCTCATAATATCACCATAACACCTGGCAGGCCCCATATAATCATGTCAAACCATCGGAGTCATTACGATATCCCCCTTATCTTTGTCTCTCTGCCCGGCAGTATCCGTATGCTGACCAAGAAAGAGCTTTTCAAGATCCCCATATGGGGTTCAGGGATGAAGGCTGCAGAATTCATCTCCATTGACCGCCATGATCATGAGCAGGCACTCAAGGATCTTGATGAAGCCCGGAAGATGATGGAGACTGGTATTGTGCTCTGGGTTGCGCCTGAAGGTACACGGTCGCGTACCGGCAAACTTGGTGAGTTCAAAAAGGGTGGGATTATGCTCGCCCTGCAGATGGGCGCGGTTATTATTCCCGTGGGGATTCAGGGTTCACAGAAAATCCTCAAGCCGGATAGCTTTGAGTTCAATCTCAATCAGAAGGTGCTGGTGAATATTGGTGAAACCATCGATGCCTCTAACTACAGTATGGATGAACGGGACCGCCTTATGAATGATATACGAAGGGCAATGCTGGACTTGTCGGGGCAAAGCTGAGGCAATTTATCCCAGGTTTTGCGTTTAAGATGCGTAAAAACTTGATCCGTTCAAAACCTTCATCCGGCAGCCTAAGTGGACCATTAATTTTATCGGTCCTTCAAGGCTGCCAGATGAAGGTTTTGAACGGACCTATTTTAACCGAATGTTGACGATGAGATACTATGATACCCATCCAGGAAACTCGATGCCCATTTATCAGGTAGATGAATACGGCCTTTTGTCTGCCATTTTTTTATAGATCTTATAAAACGTTTCAGATTCATCTGTTTCATGAACTCAGGCAGTAAATCGCATTGATATGCCTTGTCGAGATCGAGCACCCATAGGTTTCCCGAGTTATCCAGGAGGAGGTTTTTGATATGGAGGTCTGTGTGATAAACACCAAGGTCGTGGACGGCTCTGATAAGCAAGCCGGATTTTTTTAAAAGTTCAAGGTTGTCTGTCTGGTCTTTTTCAAAATGAACAAGCAGATCCTTGGAGTCAGGGATGAACCCAGAGACCACGTCGATGGTATAAAACAGCCCTTCTTTGATAAGCCTCACAGCGAGAATCTCCGGGGTACGTATGCCATGTGCGGCAAGATATGCGCTCACCTTAAGTTCCCGTATGGTCCGGTTCGGGCTTAAAAATCTCTTACCGGTGATATGTCTGAAGATACCTCCGTGCATGAGGGAGCGTACCACCATATCGGGTTCGATGAACCGCAGAGGGGATCTCCCTGTCAGTGTTGTGGTTTCACCCATAGGGCCTTTGGTCTTGGCCGGATCCCATAGGTGAGGCAAGGCAGGTTTGTAGATGAGGGTAAGGTTGTCTTCCTTGCGAATAATATAGCCCATGGCTTCAAGATCGGATAACACTTTTCAACCCTCCACTGCCAGGTGAATCCTTTTCAGCCGTTTTACCTCATCCCTTATCCCGGCTGCTTCTTCAAACCGCAGGTCCTGGGCAGCCTTCATCATCTTCTTTTCCAGGTCATGAATCGTCTCCTTTACCTTTCTGATCTCAATGGTGCCCATGGATGTCTTGATCTGCGCTGAGATGTCAGGGTAATCACGCTCATAGATGGAAGCAAGGATATCCCGGATATTCTTCTGGATGCTCCTTGGTGTGATATTATGCGCCTTATTATACTGCTCCTGTTTTTTCCTCCGTCTGGTTGTCTCGGAGTATGCCTTTTCTATGGATGCGGTTTTTTTATCGGCATACATAATGACCTTGCCCTTGATGTTCCTTGCAGCCCGGCCTGAAGTCTGGATAAGGGAACGTGTGGACCTAAGAAAGCCTTCCTTGTCGGCATCCAGGATGGCAACAAGCGTCACCTCGGGTAAATCGAGTCCTTCCCTCAAGAGGTTGATGCCTATCAGGACATCAAAAACGCCTTCCCTCAGGCCCTTGATAATCTCGATCCTTTCAATGGTGTCAATATCCGAGTGCATGTACTTCACCTTGATATCAAGGCCCTGGAAATATTCAGTGAGCTCCTCCGACATCCTCTTGGTCAGTGTGGTGACGAGAACACGGCCCCCTTTGTCCACAGTCTTGACAATCTCGCGATAGAGATCATCCACCTGGCCGGTGGCAGGCCGTATGTCTATGATGGGATCCAGCAGGCCTGTAGGCCTTACAACCTGCTCTACCACCTTTCCCTTAGCCTGTTTAATCTCATAGTCACCCGGGGTGGCTGATACATAGACAATACTATTAACAATCCGGTTGAACTCATCAAACCGTAAAGGCCTGTTATCAAGGGCAGACGGCAACCTGAAACCGTATTCCACGAGTGTTGACTTCCTTGAGTGATCACCACGATACATGCCGATGAGCTGCGGCACTCCCACATGTGACTCATCCAGGAATACGATGGCGTCTTTCGGCAGGTAGTCCATGAGGGTAGGGGGGGGATCACCCTGGCTGCGGCCCGTGAGGTGCCTGGAATAGTTCTCAATCCCCTTGCAGCTCCCTGTCTCTATAAGCATTTCGAGGTCGTACCTTGTTCTCTCCTCGATCCGTTGTGCCTCTATGAGCCGGTTGTGTGCTTGATAGAACGCTATTCGTTCTTTCAGTTCTTCCTTTATGGCATCAATGGCATTGAGCAGGATTGAATGCGGGGTCACATAATGGGAGGCGGGGTAGATGGGAATATGACCTATTCGCTTGATCTTCTTGTTCCGGATCGTATCGATCTGCCACAGCGCGTCGATATCGTCACCAAACAGCTCTATGCGCAGTGCGGTCTCGTCTTCATGAACCGGGAAGACCTCAATGACATCACCTCTGACCCGGAAGGTGCCGCGGTGAAAATCAAGGTCATTGCGCACATACTGAATCTCCACGAGCTTTTTTAAGATCTCGTCTCTGCCCATGGAACGGCCTTCTTCCAGGTAAAGGAGCATGCCCTGATAGGCCTCGGGGGAACCGAGGCCATAGATGCAGGAAACCGAGGCCACGATGATGGACTCCTGCTGTTCAAAGAGTGCCCTGGTAGCCCTGTGCCTGAGCTTGTCTATGTCTTCATTGATGGAAGAGTCCTTCTCTATGTACAGGTCCCTTGAAGGCACATAGGCCTCGGGCTGGTAATAGTCATAGTAGCTGATGAAGTATTCCACGGAATTTTCCGGGAAGAGCTCCCGGAATTCTCCATAAAGCTGTGCTGCCAGGATTTTGTTCGGTGCCATTACAAGGGCCGGCCGGCTTGTGCGCTCGATAACGCAGGCCATGGTAAAGGTCTTGCCTGAACCGGTTACCCCCAGGAGTACCTGGTCGCGTATGCCATGCTCAATGCCCTCGCACAGGGCATCAATGGCCTGAGGCTGGTCACCCTGCGGGCTGAAGGGCGAGACGAGCTTATAACCCATATTTATACGTGGGGAGAGGGACAGGGTCAGCGGTCCACCTTAAGTTTATCCCTTTTCCCATACAGTGCCTTCCGGGGTGTCCTTAAGCTGAATACCCTTGTGCTTGAGCAAATCCCTGATCTCATCAGACTTTTTAAAGTCCCGCGCCTTTCTGGCCAGGTTCCTTTCGTCAATAAATCCGATAATCTCCTGTTCAGTAAGGCCGGTGATATGCACACTGCCACGCTTCATGGACTCCAGAAAGGATGCCGGCTCTTCGGTGAGGATACCGAAAATATCTTTGATCTCATCTACGATTTTTTCAAGCCCGTCTCTGTCAGTCTGGGAAACCTTGGGGTCCTGGTCCAGGGCACGGTTGATCTCGGTGGTAAGGTCATGAAGAGCCGCAATTGCCTTTGCCGTATTGAAGTCATCAGCCATGGCCTCATCGAGTCCTGTTGTGAAGGTGCCAAGAAGACCTTCAAGGCGTGAATCCTTACCTGTTGCCGTATTATGGACAACCCTGTCCAGCATCTCATAGAAGCGTATCAGGGCGTGTCTGGAGGTATTCACTGCATCATGGGAAAAATCGATGGGGCTCCGGTAATGGTGGGATAGGAGGAGCAGCCTTAAGACCTCGGGATGGACGTCCTTGGTGAGCTCGCGGATGGTAATGAAGTTGCCCAGCGACTTGCTCATCTTTTCCCCATCCACCGTGACGAAACCGTTATGTATCCAGTGCCGCACAAAGGGGACCCCATAGGCACTCTCAGATTGGGCAATCTCATTCTCATGATGCGGGAAGATAAGGTCTCTGCCACCGCCGTGGATGTCAAGGGTAGGGCCTAAAAAATGGGTGCTCATGGCCGAGCACTCTATGTGCCAGCCGGGTCTGCCTTTGGACCACGGACTTTCCCACCAGGGTTCACCTTCCTTGCTTCGCTTCCATAACGCAAAATCAAGCGGGTCTTTTTTTAATTCCTCAATATCCACCCGGGCGCCGGCAATCATCTCCTCGGTCCTTCTCCCGCTGAGATTTCCGTAGCCCTTGAAACTTGAGACGCTGAAATAAACGCTGCCGTCATCGGCCTTATATGCGAGCCCCTTGTCCTCAAGAATGCGCACCAGTTCAATGATATCCTTGATGTGGTCCGTGGCCTTAGGCTCGATATCAGCAGACCTCACCTTGAGTGTATCCATGTCGGTCTTGAACTCGTCGATGAATTGGTCCGCTATTTCGCGGTAGGATGTTCCAAGCGTATTGGCCCTGGCAATTATCTTGTCGTCAATGTCCGTGAAGTTCCTCACGTAGGTCAGTTCATAGCCCTTTCTCCTGAGATAACGGGAGATGACGTCGAAGATGATTAAAGAGCGGGCATGGCCGATGTGGCACATGTCATAGACGGTGACCCCGCATACATACATGCCGACCTTGTTGCCTTTCAACGGTTCAAAGGACCTTTTCTTCTTGAAGGGTGTGTTGAATATGTTCAGTTCCATGGATTCTCCTTAGGCACATCCTTAAACGATTATCGTTTTAGGGAATATAAGATTAGCACATGAGGACTTTAGGATAAAGGGGATTTGAGTGGGGAGGTGGATTGATGGGGTTGTAGGAGCGGCTTCAGCCGCGATTCCGGTCTCATCGCGCCTGAAGGCGCTCCTACAGCGGAAAATATGGAGATAAGGGAATTGCTTGTAGGGGGAAGGCTTGCCCTGCCCAGCGATAGGGGGGCAGCAAGCCTCGCTCCTAAGGTGTTCGCCTCTTCAGCAGCACCACCGCCTGTGCGGCAATGGCATGGCCTGCACCGATCTCGCCGAGGCCCTCGTGGGTGCGGAATTTTATAGAAACTGCTGATGGGTCGAGTCTGGTTGCAGATGCGATCGTGTTTATCATCTCCGATCGATAACCGGCCAGCTTTGGCTTTTCGCAGATGCAATTGATGTCGATGTTGCCAAGTTCATACTTGCTGAAAACCGTATCCAGGATTTCGTGAAGCATATTGAAGGAGTTCATCCCCTCGGTTTCTTTTGAGGTGTCCGGGTACAACTCGCCGATATCCGCATGGCCGGCGGCGCCCAGGATGGCATCGCATACAGCGTGAATAATCACGTCTCCATCGGAATGGCCCAGCAGACCTTTATGGTAAGGGATTGTCACCCCCCCAAGGATCAGGGGCCTGTCTTGGACCAGTCTATGAATGTCAAACCCTATTCCAACCCTGTATGGCATCTTAAAATAGCCTCCGCCAAAACGATATCATCCTTGAAGGTTATCTTCACATTGTAAGGGTCACCCTCAACAATCCTTACGGTCTTTCCTGATGCCTCAAGTAAAGCACTGTCGTCGGTGAACAGGCCAACACTACGCGACTTTTCATGGGCCATTATAAGTGTTTTCGTTACAAAGGCCTGGGGTGTCTGTATCTGGTAGAGGTTACTACGAGGTATGGTTTTTATTACCATACCGTCATATGCCTCTTTGAGGGTATCGGTTACCTCAAGGGCAGGGATGCACCCGTCGACGCCTTCCAGACCGGCAATCACCCGGTCAATGAGGATAGATGATATAAAAGGCCTTACCCCGTCATGGATGAGTACGGTTTGGCTTTCATGGGCGCATCGTAATCCGTTCATGACCGATTCCTGTCTGGTCCTGCCGCCCTTTATTATGACAAGGTCCTTAAGCGTATCTGCGAGGATCTGCCGCGCTTGCGGCATATCTTCTTCGGGAACAACAACAAAAAGCTTATCAAGTGCTGCATGGGCATCAAAGCAGGATACCGTCCTCTTCAGGACAGGAATTCCAAGAAGATCAAGAAATTGTTTTTTCAGGCCGAACCGGGCTCCGCTGCCACCTGCAACGATAACTGCGCTAAAGGCCATTGCTTTTCGGGGCTGCGAAGATCATCCTGCCAGCAGGGGTTTGGAGGATGGAGGTAACAACCACATCGATGCTCTGATTCATGAGGCCTTCCCCTTGCTCCACAACCACCATGGTCCCATCGTCAAGGTATGCCACACCCTGGCCGCGCTCCTTGCCCTGCCTTGTTATCAATACCGCCATGCTCTCGCCGGGCAGCACTATGGGTTTTACCGCGTTTGCAAGCTGATTGATGTTCAGGACACTCACGCCCTGGATCTGGGCTATCTTGTTCAGGTTGAAGTCATTAGTCAGGATATCAGCGCCAAGGTCTTTTGCCAAGGCAATGAGCTTGGAGTCAACCTCCTTGATCTTGGGGAAGTCGATCTCCATGACTTCTAATCTTGCGTTCTGGCTCTTCTGGAGCTTGTTAAGGATGTCCAGCCCGCGTCTTCCACGGGCCCTCTTGAGGGGGTCGGATGAATCGGCAATATGCTGGAGCTCATTTAAGATGAACTGAGGTGCAATCAATGTCCCTTCTATGAAACCGGCATCAGAGATGTCCGAGATCCTGCCGTCGATGATAACGCTTGTATCGAGGAGCTTCATCTTGGTGCCCTCGCCCTTGGGCTTTTGATGGAATATGGGCAGAGAGCCAATCTCAGAGCCCCATGCAAGACCCACATTGTAGCCCAGATAGGCGAACATGGTGTTGATGAGGATGAAGAGATAGATTCCGCTGGTATTGAGCCCGATAAGTACATATCCAAAAAGGCTGCCGATGATGAGACCAAGGATTGTCCCGACAAGGCCGCCTGCATAGGCCATGGGGTGGAGTCTGAATCCTTTTGATTCGCTGATGAAAATGGCCAAAAGGCATGTCTCTGCAATGACCGGCAGAATGATGCTCCAGATCCCCCCTCCCATCTGTTCTATTGCATATTGGAAGGAACCGTAGAAGACAACCAGGGCGATAAGGATGCGTAACAACCATTTCATATGAATATCCTATTCTATTTAAGAAGATGATGCCGCATCGATCTTCCCCATGGCGGAAAGGATCATTATTTCAGCATCTTTTTTATCAATTTTCTTGGATATCGAGATCTCGTTGACTAAAAGATTCTTAGCCGTATCGTACATCTTTCTTTCACCGAAGGAGAGCTCTTTGCCCCGTTTGAGGATATTGAGGTCTCGCAGTACCTCGGCGATCTCAAAGGCCGAACCGCTCTTGATCTTCTCCATATATTCGCGATACCTACGGTTCCATGTCTGGTTATCCACATGTACGGATCTTTGCTTCAGGATATCAATGACCTGGTCGATCCCTTTGGTTTTTATGAGTTCTCTGATGCCGACATTTTTAACATTTGAAACAGGGACCATGACAGTCATCTGGGTATCGAGGACCTTCAGTATGATGAAAGATATGCTGGTGCCCGCTATATTCCTGTCTTCCACAGAATCAACTTCAGCAACCCCGTGTGCTGGATATACGACTATATCTCCGACCTTGAACATGAGTAATATCCCTTTCGTTGTATTGGCAACAATAGCAATTCAGCATGATTTAGTCAAGGCTGCATGAGGAATTATCTAAAAAAGATAAATAATTATGGAAGATAGATCCTGTGAAGTCTCTTCGCTGACGTCCTTGGACATACCACTCATGAATCCACTATAAATCCACCCTGCCATGATCTTCAAACCTGGATTTTAAGTTGGAGAGGCGTAAAAACTTGATCCGTTAAAAATCTCAATTTCGCAGCCTGGTGTGTAATGCAAAATCTCTCGGTCCTGAAGGCTGCGAGATTGAGATTTTTAACGGACCTAATTTAAAAACAATACCATGGCCACTATGAG
>Ga0209048_10007362_pt1 | contig 10179 bp, 7 predicted proteins | sample FrelakmetCRP12CR_FD_187146 | JGI IMG/M metagenome (GOLD analysis project Ga0209048, IMG submission 187146) | Freshwater lake sediment microbial communities from the University of Notre Dame, USA, for methane emissions studies - CRP12 CR (SPAdes)... | ecosystem: Environmental > Aquatic >... | reverse complement strand
GGGTGCGGTGCTACAGGCCGGCAGGTTTGTCGGCGCGCCGTTGACGCTGGCCGCCGGCGCGACGGCCGCCGGCTTCCTTTCGTTCCTGCCCACCGATTACCGCGGCGTGTCCGAATTGGGCCTCATCGCTGGTTTTGGCATGCTAATCGCCTTCGCGACCAGCATCACGATCCTGCCGGCCCTGATCCGCCTGCTCAACCCACCGGGCGAGCCGGACCAGCTTGGCTTTTCTTCGCTGGCGCCAGTCGACGAATTTCTGGAGCGGCAGCGTATTCCGATCATCGCTGGCACCGCCATCGTGGTGGTCGCTGGCCTGCCGCTGCTCTATTGGCTCCAATTCGACTTCAATCCGATCAATTTGCGCAACCCAAAATTGGAGGCGGTCGGGACCTATCTCGATCTCAGCCGCGACCCCGCCACCAATACGAATGCGATCGAGGTGCTGGCGCCCTCGTTCAACGAGGCGGGCGTCATTGCGGGGCGCCTGTCGAAGGTGCCGGAGGTTTCGCGTGTCATGACGCTCGCAAGCTTCATCCCGGATCGCCAGCAGGAGAAGCTGTCGCTCATTCGCGACGCAGCAAAGTCGCTCAATGCGGCCTTCGATCCGAAGAACGCACTGGCGCCGCCGACCGATGCGGAAAACGTCGAAGCGCTGAAGGAGGGTGCCGGCCGACTCATCGAATCCGCCGGCGATCAAAAGGGCCCTGGCGCCAGTGCGGCCAAGCGGCTATCCGCGGCGCTCACGACGGTTGCGCGCGCGAACCAGGAGTTGCGCGCCAGGGCTGAGGACGCGTTCATCCCGCCGTTGAAGACGGTGTTGGGCGGCCTGCAGGCTTCGCTCCAGGCACAGCCGGTGACGCGGGAGTCATTGCCGCCCGATCTCGTTCGCGACTGGATAACGCCGGGCGGCCGCGCACGCTTGCAGGCCGCGCCAAAGGGGGATCCCAGCGACAACGACGCGATGCGCCAGTTTGCGCGCGCCGTGCTCGCGGTCGAGCCGAGCGCCATTGAAGGGCCGATCTCGATCCTGGACGCAGGGGATACGATCGTGCGTGCCTTTATCGAGGCCGGCCTCTGGGGGCTGCTGTCGATAGGGATCCTGTTATGGGTTGTGCTCCGGCGGATCGGCGATGTCCTGCTGACGCTCATTCCGCTAATTTTGGCGGGTGTTACGACGCTGGAAATCTGCGTGTTGATCGGCCTTCCGCTCAATTTCGCCAATATCATCGCGCTGCCGCTGCTGCTCGGCCTCGGCGTCGCCTTCAAGATCTACTACATCATCGCATGGCGCGAGGGACAGACGAACCTCTTGCAAACGAGCCTCACGCGCGCCGTGATCTTCAGCGCGCTCACCACCGCCACTGCGTTCGGCAGCCTGTGGTTTTCCAGCCACCCAGGCACTGCCAGCATGGGCAAATTGTTGGCCCTGTCGCTAACGTGCACGCTCGCGGCGGCGGTATTGTTCCAGCCGGTTCTCATGGGCAAGCCACGCATTGGAAAATTGAGCAACAGTAAGCCAAGCAACGATAAGCCAAGCAATAGCAAGCCGCGCAATCGCAAGTCACGCGGCGGCAAGACACGCAAAGTCGCACCCGGTACCGAGGCTTGACACTTGACGCGTGCGACGCTCGCGATAGTGCTCACGCGCGGTTGGGAATGAATTCAGGGAGAGCTGATGATGATCCGCAAACTTGTGCTGGTGGCCGTGCTCACGGTCGCGTCCTCGACAGTCATCGCGCAGGGTTCGATGCACGGCGCGCCCGAAAAGAAGGGCGCGTCCGAGGAGCAGGGCACGCCCGAGGAGCAGGCGGCATGCCGCCCCGACGTCCGCCGATTCTGCTATGCTATCAAACAGGGGGCGGACAACGGGAGTTTCCTCTCCTGCCTGCAGAAGCACCGCGAGAAGCTCAGCGGCGCCTGCCGCGCCGTGCTGGAAAGCCACTGGATGTGATGCGCGTCGAGTGAACGCGGCTAGCGCATGATCCCGGAAAGTAGGGACCGGTTTTCGGAAAAGATCATGCGCAAGCAAAATGTTAGGTCTAGGCTCTGATTCAATTAGAACGGATCAGACTCTAAGGCTTGACCGCGTGACAGATATAATATGAGCCGACCAGGAACTCTTCCTTGTCGAACTCGCTGGCGACTTGCTTGAGGTCTTCCCAAGGCCGGATATAGGGATTGCCGATCATCGTCCACTTCATCAGCCAGAGACTGAACGGCAGGATGAACCGCCCGCCTGGACCGGGCGGCAGCTTGGCGTCCATGATCACCAAACGGCCGCCAGAACGCAGCTGTTGCCAGGCTTGGCGCAGCACCTTCGTATGATGCGGCATGGTGTTGTAGGACAGGCTGAAAAAAACGCCGTCGAGTTCCTCGGGCGCGATGAAGTCGGCGGCATCGCCCTGCGTCAAGCTGATATTGTTCCAGCCATGCTGACCGAGCATCATGTTCGCCTTGCGCAACATGCCGGAGGACAGATCAACGCCGTAGATGTAGCCCGACCGCCCAACCGCTTGGTATAGATAGGGGAAATTCCGCCCGGTTCCGCATCCCACTTCGAGGACGCGATCACCAGGCCGCAGAGCTAGGCGGTCGACCGCTTTCTTGCGCAGACCGCGCGGAAGGAAAAGCAGCCATTCGAAGAATGGAATCAGGCCAGCGAGCCGATCGTAGCGTTGTGAAACTGCGGATTGGTGAAAATCCACCCACTCGTGGGCCATACAATTCGCCCCGGTATTCGAAACCAAAACCGCTTCCGTCAAAGCGGCATTCCAAATATTTATACAGAGTTTATATTTATGCGCAATAAAAGCGAGCGGTTTCCGGGTTTCATTTCGCGCTAGCACCCTAGCGATGCAGAAGGAGAGGATGCCGTGGCAGCCCCGCGCGATGGTGGCGGCAACGGCGAGCTGCTCGGAGCGGCTGCCCGCAGATGGTCACGGCGCCTGGCCCCACGCCGATGCGCGCCACGAAGGCCAGCCAGGTGATGGCAATGAGGAGAAGTCTGGTTTTCAGCGGCATCACATTCCGAATCTGACAGGGCGACCTTCCGTTAGGCTCTTGTAGCGCGCGAGCGCCCAAAGCGGAAAGAATTTTGCATAGCCGTGGTAGCGCAAATAGAAAACGCGGGGAAAACCGGTCGCGGTATAGCGCTCCTCCGCCCACAACCCGTCGGGTCCCTGCGTGCGCAGGAGGAAGTCAATCCCGCGTGCGACCGCCGGGTGGCGGACCTCGCCCGCCACCATCAGGCCGATCAGCGCCCAGGAAGTCTGCGAGGCCGTGCTCGGGGCGGACTCATAGCCGTGGTAGTCGAGCTTGTAGCTCGTCCCGTCCTCGCCCCAGCCGCCGTCGGCATTCTCGATGGAGATGAGCCAGTCGACCGCCTTACGCATCGCGGGGGAAGCGGGATCGAACCCAGCGGCGTTGAGGCCGCACAGCACCGACCAAGTGCCGTAGATGTAGTTCATGCCCCAGCGGCCGTACCAACTTCCGTCCGCGAGCTGGGTGCGGCGAAGATAATCGAGTGCGCTGTGCAAGGCCGGACTCGTTTCCGCCCGCTCGCCGAGCTGCGCCAGCATCGACGCGCAGCGACCGGTTACGTCTTCGATCGGCGGGTCGAGTAGGGCGCCGTGATCGGAGAATGGAATGTTGTTGAGGTACAGGTAGTTGTTGTCGGCATCGAAGGCGCCCCAGCCGCCGTTGCGACTCTGCAGGCCGGAGACCCATTCACGCCCGCGGTCGATCGCCCGCTGGAACCGCGTGTCGCCGAGGATACCCTGCGCGCGGTCCATCGCCATGACCACCACGGCGGTGTCGTCGAGGTCGGGGTAGTGCGGGTTGGCATACTGGAATGCCCACCCGCCGGGACGCACGTGCGGCCGGTGGGCGATCCAGTCGCCGGCTACGTCGAGCACTTGCAACGGTTGCAGCCATTTCAGTCCGGCAGCGGCGCTTTCGACCGCAGGCTTGGTGCCGACCTCGAGTAGCGTGTGACACACCAGCGCGGTGTCCCACACCGGCGACACGCAGGGCTGGCAATAGGCTTCCTCAGGCTTCACGATCAGGAGCTTCTCCAGCGACGCGCGCGCAGTCACGTAATCCGGATGGTCGCGCTTGTAGGCCAACACGTCATACATCATGACTGAATTGGCTATGGCGGGAAAAATTGCGCCAAGTCCATTCTCGCCGTTGATGCGTTCGGTGACGAAGGCCACGGCCTTGCCGGTCGCGCGCCTCCGCGTGCCCTCGGGGAAGGCGGGCTCGATGCGGCGCAGCACGGCGTCGATGCCGCGGAACAGCAGAAACCAGAACCATTTCTGGTGCGGCGCTTTGGAGGGCGGGCCCACGGTCTGCGGCGGCTCTAGGAACAATTCTTCGATCCCGATGCCCTTTGGATTGCGCGCCTTCGGCTTGAGAGCCTGGAGCACGAGCAGTGGCACGATCACCGTGCGTGCCCAGTACGAGATCTTGGAGAGGTGGAACGGAAACCATCTCGGCAGGAGCATGATCTCGACCGGCATCACCGGCACGCAACGCCACGTCAGGATGCCGAACAGCGCCAGCAGGACGCGGGTGAAGACGTTGCTCTTCGCCGCGCCACCCCGCGCGCGGATCGCCTCGCGCGCCCGGCGCATGTGCACAGCTTGTGTGTTGTCGCCGATCATCTTGAGCGCGAAATAGGCCTTCACGCTGGCGCTCATGTCGAAATCACCGTCGTGAAACAAAGGCCAGCCGCCATGCGCGCCCTGGATGCGGCGCAGATACACCGCGAACTTCGCTTCCAGCGGCGCGTTCACCGGTTCGCCGAGATAGTGCCGAAGCAGCAAATACTCGGCCGGGATGGTGGCGTCGGCTTCGAGCTCGAAGACCCAATGGCCGTCGGGACGCTGGCGCGCGAGCAGCGCATCGGTCGCCGCCGCGATTGCGCGGTCGAGCGCGGAAGGCGTCGTTTTTGGCATGCTGTCGGTCAGATGATTTGAGGTGTCGGACATCGTTCCTGCCGCTAGGTCGTTTCGCCGATCAGTTCGGCCGCCCGGTTGCCCGAGCGTATCGCCCCCTCGATCGTCGCCGGCAGCCCCGTCGCGGTCCAATCGCCGGCGAGAAGAAGATTGTTCCAACGCGTCCGCGCGCCCGGGCGTTTGGCGTTCTCGCGCGGCAGGGCGGCGAAGGTCGCACGCCGTTCCCGCACGATTTGCCACGGGGGCAGAGGGCCTGCAATGCTTGCGATCTCGGCGACCTCTCGCCAGATCCGGGAAGCGAGTTCCTCGCGCGGCGTATCGAGCATCCGATCGGCGCTGCTGATAGTGACGGAGAGGCGGTCGGGAAAGGCGAACAGCCATTCGACCATGCCGTTGACGATCCCGGTCATCGGTGTGAGCCCGGCGGGCGGGTCGACGCGGAAATGGGCATTGACGATGGCGCGGAACTCGGTCGGCGTCGACAAGCCGGGGACGAGCGATGCCGCCACCACGGGCGGCACCGCGAGGACGATGGCATCGTCTGGGCGCAGCGGCACGGAGACATCGCCGAAATCGAGCCCCGTCACGCGGTCCGCGTCGAATGCGAGGGCGTGCAACCGCTGGCCGAAGGCGACGTTTCCTCCGTTCGCTTCGACGAACCGCAGCGCCGGCTCGGCGAAGGCTGCCGACAGTCCGTCGCGCGCGAACAGCGGGTGGTAGCGGCGCCCACCGGCCGCCAGCGTCTCGCGGATCACCGCCGCGGCGAGATCGGCGGAGCTCTCCGGCGGTTCGGTATTGAGCGCCGCCAGCAGGAACGGCCTGGTCAGCCGTTCGTAAATCGGCCCCTTGCAGTCCAGCACCTCGCCGATCATCGCGCCCGGCGCGGCGCGCAGCAGGCGCAGGAATGAGAGATAATCGCGCGCCCGCGTGCCGGGCACCCGGCGTCTCGGATCGAAAATCCACCACGGCACCGGCCCGTCGTTGGCGCGCACGGTCCAGCGCTCACCCGTCGCGAGATCGATAAACGGGAAGCTCGCACTCCCGGGCCCCGCCAGATGATCGCGCGCGCCGATGGTGTCGAGAAATGCAAGCGCCGCGCGGTTGCCGGAGAGAACGAGATGGTTGCCGTTGTCGATCAACATCCCGAGCGAGGGGTCGTGATACGAGCGGCAGCGCCCGCCCGCCTGGTTAGTCGCCTCGTGCACGATCACACGTGCGCCCTGCGCAACAAGCCGAACGGCGGCGGCGAGGCCGGCGAGACCGGCGCCAATGATGTGGATCAAGCGCGGCATCACACGATGGCGTAGCGCAGGAGTATCCAGAGGAATTGCCAGCGACGCAGGCGCACCGGCGCGCGCGGCGCTTGCCATCCGCGCGCGATCATCTGGTCGAGCACCATGCGGTAGGCCGTCGCCATGATGTGCGGCGTACGCATGGCGTGGCGGGCGCTCCGCGCCATGATCGCCTCGGCTTGCGCAAAATGGCCCTCCGCGAGCGCAACGACCGACGCGCAGGCTTGGCCGATCGCTGGGTTCGCCAGCGTCGCCGCGGGGTCGCTTGTCGTGATACCGGCGTTGTCCAGCGCCTCCCGCGGCAGATAGAGGCGGCCGATGGCCGCGTCCTCGTCAAGGTCGCGCAGGATGTTTGTGAGTTGCAGTGCGCGCCCGAGATGACGAGCAAGCGCGAGTCCTGCCTCCTTCTCCATTCCGAACACGCGAACGCTCAGCCGGCCTACAGCGCTCGCGACGCGGTTGCAATAGAGGTCAAGGATCGCGAGATTGGGCGCACAGATGTTGGAAACTACGTCCATCTCCATGCCGTCGATGACGTCGAGGAAGTCCTTGCGCTGCAGGTCGAAGCCGCGCACGGTCCGCGTGAGCCCACGCAGGTGCGGCGGTGCTGCGCCGGCGTAGAGCGCGTCGATATCATTGCGCCAGCGCTGCAATTGATCGAGGCGCACGTCGCGCGGGCCGCCGCCGTCGGCAATGTCATCGACCGCGCGGCAGAACGAGTAGATCTCGAACATTGCCTCGCGTTGCACCTTCGACATAATACGCATGGCCGCGTAGAACGAGCTGCCAGACGCGCGCTGGTCAGCTCCCGATGCGGGTTCGTCGGTCACGGAACTCTCACGGCTGTGCCGCCGAGGCGGGACGGTGAAGGCCGACGCGGCGCGTGGCGCCCTTGAGCAGGGCGAAGAGGGCGAAGCCGGCGACGCCGAGCTTGCCGAGGTGCACGCGCTCGCTCAAGGGATCGCGACTGGCGAGCATATGGGTGAGATGCCGCGCCAGCGTTTGGATGACCGAGATCTCGAGCCCGAGCCGCAAATCCTCGACCAAGACCGGCAGCGCATCGCCCTCCCGCAGCAGCGCCTCGGTGCGCTTCGCCAGCCCTGCGATGCAACGCCGCAGCTCCGGCGACGCCTTGGCCGCGCCGAGCGCCTCGACGCCGAGGCCGCAAGCGGCGAGTGCGTCAAGCGGCACGTAGGCACGGTCGAGATTGCGGTAATCTGCTGCGCAGTCCTGTAGATGGTTAATAATTTGCAGCGCCGCGCAGATAGCGTCGGAAGCGAACCAAGTGTCGTGGCTCTCGCCGTGCACGTCGAGCACGAAACGCCCGACCGGCATCGCGGAGTAGGCGCAGTACGCCATGAGGTCGTCCCAATTGCGGTAGCGCCGCTTGCTGGCGTCGAGGCGAAACGCCTTGAGAAGATCCTGCGCATGATGCGCCGATAGGCCGCGCTCAGCAAGCGCGCGACGCAGCGTTACCGTTTGCGCGCTGTCGTCGCTGGCGCCAAGCAGATCCGCCTCCATACGGTCCAGCAAGTTGAGCTTCTCCTGCGCCGAAAGCGAGGGGTGGTCGGCGATGTCGTCGGCGCTGCGCACGAACTCGTAGAAGGCGAGGATCAACGCGCGGTGGTGCGGATGGATGAGCCACGACGCTACGGGGAAATTTTCGTCGCGGTGGGTTTTGCCGGACCGAAATACCGTGGCATTGATCATCGCACGCCGTTCACGTTCGCCTGAATGCGGCCTTTCCACAGGCCGCCGCGCTTCCGTGCATATTGATAGGCGGAGTCAAGGGTAAATGCCATGTAGGCTAGCGCGACCGCCGGTAGAAACGGCCCCCAAAGTGGTGACAGCCGGTAGAACCGCAGCATCGGTTGGAACGCGATCGCCATGATCGCCCAGGAGAGGAGGCCGAGCGTCTGCGCAAGGCCGTGGCTGAATAGCGCCAGCAGAATCGGCATCAGATAGGTGAGCGCGATGCCGGCCACCGTTGCTGCGAGGAGTAGCGGCGAATAGCGAAGCTGCGCATAGGCCGAGCGCGCAACCATGCGCCGGATGTCCTGCACCGTCACGTAAGCGCGGATGCTGCGCACGCGCTCCGTCAGGCTGAGCCGGATTGGCCCCTGCGCCTTGAGGTTGCGCGCTAGCGCGCAGTCGTCGATCAGTGCGTCACGGATTTCCTCGATGCCGCCAGCCGCGCAGAGTGCATCGCGGCGCACCAGCATGCAGCCGCCGGCCGCCGCTGCGGTTGTGCGGTCGTGGCGCTCCACCCAGGCGAAAGGGTAGAGCATCTGGAACAAAAAGATGAACGCCGGAATAAACGCGCGCTCCGCGAAGCTCTCGCAGCGCAACTTGGCCATCAGCGAAGTGAGCACGAGACCTTCCGCCTGCGCCTGCGAAACGAGGCGCGTGAGCGCATCGGGGCCGTAGACAATGTCGGCGTCGGTGAGCAGCAGATAGGTGGGCTCGCTTATCAGCGCGCGCTCAACGCCTTGCTTCATCGCCCACAACTTGCCCGTCCACCCCGCCGGTAGCGCCGCGCTGGGCAGGACGGTCAGCCCATCCGCGGTCGCCGCCGCGGCCTGTCGCGCGACTTCGGCCGTGCCGTCGGTGCTGTGATCGTCCACGAGGATGACAGAGAACGGGCCCGGATAATCCTGCCGCAGCAGCGAGGCGATGGTCTCGCCGACGCCTTGGGCCTCGTCACGCGCCGGGATAACGGCCGTGACGGCTGGCCATGCCGACAGCGCGGGGCCGCCTTGATCGCGTTCGGCAGCGAGCCAGAAACCGCCGCGCCCCACAATTAAATATACCCACACCGCGAACGCGGCTGAGGCTACGAGGTTCGCCACCATTTGGCCGAAACGTTCCTCCGGATTGGCGGCCGGGCACTCCGGATGCGAGTAACAGTGCAAGCTGTAAATTATATGGCGAGTCCGGCGAGATTTCCAAGGCCCGTGCGAGCGCGCTTCGCGGTTGCCCGGGGCGACCAAGGCCACATGAGCAGCGTCGGACATGAGCTGGTGACGAGGGCGAGCGGCTAGGCGAGGCTTGATCGCAAACGACGACCTTCCCGCCATCATCGTCAACCCGTCCACCCCGATCGCTACATTATCGGCGGGGGGAACGTGCTGTTTTCCCACATCCTGGTGGACATCTCCACGATGGTCGGCCGCCGCCCGCCTCGCCGATTCGATTGAATAGTTCGACAAGGCCAGTTACTTTAAATGGTCGCCGAACCCCGGCTCGGTCTAACGGCCCACCCACGGACGGCGCGAATGTCGTCGAAAGCGGGGGCGACGATGACTGTTTCCAGTGAAGCCTTCCTGTCGCAGCTCACTGCGGTGGCCGCGGACATCGAGAGTCTGATCGATCGCCTCCTCGCCGCGCCAGCGATCGAGGGCGAGCGCGCGCGCCCGCAGCGCCTGCTCGATGCTATGCGCTACGCGACCCTCAATGGGGGCAAGCGTTTCCGTCCTTTTCTCGTGGTCGCCACCGCTGCGCTGTTCGACGTGCCCCGCAAACGTGCGCTGATGGTCGGCGCGGCGCTCGAATGTGTGCATTGTTACTCGCTGTTGCACGATGACCTGCCGGCGATGGACGACGATGATCTGCGGCGCGGGCACCCGACCGCCCACAAGGCGTTCGACGAGGCGACTGCGATATTGGCAGGCGACGGGCTCCTGACCTTCGCCTTCGACATTCTCGCGCGCTCCGACGTGCATCCCAACCCCGCGGTGCGCATCGAGCTGCTGCTGGCGCTCGCGCGCGCGTCGGGGCTCGGCGGCATGGTGGGCGGGCAGATGCTCGACCTCACCGCCGAAGGCCGCTTTGCCGACGGCCGGCCGCAGGCGTTCGACGAGGCCGCGGTGGCGACGCTGCAGGCGATGAAGACCGGCGCGCTGCTGCGTTTCGCCTGCATGGCAGGTGGT
>Ga0209048_10007361_pt1 | contig 10180 bp, 11 predicted proteins | sample FrelakmetCRP12CR_FD_187146 | JGI IMG/M metagenome (GOLD analysis project Ga0209048, IMG submission 187146) | Freshwater lake sediment microbial communities from the University of Notre Dame, USA, for methane emissions studies - CRP12 CR (SPAdes)... | ecosystem: Environmental > Aquatic >... | reverse complement strand
GCGCCGCGCCGCCCGCGTCGAGCAGCGCACCCACGTCGGCGTCGTCGAGACGTCGGAACGCCCGGCGCCCGTTGGAGCGGGCCAGGACCGCCACCTCGAGCTCCGACGCGGCGATCGTGCGGTCGGGCCCGGCGAGGGCCCGCGTGGCCACCTGCACGGCGCCGGCGAGCCCCAGTCCGGGCTGCCAGGCCTCGTTCAGGCGGCCGGCCAGGCTGTCGGCCTCGCCGCCCAGGACGCTGAAGCGCTGCTCGTCCATGACCGTGCCGTCGTAGAGGATGTGGAAGAGCTGGTCCTGGCCGAAGGTGCCACCCACCTCGGCCACGAGGATCTCGACCTCCATGGGCTTCATCTCGTGGGTGAAGATCTGCCCGAGGATCTGGGCGTACTGGTTGGCCAGGCTCCGGGCGTCGACGTCGTCGCGGCTGTACTGGTAGCCCTTGATGTCGGCGGCGCGGATCCCGGCCACTCGGAGCTGGTCGAACTCGTTGTACTTCCCGACCCCGGCGAAGGCGATGCGGTCGTAGATCTCACTGACCTTGCGCAGGGTGTTCGACGGGTTCTCGGCCACGATCACGATGCCGTCCTCGTAGGTCACGGCGCACAGGCTGCGCCCGCGAGCGATCCCCTTGCGGGCGTAGTCGGCCCGGTCCTTCATCACCTGCTCGGGAGGGGCGTAGAACGGCATGCTCATCGCGCACCTCCGAGGGATTCGACCAGGAGGCGGAAGCGACGCTCGAGATCGCCGTCGTCGATCCGGCGGAAGCCCTCACCGTCGATGACGGCCACGACGGGGAAGATGCCCCGGACCAGGTCCGGGCCGCCGGTGGCCGAGTCCACGTCGGCCGCCTCCCAGAGGGCCCGCAGCGCGAGGTCCACGGCCTCGTCGACGCTGGCGCCCTCACGGAAGCCCAGCTTGATCACGGTCCCGGCCTGGAGGCTGCCCGAGCCCGTCGCCACCTGGTTGCGCTCCTCGTAGCGGCCACCGGTGACGTCGAAGTCGAACAGACGGCCCAGGCCGCGCCGATGGTCCCACCCGGCGAAGATCGGCACGACCACCATGCCCTGGTAGGCGGCGGGCAGGTTGGCACGGACCATCTGGGAGAGCTGGTTGGCCTTGCCGTCGAGGCTGAGCGCCACCCCCTCCACCTTCTCGTAGTGCTCGAGCTGGAGCTGGTACACCTTCACCATCTCCATCGCCGGCCCGGCCGCACCGGCGATCGCCACGCCCGACCACCGGTCGGCGGGCAGCACCTTTTCCATCTCGCGGTGGCTGATCAGGTTCCCCGAGGTCGCCCGGCGGTCACCGGCCATGACGACGCCGCCGGCGTAGCGCAGGGCCACGCACGTCGTGGCGTGGGTGAGCTCCAACGGCGAGCCCGATCGGTCTGGGACCGCGGCGAAGGGCGACAGGCCCACGCGCTGGAGCAGGCTGGAGAAATCGGGCCCGGGGTCCCGGGTCGGCTCGAACAACGGCATGGACATAAGGACCGCCAGGTTACCCGGGGCGACGCCCGAGGTTCCGGTCCCGCCGGCGACCGGACCGCCTACTGACCGCCCTTTTGGACGTAGCTGCGCACGAACTCCTCGGCGTTCGCGTCGAGCACCTCGTCGATCTCGTCGAGGAGGTCGTCGAGCTCCGCCTTCAGCTTCTCACCACGCTCCGACGAAGGCGCGACCTCCTCGGTCTCGACGTCCTCGGTGCGCTGGGGTGCCGGTTTCTGCTTCTGCTGACGTTCGGCCATGACGGCGTCTCCTCACGAACCCAGGCGGTCGAGCAGCTCGGCCGCCGTGGTGCACTCGTCGATCAACCTACCCACCAGCTCGGCGGTTCCGCGCAGCGGCTCCATCATCGGGACCCGTCGGAGCGGATCGCGACCGATGTCGAAGACCATGGAGTCCCAGTTGGCCGCCACGATGTCATCGGGCCACTTGGCCAGGCAGCGCCCCCGGAAGTAGGCGCGGGTGGTGCGGGGCGGCTCGCTGACGGCGGCTTCCACCTCGTCGGGGGCGACCAGGGTCTCCATGCCGACGCGGGCGAACAGCGAGCGGTGCGGGCGCATGTCGTGGTACTGGAGGTCGATCGCCCGCAAGCGGGCGTCGCCCGGCGCCATCGAGTGGCGGTCGCGCATCCCCTGCACGAGCCGGTACTTGGCCACCCAGTCCAGCTGATCGGCCAGCCCGAGCGGATCCGACTCGAGCCCGGACAGGACCGCCTCCCAGCGACGCAGGACGTCGGCGCCGACCTCCTCGCCCACCGAGGCCAGTCCCCGTTCCTGGGCCCACTTGGCCGCCGACTCGTAGAGCTGCCACTGCAGGTCGATGGCGCTCATCCGGCGGCCGTCGCGCAGGATCACCAGGCGTTCGAGCGAGGGGTCCCAGGAGACCTCCTTGATGGCCTGGACCGGCTTGGCCAGGACCAGGTCGTCGGGGGCGAGGCCGTCCTCGATCATCGACAGCACGATCGCGGTCGTGCCCACCTTCAGGTACGTCGCCACCTCGGAGAGGTTGGCATCGCCGACGATCACGTGGAGGCGGCGGTACTTGCTCTGGTCGGCGTGGGGCTCGTCGCGGGTGTTGACGATCGGGCGCTTCAAGGTGGTCTCGAGGCCGACCTCCTCTTCGAAGAAGTCGGCTCGCTGGCTCACCTGGAAGGGCACCTCGGTGACACCCACGCCGGCCAGCTCGCAGCCCACCTTGCCCGCCCCGCAGTAGATCTGACGGGTGACGAAGTGCGGCGTGATCTGGGCGGCCAGCCGGCCGAACGGAACGGCCCGGTCGACGAGGTAGTTCTCGTGGCAGCCGTAGCTGTTGCCCTTGCCGTCGGAGTTGTTCTTGTAGGCCACGAGCTCGGCTCCGGGGGCCAAGGTGGCGGCGGCCCGCTCCATCGAACGCCGCACGATCAGCTCCGCAGCGCGGTCGAAGCGCACGATCTCGAGCGCGTCGATGCACTCGGGCGTGGAGATCTCCGGATGGGCGTGGTCGACGTAGTACCGGGCGCCGTTGGTCAGCACGGCGTTGACCAGGTGGGTCTCCACCTCGGGGGGCAGCGCGTCGTCGGGCAGCCAGCCCCGGGCATCCACACCGGGGTGCTCGTCGTCGAAGTCCCAGCCGACGCGGCGCTGGAAGGCGCTCACGTACGCGTTGATCAGCATCGACGACGCGGCGATCGGGTTGGCGTCGGGGGTGCCGCTGAGCAGGATGCCGTACTCGGTCTCGACGCCGATCACCTTGCGGATCGCCATGGGCCGACCCTACAGGTACTGCCCGGTGGCGACGCGTTCGATGGCCCGACCCCCGTCGGCGTCGGGGTTCTCGGTGTGCACGAGGGTCCTGATGAACACGATCCGCTCACCCTTCTTGCCCGAGATCTTGGCCCAGTCGTCGGGGTTGGTCGTGTTCGGAAGGTCCTCGTGCTCCTTGTACTCCTGCTTGATCGAGGCCAGCATGTCCTCGGTCCGGATGCCGCGCGGTCCACCGGACAGCAACCGCTTGATCGCCAGCTTCTTGGCCCGCCGCACGATGTTCTCGATCATGGCGCCCGAAGCGAAGTCCTTGTAGTAGAGGATCTCCTTCTCGCCGCTCTGGTAGGTCACCTCCAGGAACCGGTTGGCGTCGTCGGTCCGGTACATCTCCTCGACCGTCCGTTCGATCATCGCCGCCACGGTCTTGTCGCGGTCGTCGCCGCCCCGGTCGCGCACCTCGTCCTCGGCCAACGGGAGATCAGAGGTCAGGTACCGGCCGAAGATCTGCGCGGCGGCCACGGCGCTGGGCCGCTCGATCTTGATCTTCACGTCGAGGCGGCCCGGCCGAAGGATGGCCGGATCGATCAGGTCCTCACGGTTGGAGGCGCCGATGACGATGACGTTGCGCAGGCTCTCGACGCCGTCGATCTCGGCCAGGAGCTGCGGCACGATCGTGGACTCCATGTCCGAGCTGATCCCGGTCCCGCGGGTGCGGAACATCGAGTCCATCTCGTCGAAGAACACGATGACCGGCCAGCCCTCCTCGCTCTTCTCCCTGGCCCGCTGGAACACGAGCCGGATCTGGCGCTCGGTCTCCCCCACGTACTTGTTCAACAGCTCGGGACCCTTGATGTTGAAGAAGTAGCTCTTGGCCTTGGCATCACCGGTCGCTTCGGCGACCTTCTTGGCCAGGGAGTTGGCCACCGCCTTGGCGATCAGGGTCTTGCCGCAGCCCGGGGGACCGTAGAGCAAGATGCCCTTCGGGGCCGGCAACCGGTGCTCGGCGAAGAGGTCCTGGTGCAGGAACGGCAGCTCCACGGCGTCCGCGATCATCTCGATCTGGTCGTCGAGGCCTCCGACGTCGGCGTAGCTGATGTCGGGCACCTCTTCGAGCACGAGGTCCTCGACCTCGGGCCGAGGGAGCTTTTCGAGCAGGAGCCCGGAGCGGGCGTCCATGAGCAAGGTGTCGCCGGCGCGCAGGCGAAGACCCCGCAACGCGTCGGCCAGCTCGGCGACGCGCTCTTCGTCGGCCCGCCCCGTGACCAGGGCCCGAACGCCGTCCTCGAGCACCTCCTTGATCGTCACCACCTCGCCCTGGCCGTCGGCGCTGCGGGCCATCACGACGTTGAAGCTCTCGTTCAGCACGACCTCCGAACCCCGCTCCAGCGTCTCGAGGTCGATGTCGGGGTGGGTGTTCACCCGCATCTTGCGGCCCGACGCCAGCACGTCGACGGTTCCGTCGTCGTTCTTGCCGACGACGACGCCGTAGGCCGCCGGGGGCTGGGTGAGCTTGTCCACCTCCTCGCGCAGCGACGCGATGTGCTCGCGCGACTCGCGCAACATGTAGGAGAGCTTCTCGTTCTGGGAGACCGCCTGGGAGAGCTGGCCCTTGGTCTCGAGCAGGCGCTCCTCGAGCGTGCGGACCCGCTTGGGCGCGTCCTGGAGCTTGCGGCGCAAGCCCTGCACCTCCTCTTCGAGGACGGCGGCGTGCTGGCGCAGTTCGTCGAGCTCGGCCGCCTGACGATCGTTCTCGCTCATGGGGACCACCTCCCTGCGTCGATGGTCGGACGCTACACGCGGGGCTTGAGGATTCGGCGGCGACGGAGATGACGGCCGTGTGAACCCGTCCAGGGGCGTCGCGCCCCCGCCGGATACCGATCGCGCCGGCGCTGCGGGTACATTGCACACCGGAGCGCTCGGCTCGGCAACGTGCGCGCACCCGCCTGCCACGCCGCAGCCGACGCCACAGCCGACACGACAGCCGACACGACACACGGAAGGGCCCCCTGGCATGAAGGTCTGGATCGATCAGGATCTGTGCACGGGCGACGGTCTCTGCGAGGAGATCGCGCCGGACGTCTTCACCCTCCTCGACGACGGTCTGGCCTACGTGAAGGAGGGCTCGAAGGTCTTCGCCACCGCGCAGGGCAACGCCCAGGGCGCCGAAGGCATGGCCAACATCCCCGACGGCCTGCTCGACGCGGTCATCGAGGCGGCCGAGGAGTGCCCCGGGGAGTGCATCTTCATCGAGGTCGAGTAGCCGGTTCGATCTGGTGACCCGGTTCGATCTGGGTCGCAGCCCGAAGCGTCGTGGTGGCGACGCCCGCTCGGTTCACCCCCCGCTCGGTGCACCGAGGTGTCGTGCGCTCGTGAGGAAGCCCGTGTGGGCCACCATCCGGTGGTCGGGTCGCACGATCTGGCCCTCGATGTGCCAACCCCGGTGCAGCACCTCGATCGTGGCGGCCCCCAGCCAGGGACCCCGGCCGAGCGCCGCGTGGAGCTGCGCGGCCTGCGTGATCTGAGGGGTGTAGGCCACCAGGATCCCTCCGGGCCGCAGCACGGCCAGTGCCGGCTCCACGACGCGCCACGGTTCGGGGAGGTCGAGCACGACCCGGTCGTAGGGGTCCGTCGGCGGATCGATCCCCTCGTAGACGTCGCGCTGGTGCACGTCGTAGCGCTCGAGCGCCTCCGGCCCGAGGAACGAGGCCACGTTGGCCCGGGCCCGGGCGGCGAAGTCGTCACGCAGCTCGTAGCCGGTCACGAGCGCCCCGGCCCGCAGCAGGGCCATCGAGAGGGCGCCCGATCCGACGCCCGACTCGAGCACCCGGGACCCGGGGGCGACGTCGGCCAGCATCAGGATCGGCGCGATGTCCTTGGGGTAGATGACCTGGGCGCCGCGTGGCATCTTGACGATGAAGTCGGCCAGGGTCGGTCGCAGCGCGACGTAGGCGACACCCCGGCTGGCCTTGACCTTGACGCCCTCGGGGCGCCCGATCAGGTCGTCGTGGGCCAGCACGCCGGCATGGCTGTGGAACTCGCCGCCGGCCTTCAGGGTGACGAGGTAGCGCCGGCCCTTGGGATCGGACAGGAGGACCTTGTCACCCTCGGCCAGGGTCATCGCCGCCGCCGCGGCGCGCTCACCGGCACGGGTTGGTGGGCCCGGGCCCGCTCGACGACGCTGCAGAAGGCGCACGTCTCGTTCGTCGTGGCCGAGCCGCAGCGATTGCAGGTCTGCAGCCCGCCGTCGGAGTCCGACGCGATGTCGCTTCGGAAACGGGCGACGGCCCGGTCCAGGAAGCCCAGGTAGAACGCGGCCTTCGTGCCCGGGGACCGGGCCTCGAGGGTGTTGAGCACCTCCTTGTAGCCGAGGTGGCGGTTGCCGGCGGCCAGGGGGCACTCCTCGACCTGGTAGTCGATCCGCCGCAGGACGCACCACGCCGCCGTCTCGCGTTCGGTCAGGCGCACGAGGGGCTTCACCTTGCGGGCGAAGCCGTGGCGCGCCGGGAGCGCAGGGACCTGGCGTCCGAGGTACTCGGTGTTCCACGTGAGCGTGTTGCCGAAGAGCACCGCCGCCTCGTCGTCGAGGTTGTGGCCGGTGGCCACGACGTCGTAGCCGCCGTCGCGGGCCGCCTCGTCGAAAAGGTGGCGCTTCGACAGCCCGCAGGCCGAGCAGGGGGGCCGGCCGGTGGCCGCGGCCGCCGTCGGCACGTCGAAGCCCCGGTCGGCCCGCAGGTCGATCTCGAGCAGGGTTGCGCCACGGTCGTCGGCGAAGGCCCGGGCGCACCGGGTGGACTGGTCGCTGTAGTCGCCGATGCCGAGCCCCAGGTGCAGACCGTCGGCGGCGTAGCCGTGCTCGAGCAGCAGGTCCCACAGGGCGAGCGAGTCCTTCCCACCTGACACGGCCACGAGGACTCGGTCCCCGGGGGCGATCATCTCGAAGTCCTCGATCGCCCGCACGACCTGGCGGCGGGTGAAGGCCAGGAAGTGCTCCGGGCAGAAGTTCGCGTTGTGCCGGGGAAGGTCGATGACCGCCGGTCCACGGCACACCCGGCACTTCACCGCGCACCACCGGAGATGACCGGACGGACCTCGACCACGTCGTCGTCGGCGAGGAGCGCGTCCCCCGGCACCAGCGCGTCCCCCCGGATCACGAGCACCGACTCCCGGTTCAGCTCGAGGCGGGCGATGAGCGCGTGGACCCGGATCGGCCCCGGGACGTCGATCTCACGGCGGGGGTTGCGCAAGAGGACCTTCATGGCCGGCTCCTTCTGGCCCACCCCGAGCCCTCGGGCCCAGGGTTCAGGTCCGCCGCCGTCGGCGAGGGGCCGACTCCAGGGCCCTGATCACGACGGACTGACCCGGTTGCAGGATCTCGGTCGCCGCGAGCTCACCCTCCCGGACCCAGAGCCACCGGGCCCCGCGAACGCCCCACAGGGCCAGGGCCAGAGCCAGCCAGGCCCGGCGACCTTCGACGAGGCCCCGAAGGAGGCCATGTGCCCTCAGGTTGGCGAGCGGTCGAGCGAGGAGCCCCACCTCAGACCCGCCGGATCTCGACGATGGTGGTCTGACGCCGGCCCTTGCGCCGCCCGAGCAGGAAGGCCACGACCAGCATGAGCACACCGCCGGCGACCACCGCGGTCACGATCTTCTGGCGGGCGTCGAGCACCTTGTCCGTCGCCCCGCCCTGCAGCCCGGCGAACTTCGCCTCGAGGTCGTCCCTCGTGATCTTCGCAGCGGGAGCAGCCGGCGTGGTCATCTCTGGTCCTTCGGGCGGTCGAGTCCGGTCTTTTCGATGCGCGACACCGCGATGGCGATGAGCACGAGACACGGTACGAGGACGATCAGGTACGGGACGAAGGACCAGTTGTCGTGGAAGGCCGCAACGTCGCGGCTCTGGAGGAACCGCAGCAGGGAGAGCAGCAGAAGCCCGCACCCCGTCGCGATGAAGACACCCCCGAGGAGCCCGTAGCCCAAGAAGCGGGCCGCCCCGCGCAGCGGGTCGACGGTCTCTTGGAGGGCGTACTTCTTGATCAGGTCGACCAGGTCGACGAACTGGTCCGAGATCGATCCGCTCTTGCTGTGCCCGCCGGACGGGGTCGGCTGCGGTTGCTGGGCCACGGGCCCTTCCTAGCACGTCAGCCGACGTCGTCTGGCCCTGCCTGCTGTCCGAGCTCGAGCTCGAGCAGCGCTCGGGCGTCGGTGAGCAGCGCTCCGGCCAGGGCGAAGCGGTCGCGCACGCACGGCGCGGCCAGGAGCCGGTGGCGATCGAACGGGCCGAAGGGAGCCAGCGCGCCGACCTGGTAGGAGACGACCGCCGGGTCGTCGGCGAGCTCGATCGTCGATGCCGGCACGTCCAGGCCCGCCTCGGCGGCCAGGGCCAGCACCCGACGCAGCGCGCCGACCGTGGCCGCGGCCAGCTCGTCGAGGCCGCCACCGTCGGCGTCGGGGTCGGGCCAGGGGTCGACGTCGGCCAGGGGGTACGGGTCGTCGGGGAGCCAACAGTTCACCCGCAACCGCCAGGTGCCGGCGGTGATCAGCCCGAGCTGGCCGTCCTGGAGCTCCACGTGCTCGACGATCCGGGCGACCGTTCCCACCGCCGAGCGTGCATCGCCTCCACCCACCTCGCTCCCCCGTTCGATCAGCACGACGCCGAACTCGCCGTCGCCGGCGAGGCAGTCACCGACGAGGCGCCGGTAACGGGGCTCGAAGACGTGCAACGGCAGGACCAGCGTCGGGAACAGCACCGACCCCAGCGGGAACATCGGCAGGACCGCCATCGGGCAAGCCTACGAGGACGCGCCGATCGCCGGACCCCGCCATCAGTCCCAGCCGCGGCGGCGGCGGTGGCGGGCGTAGCGCACGAGGTGCTCGAGCGCGGTGACCGCCCGGTTGGCGCTCGCGTAGCAGAGCCGCCCCGTCGCCCGGACCGTCGCCGGCCCGGGGTTGGACGGGTCGGCGACCGACAGTTCGGTGGCCGTGAGGACCGGCTTGCCCGTCGCCATGCTGACCTCGGCGGCGGCCTCGGCGAACCGCGCGTCCTGGCGCTCGTGGTAGGCGACGATGCGCTCGAGACCGTGACCGGGGTAGAAGGGACCGCTCTTCATGAGCCGGGCCTGGTTCGACTGGATGCCGAGCCCGAGGTACACGACGGCGTCGACGTCGGGGTGCGAAGCGACCAGCTCGAGGACCTCCGGGATCGTGTCGCGGGTCTCGCCCCCGGCCAGGTCGATCGGGTTGTTGCGGCTCCAGCGAGGCGGGAGCTTGGCGTCGATGGCGTCTCTGAGGCCCTCCGGGAGGGCGACGAGCTCCAGGCCCGTGCTCCGGGCGATGGCGTCGGCCGTCACGACGCCCCAACCGCCCGCCGTCGTGACGACGGCCACCCGGTTGCCCCTCGGCAGCGGCTGGGTCGCGAACGTGGCCGCCGCGTCGTAGGCCTCCTCGATCGTGAGGGCCCGCGACACGCCGGCCTGGCGGAGCGCGCCGTCGAAGACCCGGTCGTCGCTGGCCAGCGCGCCGGTGTGCGATGCGGCGGCACGCTTGCCCCCCTCCGTCGCTCCGCCCTTCACCAGGACGAGGGGCATCCGCGGCGTGACCGAGGCGATCCGCTCGTAGAAGCCCCGTCCGTCGTCAATGCCCTCGACGTAGGCCAGCCCGACCACCGTCGCCGGATCGTCGGCGTAGAAGTCGAGGTAGTCGGCGACGCTCACCATCGCGGCGTTCCCCGCCGAGACCGCCCGGCTGATGCCGACCCCGGTCGCGGTGGCGTAGTTCATGAAGCTCGACACGAAGTTGCCGGACTGGCTGGCGACCCCGATCCGGCCGGCAGGCGGGTAGGGGGCCACGATCTGGGCGCACAGCTTCGAGGGCGTGGAGACCACGCCCTGGCCGTTCGGGCCGGCGACCAGGATCCCGAGCTCATCGGCGAGCGCAACGAGCTC
>Ga0209048_10007360_pt1 | contig 10180 bp, 9 predicted proteins | sample FrelakmetCRP12CR_FD_187146 | JGI IMG/M metagenome (GOLD analysis project Ga0209048, IMG submission 187146) | Freshwater lake sediment microbial communities from the University of Notre Dame, USA, for methane emissions studies - CRP12 CR (SPAdes)... | ecosystem: Environmental > Aquatic >... | reverse complement strand
CAGCTCGGATTGAAACTCCTCGGTGAAACGGCCCTCCGTGAGCCAGAAATCGAGGGATGCCTCCACGGCCGACTGGATTTCCTTTTCATCGAAGACGCTGCCCGTCAGGCTCACGCCGTAGGTCGGATGGCGGGCGAGCCGCCGCGGCCACCCGACGCCCGAGCGCGCGAGTGGGCTCACTCGGCGAAGTGCTTTCCCGCCAGCTGCTCGACGGTGCCCTTGGTGCGGATGGTGAAAGGGCCGAACAGCACCCCGAGAGCCTTCAGGTCGAGCTCGGATTCCATCATGCCGCCCTGCGGCAGCCAGTAGAGCTCGCGCTCGCCCATCGCGAGCCTGTCCGCGTCACTGGACAGCGCGAGCGCATCCTTGCGCGCCCGGGTGGTCGGACGTGCGGAGAGCATCGCGACCTGGAGCTTCCCCGCGGAGGCTTCGACCGAGGCCGCAGCGAATGGCTCATGGGCCGCGATTTCCCGGACCTCGTGCGCCGCGCGCAGGAACGTGGCCACCTCGTAGCCGAGCGCTGCCGCCAATCCCTCCTGCACCCTGGCGGTGATCTCCGCGGCGGACCCTCTCGCGGCGTCGAAGACGACGTTGCCGCTCGCGCGGAAGGTGGCCACGTCGGTGAAACCCAACGCCTCGAACTCCGCACGAAGATCGTCGCGCATGACCCGGTGGCCTCCAACGTTGATCCCCCGCAGGAACGCGGCGTATCTCGTCATCGGATCACCTTACCCCCGGGGGGTGCGCCCGGTCGCTCTCCGGCTGTGTCCGCGAGGGCCTAAGCGTCAAATCCGTTCGGTCGTCTATGCCCTCGTCCCCGGCCGCCGGCCGGCTGAGGACGTGTTCAGTGCCACAGCGGCGCGAATGAGCGCCTTCAACGCCTTCTCATCAATCTCCTCGCCCTCATGGAGATCGATGGCACGCCTGGTGTTGCCCTCGAGGCTGGAGTTGAAGAGGCCTGAAGGGTCCTCCAACGCGGCGCCCTTGGCGAAGGTCATCTTCACGACTTTCTTGTAGGTCTCACCGGTGCAGATGATTCCCGCGTGCGACCACACCGGAACCCCTCTCCATTTCCACTCCTCGACCACCTCGGGGTCGGCCTGCTTGATGAGTGCTCGTACCCGAGCGAGCGTCTCGCCCCGCCAATCACTCAGCTCCCTGATTCGCGCATCTATCAGCCGAGAGGGAGAGTCTCCTCCTGCTCCTTCCTCCGAGCCGCTCGCTCTGTTCTTCATGGTTGGGTTCCAGGCGAGGCCCGCGACGATCATCCGACCGGCGAGGCGCTCGCCTGCTCGGCGAGGATCCCCGCCAGGCGGGCACGCTGGTGCTTGGCTCCGCCGAGCAGCGCCGCATCCAGCTGGGCGCGCTTGTACAGCCAGTGCACGTCGGCCTCCCAGGTGAAGCCGATGCCGCCGTGCGCCTGGATCGCGCTCGCGGTCACCTCGCGTCCGGCGTCAGAGGCGGCGGCCTTGGCCATCGCGGCCGCCTCGGGCAGCCGTCCGGGGTCGGCGTCCGCCGTCCACCCGGCGAACGCGGCCGTCGAGCGGGCCTTCTCGGTGTCCAGCAGCATCTGGGCGCAGCGATGCGAGACGGCCTGATAGGAGCCCACGGGCACGCCGAACTGGCGGCGCTCCTTGACGTAGGCGACGGTCATCTCGAGGGCCCTGTCGCACACGCCGACGAGCTCTGAGCTCACGGCGACGAGCGCGCGATCCACGCCGCCCGATACATCTCCGGCGAGCATCTCTCCGGCATCCTCGGACGCGCTGAGGTGAGCGGTCGAGCGCGTGGGGTCGATCGACGGCGCGGGCGTAACCTCGGCCTGCTCGGGCGTGAGAACGCGCGCCGAGAGGTCCTCGTCGATCAGCACGATGACATGAGCCTCGGGCGCGCCGATCACGAGCTCGGCGACCCCGCCCCGCGAGGCGCCCAGCGCGCCGATCAGCTCGCCGCTCGCCAGGCCCGGCAGGAAACGCGCCTGCTGCTCGCCCGAGCCGGCCTGTTCGATCACGGTCGCGGCGAGCACGCTCGCCAGGTAGGGCACGGGGGCGAGGGTGCGGCCGAGCTCCTCGCACAGGATCGACAGCTCGATGCGTCCGAGCCCCTGCCCGCCGTACTCCTCGGCCACGGCGATCCCCGGCCAGCCAAGCTCGCAGAGCTCGCGCCACAGAGCCTCGTCGGACCGACCGGCCTCGGCGTGCTCGCGCACCCGCTCGGGCCGCGCGCGCTCGGCGAGCAGATCCCGCGCCGTGCGCTGGATGTCGCGCTGGTCGTCTGTCAGGCCGAAGTCCATGGGAGCCTACGCGGCGACCTTCAGCCGCGGAAGACCGAGCACGCGCTCGGCGACGATGTTCTTGAGGACCTCGGTGGTGCCCCCCTCGATCGTGTTCCCGCGCGCGCGGAGCAGCTCATAGCTCCAGCTCGTGCCGGCCGTCAGGGCCTCCGCTCCGAGGATGTCGGCGGCCAGTTGGGTCAGGCGCTGGTTCGTGTCCGACCACAGCCACTTCACCAGCGAGCCCTCGGGGCCGGGCTGGCCGTAGCGCTCGGCGTCGGTCAGCCCCTTCCAGGCGAGCAGGCGAATCGACTCGCAGCGCACGTGGAGGTCCGCCAGCGCATCGGCATACAAAGGGTCCTCGATCAGACCCCGCTCGCCGGCCGACGCGATCAAGTCATCGAGGAGCTGCCGCAGGCGGATCTGCAGGGCGAAGCCAAGGCCGGCCCGCTCGTTCATGAGCGTTGTCAGCGCGACCTTCCATCCGTTGCCCACGCCGCCCACGACGTTCGCATCGGGGATCCTCGCCCCCTCGATGAACAGCTCGTTGAACTCCGCCTCGCCGGTGATCTGGCGCAACGGGCGGACCTGGACCCCGTCCTGCTCCATGTCCATGAGGAAATACGTGAGGCCCTTGTGCTTGGCCGCGTCGGAGTCGGTGCGCGCGACGAGCATGCACCACTTCGAGAACTGGGCGCCGCTGGTCCACACCTTCTGGCCGCTCACCACCCATTCCTGGCCGTCCTTGACCGCGCGGGTCTTCAGGGAGGCGAGGTCCGAGCCGGCGTCCGGCTCGGAGAAGCCCTGGCACCAGATCTCCTCGGCGGACAGGATCGGCGGCAGATAACGCTCCTTCTGCTCGTCGGTGCCCCACACCATGAGCGTCGGGCCGCCCAGCAGCAGGCCGAGGGTGTTCGCGGCGAAGGGCACCCGCGCGCGGCCCACCTCCTCGAAGTAGATGGCCGATTCGGTCGGCGTCACGCCGCGCCCGCCGTACTCGGTGGGCCAGGCGGGAGCCGCCCAACCGGCGTCGTAGAGCCGGCGCTGCCAGTCGCGCCGCCAGGCGAACTCCGCGTCCTCGCCGCCCTGCACCGGCCGGGGGTCGGGCGGGTTGGCCGCCAGCCACTCGCGCAGCTCGTCGCGGAAGGCCAGTTCTCGGGGGCGGAAGGTCAGGTCCATAGCCGCTCCCGAAGGGTACCCTAGGACCGCGATTCGGCGGTGGAAGACCTCGTTGCGGGGCCCGCAGGACGCAGGGCGCCCGCCGCGGGCTCCGCTAGATTCGACCCACCGTGTCCCGCGAACGGTCCCAGCTGAGCACCGGCCACATCGACTGCGACGCCTTCTACGTCGCCATCGAGCTGGCCCGCCGTCCGGTCCTCCGCGGCCTGCCGGTGGTGGTCGCGGGCGATGGTCCGCGTGCCGTGGTGACCACCGCCAGCTATGAGGCCCGCCGCTACGGGGTGGGCTCGGCGATGCCCGCCTCGCGCGCGAGGCGGCTCTGTCCGCAGGCGGTCTTCCTGACGCCGGACTTCACGACCTACCGCGAGGTGTCCGCACGCCTCATGGGCCTCGTGCGCTCACACGTGGAGCGGGTGGAGGTCGTGGGCCTCGACGAGGCGTACCTCGATCTGGAGGGGCTCTATTCGCCGCGCGCGGCGATGCGCCGGCTCGCGGCCGAGATCAGCGCCGCGCTGCAGCTGACGTGCTCGGTGGGCATCGGCCCGAACAAGCTCGTGGCCAAGGTCGCCTCGGACGCCGAGAAGCCCGCGGGCTTCGTCGTGCTGAGCCGCGAGGAGGCCTGCGCGCGCTTCGCCTCCTCACCGCCTGGCCTGGTTCCGGGCATCGGGCCGAAGACCGCCAAGCGGCTGGCGGAGCTGGGGCTGACGACGCTCGAGGCGGTCGGCTCGGCGCCGCAGGAGCTGCTGGTGGGACGCTTCGGACCCAATCTCGGCAGGGAGCTCGGCCGGCGAGCCCGGTTCGAGCACGACGGTGAGGTCGGAGCGGCCCGCAAAGTGCTCTCGGAGTCCCGTGAGCGCACCTTCGACACAGACATCAGCGACCCCTCGGAGCTGCGCGGGGCGCTGCGCCGGATGGCCGGGGAGCTGTGCGGCAACCTCGCGGCCAACGGGCGCGCGGGACGCACGATCGGCATCAAGGTCCGCCTCGACGATTTCACGACGGTCACCCGCGCGCACACGGTCCCCGAGGCGACCCGGGACCGCACGACGGTCGAAGGCGTCGCGCTCGGGCTACTCGATGACTACTCGCCGCCGCGGCCGGTCCGCCTGCTCGGCGTGCGCGTGGCCGGGCTCGCGAGCAGCGAGGAGCACCAGGGCGGCTCGCCGCGGGGGGGCCGCCCGGGCAGCCTGGATTCGCCGGGTCGCGCGCGCTCGGGCGAGGGGCAGCTGGCGCTGCCGGTGTAGCGTGGCCGGCGCCGGGCAGCGGTCGGAGCGAGGGCGTCGCAGGCGCTGAGGCCCGAGCGCACGGCTGTAGGATCGAGACTTGCCCATCGTTGACGTCGGCGAGGTCGAGCTCGACTATGAGCGCACAGGCTCCGGGCCGCCCCTGCTCATGATCATGGGCATGAGCGGCACGGCGCTCCATTGGGGAGAGCCGTTCCTCGCGCTGTTGCGGGAGGACTTCGACGTGATCGTCTACGACCATCGCGGCGTGGGCTCGAGCAGCCGCCTCGACGGTCCGATCACGATCGTCCAGATGGCCGAGGACGCGGCGAACCTGCTCGCCGCGCTTCGGATCGACTCGGCGCACGTCCTCGGCATCTCGATGGGGGGGATGGTGGCGCAGGAGCTCGCGCTCGCGGGCCCCGAGCGTGTGCGCACGCTGAGCCTCGGATGCACCTACTGCGGCGGGCCGGGCAGCGCGCTCATGCCCCCCGGGGTGGTTCAGCGACTCACGACGGCCATGATGTCCGGCGACCGCGAGCGCGCGCTGCGTGCGGCGTGGGAGGCGAACGTGTCCGCCACGACGGCCGCCGACCCCGACGCCTATGCGGCCTTTCTTTCGATCAGCCGGCGACGGGCGGTGGCGGTGCCGGTGATCATGGGCCAGATGCAGGCCTGCGCGGCGCACGACACCTACGAGCGCCTGCCGCAGCTGAGGATGCCGACGCTCGTCGTGCACGGAACCGAGGATGCGATCCTCCCCGTCCAGAACGGCCGCCTCGTCGCCTCGCGCATCCCCGGCTCCCGTCTCGAGATCCTCGAGGGCGTCGGGCACCTCTTCTTCCTCGAGCGCCCGGAACACTCCGCCGAGCTGATGCGGGCCCACGCCGTGCCGCTCGGCTCGCGCAGCTGATGCAGGCGGCCCGCGAGACGGTCTCGTTCAGCGTCGGCTCGAACGGGGTGGTCCTGGCGGGCGAGCAGGCGGGGGACGGTCCGGCGATCGTGCTGCTGCACGGCCTGAGCGCGACGCGACGCTACGTGGTGATGGGCTCGCGCGTGCTGGAGCGCTCCGGCCTTCGGGTGATCGCCTACGACGCGCGTGGTCACGGGCGCTCGAGCGGGCCGGCGGTTCGCGACGCGTACGGCTACGAGCAGCTCGGCGGCGACCTCGAGGCGGTGCTGAACGCGCGCGGAGTCGGGCGCGCCATTCTGGCGGGCGCCTCGATGGGCGCGCACACCGCCGTAGGCTTCGCCCTGCGCCGACCCGAGCGCGTGGCGGCGCTCGGGCTCATCACGCCGTCCTATGACCCCTCCGCCGCCGAGGCGCCGGACGCATTCCACCGGTGGGATGCCCTCGCGTCGGGGTTGAGGAGCGGCGGCGTCGAGGGATTCCTCGACGCCTATCGCCTGAGCGAGCTGCCCGAGCGCTGGCGCGGGACGGTCGAGACGGTGATCCGCCAGCGCCTGTCCGCGCACGAGCATCCCGAGGCCGTCGCCGACGCCCTGGAAGCCGTCCCGCGATCGCGTCCGTTTGCGGACGTCCGCGAGCTCGCGGCGATCGAGGTGCCGACGGTCGTGGTCGCCAGCCGCGACGAGGCCGATCCCGGCCATCCGCTGGCGGTCGGCGAGCGCTACGCGCGGGAGATCCCGGGGGCGCGGCTCGTCATGGAGCCCGCGGGGCCGCCGGTCCACTCGCCGATCGCCTGGCAGGGGGGACAGCTCTCGAAGGTGCTCGCCGAGCTTTCCGCGCGCGCCCGGTAGGGCGCCGCGCGGCGGCGCTCGCCTTCGGTTGTGCGTGATAACGTACGAATGTATGTCAGAGGTGCGTCAGTGGGATGGTGCGAGCTACGACCGGATCTCCGGGCCGCTGGAGGCGCTCGGGCGGGAGGTGCTCGGGCGGCTCGAGCTGAGCGGCGACGAGGTCGTGCTCGACGCCGGCTGCGGGTCCGGCCGGATCACTGAGGCCCTGCTCGAGCGGATCCCGCGCGGCAGGGTGATAGCGGTGGACGCGTCGGCCTCGATGGCCGACGCCGCACGCCGGCGCCTGGGCGTTGCGGAGCCGGGAGGCGAAGGCACCGGGCAGGCCGCTCTGGTCGAGGTCCGGGTGCTCGACCTGCTCGACCTGGACCTCGATCGGCAGGTGGACGCGATCCTCTCGACGGCCACCTTTCACTGGATCTCAGACCACGAGCGGCTGTTCCGGAGGCTGCACGACGCGCTGCGCCCTGCCGGACGGATGGCGGCGCAGTGCGGGGGAGAGGGCAACATCGACGTCCTCCGGGGAAAGGCGAACACGGTCCTCTCGCGCGAACCCTACGCCGCGCACTTCGCCGATTGGCAGCCACCCTGGAACTACGCCGGGCCGCAGGAGACCCGGCGGCGATTGCTCGATGCCGGTTTTGCCGCGGCCGAGTGCTGGCTTACGCCTGCACCGGCGCAGCCCGAGCATCCGGGGGAGTTCCTCTCGACGATCGTGCTCGGCCCTCACACGCAGAATCTGCCCGCGGACCTGCGCGATCCGTTCATCGAGGACGTTCTGGCCGAGGTGGGCGAGCCCGTGATCGTGGACTACGTGCGCCTGAACATCGACGCCATCGCCTAGTTGACGTGCATCGACGCCACCGTGGAGCGCACCGGACGCCTCACGCAAGGGCGGCGCCGGAATGCTCGCCGGGCCGGTCCTCTGCGACCGCGGCGCCGCTGAGCAGCGCGGCATAGCGTCCGCCCAGCTCGAGCAGCTCCTCGTGGGTGCCGCGCTCGACTATGCGCCCGGAGTCGAGCACGAGGATCTGGTCGGCATCGCGAATCGTCGAGAGGCGGTGGGCTATCGCGATCGTGGTCCGCCCTCGCGAGAGCTCGTCGAGGGCCGCCTGCACCGCGCGCTCGGTTTCGGTGTCGAGGGCGGAGGTCGCCTCGTCCAGAACGAGCACCGGGGGGTTGCGAAGCACCGTGCGGGCGATCGCCATCCGCTGCTTCTCTCCTCCGGAGAAGCGGTAGCCGCGCTCCCCCACGGGCGTGTCGTAGCCGTCGGGCAGCGAGGAGATGAGCTCATGGATCTGCGCGGCGCGCGCGGCGTCTTCGATCTCCTCGTCGGTCGCCTCCGGGCACGCGAAGCGGAGGTTCTCGCGGATCGAGGCGTGGAACAGGTAGGTCTCCTGGGAGACGAGCCCGACGGTGGCCGCAAGCGACTGGAGCGTCATGTCGCGGATGTCCACGCCGTCGATCGTCACCGAGCCCCGCTCGGGCTCATACAGCCGCGCGACCAGATAGGCGAGCGTGGTCTTGCCCGATCCCGTCTCGCCGACCAGGGCGGTGCGCGTACCGGCGGGGATCTCCGCGGATATCTCCTCGAGCGTCCACGGGGAGTCCGGTGCATAGCGAAACCACACGTCCTCCAGTCGCACGTCGCCGCGAACGTGGTCCATCGAGCGCGCCCCGGGACGCTCGACGATGTCCGCGGGCAGATCGAGATACTCGAAGATCCGCCCGAACAGCGCTAGCGAGGTCTGCACTTCGAGGCCCACCGAGAGCAGTGACTGGATGGGGAAGAACACGCGCGTCTGAAGCGCTGTGAACGCGACGACCGTGCCGACCGAGATAGCGTGACTGCCGGAGGCGATGCTCTCGCCCGCGAACCAATAGACCGCCGCAGGCATGATCGCAAAGCTCATCTGCACAGAGGCCATCCGCCAGCGCCCGGCCATGCGCGCTCGCACCTCCAGGTCGGCCAGCTCCCCCGACTCGCCGCTGAAGCGCCGGACGAGCTCCGGGGAGCGGCCCATCGTCTTGCCGAGCAGGATCCCGGAGACCGACAGCGACTCCTCCACCAGCGTGGACATGTCCGCCAGGCGGCTCTGGCGCACGGACTGGATGCGCCGGCGCTGCTCGCCCACTCGGCGGGTGAGCCAGACGAAGAACGGCAGCAGGATCAGCGAGAAGACCGCCAGCTGCCAGTCGAGCAGGACCATCGCGACGACCGTCGCCACGACGGTGGTCACGTTCTGGACGATCGAAGTCGCCGTGGAGGTCACCACGCTGTCGATCCCCCCGATGTCGTTGGCGATGCGCGACTGCACCTCGCCGGTGCGTGTGCGCGTGAAGAAGGCGAGGGACATCCTCTGCAGGTGGGCGTAGACGGCGGCGCGCAGGTCGTGCATCACGCGCTGGCCCACCTGGTTCGAGATCCACGTCTGCGCGACGCCGATCACGCTCGTGAGCACCGACAGGGCGATCATCCCCAGCACGAGCTGGGTGAGCAGGGTCGTGTCGTGGTTCGGATAGGCCGTGTCGATGACTTCCCGGATCAGGAACGGGCTGATCACGCCAAATCCGGCCGCGAGGAAGATCAGCGCCAGCAGGCCGCCGAGGCGCGCGCGGTAGGGGCGGAAGAGGCCGCCGATGCGCCGCAGGGAGACCGGCGTGGCGGGTATGTCCTCCGGGCGCAGCTCCGGTCGCGGGTTGCGGCGCCCTTCGCCGCCTGATCCGTATCCGACCGGCTGATGGCTCACAGGGTGACTGTAGCGTCGTAGGCTTGAGGCAGTGGGCCTGTCGGGTCTTGGATGTGCGCGTTATCCGGGGCACCGGCCGAGCGGCTCACTTGCTCGAAAATGGCGCCAGTCATGCAGGGAGCAAGTTCGCCCCCCTCGCGCGCGCAGCCAGGCGCGCGGACAAGCCAGCGTCATGCCGACGAGTCTCATCCAACCGTCACCCAGCACGGTCCCGGGAGCTAGATCAGGCTCGCTAAGGGGCCCATATGAGATCCGGTTCACGGCCACGGGCTTTGGCGAGTTCGTCTCTCAATCGATCCCGTTTGGCTTCCAGTTCGCCTCTACCCCCAAGGTGAACTACGTACCCGAAGAAACGGCGCCCCCGCCGGCATGCGCGGGAGGCTCCGTCGAAACCCCCACAGGCGGCCCCAGGCAACATCTGCTTCTTCTCCAACGGCGCTATCAACCTGCAGGGCGAAGGCGAATACTTCTATGCGAACTACCCGTTCGGTGCGGTGGCCGAGATCCGCTCAGCAGCCGCGGGAGACACTTACGACCACGGCACATGGGCTGCGACGTCGCCCTAATGCTCCCTGGCGGCCCGGTCCTCGTGGCCGGTGCCGCCAGGGGTTGGCTGCAAGCGGGGCGGGCAAGGGCCTGGCCGCTCCGCCGCCCCGGCGCACGATGGAAGGCCGTGTCTGTGCGCCGGGAGCGACGTGGCTTCTCCGTCCGTGGAGACACTCCTTTGCGAGCCCACGGATCGGGGGGTGACCCGGGGCAACTTCACCGTAGCCACCGCCGACCGCTACACCAAGCGCCGAATTGTCGAACCATGGTCGTGCACGTGCGCCGATCCGTAGACAGCCCGTATGAAGGCAACCAACAACTACGGATTCTCGCCAGGACGAGCGGGCGTAGGCTCGTGACTCCATCTCTCCGGGGCCCTGAACCTGGCCGGAGCTTCCCCGAAAGGCAGAGTCCCGACCTTCATGCAGGGTCCCGGGGGGGCCAGACGGGCC
>Ga0209048_10007359_pt1 | contig 10180 bp, 8 predicted proteins | sample FrelakmetCRP12CR_FD_187146 | JGI IMG/M metagenome (GOLD analysis project Ga0209048, IMG submission 187146) | Freshwater lake sediment microbial communities from the University of Notre Dame, USA, for methane emissions studies - CRP12 CR (SPAdes)... | ecosystem: Environmental > Aquatic >... | reverse complement strand
CGGCCTGGTCGGTCAGGCCGGCCGCGCGCGCGGCATTGAGCTTTTCCGCCACCAGTCCGAGCGCCTCGTCCCACGAGATTGCCACGAAGCCCGGATCCTCATCACGTCCCTTCTTCGGGTTGGTGCGTTTCATCGGCGTCAGCACGCGGTTCGGCGTGTAGGCCTTCTGCACCAGGCCGAACGCCTTGACGCACACCTTGCCTCCGGCCGGATGGATCGTCGCCGCATCGAAGTTCGGAATAATCTCGGTGGCGATATTGTCCTCAATGCGGACCTTCAGCAGGTCTGGGCCAGCGACGCACTGGTAGCAATAGGTCGAAACCGTTCGCTCGTTGCGAGCCGGCTTGCTTTGCCCTGATTTACCCGACATGACCGTCTATCTCGCCTTGCCGCCGGCATGTTTGGCGGCTTTCGCCTTCAAGCGCTCAATCGTCTTGCCGACATCGACCACAAAGCGGCCATGTGTCCCGCTGCAGATCGGCTCGACCTCGTCTTTGGCCGACACGTCGAACGCGACCTTGCGGCCTTCCAAGGCGCTCACGGTGACCGTGATCTCGACCGACATGCCGAGCAAGGTCGGCGCAAGATGTTTGATGGCGATGTCGGTGCCGACCGAATCCTCGCCGGCATCACCATATTGCAGCAGCAGCTCGCGGCAGGTCTGCTCGATATCGCTCACCAAACAGGGAGTGCCGTAAACGCGACCGTCTTCGCCCATGAAGCCGATGCTGCGGTCGCGGTCCACGGTGAAGCGGTTCACCCGCGAAATGCCGGGACAGAGGGTCGTCTTCATTGCTGTTCTCCTCGGAATTGGCAGGCAACACTTGGCAATTAGATTAGTTTTGCGCACTGACTTACTTGACCAAGGTCAATGCCCGATCGAATTTGTTCAAATTCCCAAATAGGCCTCCCGGACCCGCCGATCGCCCTGGATATCGGCGGCGGTTCCGTCGAGCGCCACCTTGCCGGTTTCCAGCACATAGGCGCGGTCCGCAATGGCCAACGCCGCCGGTGCATTCTGCTCTACAAGCAGAATGGTCAGGCCTTCGTCTTTGAGCGATCGGATCACCGCAATTACCTGATCGACCAGGTTGGGGGCGAGACCCATGGAGGGCTCATCCAGCAGCAGCAGCCGAGGCTTTGCCATCAAGGCGCGTCCGATCGCGAGCATTTGCTGCTGTCCGCCGGACAGCGCGCCGGCCGGCAGTTCCCAACTCGCTTCGAGCATCGGGAACAGCACACAGACCCGCGCAAGGTCCTTTTCCAGATCGGCGTTGCGGCGCGACCACGCACCAAGCCTCAGATTGTCCTTCACGGATAAAGGTTCGAACACCTGCCGGCCTTCCGGCACTTGCGAGATGCCCGCCGCCACCCGTGCATGCGCGGGCAGTTGCTCGATCGGTTCGCCTTCAAACCGTATCGTGCCGCCGGTGATCGGCTGAACGCCGGAAATGGCGTGCATCAATGTGGTCTTACCAGCCCCATTGGCGCCGATTATTGTGACGATCTCTCCAGCGACGACATGCAACGTGACCCCGTGCAGGACCTCGATGCGGCCATACGCGCTTCTGACATTCTCAATCGAAAGCACGAACCGCCTCCTTCGAACCGTGAACGCCCAAATAAGCTTGGATCACCGCCGTATTGGACCGCACTTGTTCGGGCGTGCCTTCGGTGAGCGTTCGGCCGTTTGCCAGAACATGAACACGGTCGGAGATATTCATCACCAGGCGCATATCATGCTCGACCAGCACGATCGTGATTCCGTCCTTTACAATGGAGCGGATCACGTAATCGATTTCTTGGGTTTCGACAGGATTGCAGCCGGCGGCCGGCTCGTCGAGCAGCAGCAGCTTGGGGTCGCTAGCCAGAGCGCGCGCGATTTCGAGGCGCTTGAGGGCACCATAAGCGAGCGATCCGGCCGGACGTTTGCCGGCATCGGCGAGGCCGACGCGGGCAAGCGCGCCACGAGCGGCCTCGCGGGTCGCCTCATTCTGGCGCGCCACCGACGGCAAATGCAGTAGATCGGCCACAATCCCGGTGCGCTCATGACGATGGCGGCCGACCATCGCATTTTCCAGCACCGACATTCGGGAGAATATCTGCAGATTCTGAAAAGTCCGCGACAGCCCTCGCCGCGCGAGTTGGTCAGGCGGAAGGCCGGTCACAATTTCACCGGCGAACCGAATGGCTCCGTCGTTCGGCATATAAATGCCCGACACCAGATTGAACAGCGTGGTCTTGCCGGAACCGTTCGGCCCGATGATCGAAAACACCTGGCCGGATTCGATGGCGATGCTGACTCCGTCGAGCGCCCGCACGCCACCGAAGGTGATGGACAGTCGATTAGCCTCCAGGATCACCATTTGCGCCATCCGGCAAACGCCGCGGCAATCGACGGCACGATGCCCCGGCGCAAAAAGATCATGAAAACCATTATGATGAGTCCGAGCAGCGCCTGCTCGTATTCGTGGAAGATGGTGAGCGCCTGTGGCAACACGACCAGCACCGCTGCGCCCACCAGAGAACCGATGATCGATCCCATGCCACCCAGCACGACCATGGCGACCAATTCGATCGAACGCAGGAAGCCGGCCGAATCCGGCGTGATGTAGCCATTGAACAGCGCAAGATAAGAGCCGGCCACCGACGCATACATGGCGGAGATTATGAAGATCGTAAGCTTTTTTCGCGCCACATCGATGCCGAGGACGAGCGCGGCCATCTCGCTGCCATGGATGGCTTGCAGCGCACGGCCGGTAGGGCTGCCCATCAGATTAAGCGCGAGCACAAACGCGCCGACGAACGTCGTGCCGGCAATCCAGTACCAGGCATCCGCTCCGCGCACGCTCCGGTCGAAAAGCACCAGCCTGGGAACGCTCATGCCATCCGGGCCACCGGTCCAGCCCGCCTCGTTGGTCAGCACGATCGCAACGAGCAACCCGAGCCCGAGCGTCGCAACGGCGAGATAGTGTCCTTTAAGCCTCAGAATCGGCCGACCCACCAAAAAAGCGACCGCGCCGGAGAGGATTGCGCCGGCGAACAGGCACAGCCACGAAGGCGCGCCAAAATAGATTGGACCGATGGCGACGGAATACGCACCGATCCCTAGAAAACCGGCGTGACCCAGGCTGACTTGACCCGCAAATCCCATGAGCAGATTGAGGCCCACGACGGCTAGCGCAAAAATGAAAACAAGCACGCCGATGCGATAATAGTACGCCGACGGAAAGAACAGCGGCAAGACAATGACAATTACCGCGACCACTATCGCCGGCATCAATCGAATTTCGAGCAGCGCGCGCAATTTACACCCGCTCAATTTTAGCCCGGCCGAACAAGCCATGCGGAATGGAAACCAAGACGACCAGAATGATCAAGAAAGCTACCGCGTCCTTATAATTCGAAGAAAAATAGCCCGCGGCAAAGGCCTCAATCATTCCAATCAGAAGGCCGCCGACCACGGCGCCGAGCGCGCTGCCGATTCCGCCGAGCATGGCCGCTGCGAACCCCTTCAGCGCCAACAATGTTCCCACATCGTAACTGGTCAGCGCGATCGGCGTAATGAGAATACCAGCGATCGCTCCGATTGCCGCCGATATCGCAAATGAGAAGCCAACAATGCGCCTTGTATCGATGCCGATGAGCCGCGCCGCCAAACGATTGGCCGCAGTCGCGAGTACTGCCTTGCCGAGCAAGGTACGATCGATGAACAGCCAAAGCAAAGCCACGATGGCTGTCGCGCTGGCCAGCACGACAAGGCTTTGCGGCAAAATTGCTGCGCCGCCGAACAGGATCGGATCGGCGCCGAATACCGGAGGCAAACTATGGAAACGCCTGTCGAAAACGATCTGGGCCACACCGCGCAGAAAGATCGAGGCACCAATCGTGATCATGATCATGGCCACCGGGCTTGCTCCATGCGCAGGCTCGATCGCAAAACGGTGTAGAGCCAAACCTATGGCGGTCGTCACGATGATGGCGATGAGCGCAGCCAACGGCAACGGAACGCCGGCAAGCGCCACGAAAACGGTCGTCATCCCGCCCAGCATGACGAACTCACCCTGGGCGAAATTGATGATATCTGACGACTTATAAATCAGGGTGAAACCAAGCGCGACCAGGGCGTAGATGGCGCCCACGGTCAGGCCCGAGGAAATGAATTGCAGCAACTCGGCCATCGCGTCAAAGGCCTCGTATGGCTTGGGTTCAATGGCAGCAAGACGGCGCGCGCAAGCTCTCGCGAGCCTGTCCGATTTTCATCTCACGTCCCGGGGACCAACATCCAGTCGCCGGCTTTGATTTCCAGCATACGGAACGCCGACAGGTCGAGGCCCATATGATCGGTCGCTGACATGTTCACGATTCCCCCGGTTCCAATATAGCCTTTGGTCCGCTCGATCTCGTCACGGACCTTGGATGGGTCGGCGCTCTTCGCGCGCTGCATCGCCTCAACCAGAATCATGAGGCCATCATAGGCGTGACCCCCGAAGGTCGAGACCGCCTGTCCGGTCTTCGTTTGGTACGTGCGCGAATAATTCACGACGACGGACTTTTGCGGATCGTTGCTCGGGAGCTTGTCCGCAATGAGAAGCGCTGCCGCTGGCAGCCGCACGCCTTCGGCCGCGGGACCAGCGAGCTCGATAAATTGCTTGGAAGCCACGCCATGGCTCTGGTATAGCGGCAGCTTGATTCCGAGTTGACTATAATTGCGCGTCACGATCGCCGGACCTTGACCAAAACCCGGATTGACCACAGCCTGCACGCCCGCCTTATTGCGAATATTCGTGAGCTGCGGCGTCATGTCGCTGTCGCGCGGTCCATAATTCTCCTCCAGGGCGATGCTGATTCCGGCCTTGGGCGCAACCGCAACGCACTGGTCGCGCATTGACTTTCCGAATGCATCCGTGCCCGAGATCAAGGCAATCGTCGTTAGATTGCGGCTCTTGAGGTCGGCAAAGATTTTCTCGCAAGCCATCTTGTCGGTGTGCGGCGTCTTAAAAATCCATTTGTGGACGGGCTCGACTATCTGAATCGCGCCAGCCAGCGAGATGAACGGAAGGTTTGCGTCTTCGAATATCTGGATCATGGCGAGCGTCGCGCCAGTGGTGCTGCCGCCAACCATGGCGACGATTTTGTCTTCTTCGACCAGACGGGTGGCGAAGGTACGCGCACTATCGGCGCTGCCGGCGTCATCGTAGACGACCAGTTGCAGCTTCTGACCGTTCACCCCGCCTTTGGCATTGATCTCGTCAACATAGATTTCCAGCGTTTTCTTTTCCGGATCACCCAGAAACGAGGCCGGCCCGCTCACCGATAGGACGGCACCTATTTTGATTTCGGCGGATGCTCGGTGACCTGCGCTGAGCAGGGCAAGGAGGCCAATAGCAGCGATCACGATAAAGCGATGCAATATACCCATGGGATCCTCCAACGATGGTCATTTCATTAATGCTTATCAGAGTGGGAAGAACCGAGACTTGACCGAATTCAAGGCAGGAGCGCATCTTGCGCTGCGCAAATGCCTCCTGGCTCGACCCGCATCCCACTTTCGTGGCAACCACCTTGTCGCGGTGAAGCAGGATTGGCTTGCTGATGTGGGCGGCATCTTCGGGCTGCCCCATGTTTCCTAGGATCGCCGGGGCGGGCTGCCCTTGGTCACCAGAAAATTTGGAGGGCAATCGAACATTGGATTCGAAACTCGATACATGATCCGACAACAACGCTGCAGCTTCTCGATCAATCGCCAGTCAGATAAGGTTTGCGGCGGGATTCGTGGCCTACTTAACCGACCTCTGCGACAAAATCGCCGGGTAGGCCCGGGGAATTTCACCCCGAGCACCGGGTCACCAGGGGCGGTCACCCGCCCCCGGTTGGGTAGGATCGGGGCGCGGACCGGGCTTCGCACGATGCCGACGTTTCCTCGATCCCCCCTATCATTCCAGACGGCGGGTTTTCCCCGATACGGCTGGAAGGCTGGCTTCCAGATGGGGCCTTCCTGGCTTCCACGCGAGCTTAAGTCTGCTCCCGACATCCGCGGCGTGTTAGCCAGTTAGCATCCATCCTTCGTACACGTCGTGGTCCAACGGTTATCCCGCACAGTGTCGGGTCGTTAACTCGATCGTGCACCACCATGAAGTGGGATTACTACCCCAGGGGTCCTCGCTCTTGCCCGAGTTATGTTATCTCGAGCCGTCATCACTAAATCGACCCCATCCGCCCCACTCGTGGGCACATCGCGATTTCACCGCACGGCGGCTTATACGCGATGTCTTCGCTGTGCGGGAGCGCCGAAGCGACCCGCGAGTGGTTCCGGGCTTTCGCTGCACATTCCTTCCTGACATGCCGCCCTCTCCGACCCCGGGGAGTTCAGACATCGTATCGTCCAAGTTCACGATGCTGACATGGTCTTCGCCAAGGGAACACGGGCTCGACACTCCCAATACCTCCACAATCCGTTTCACGTGGGGGTTCATTTCGGGGCTGCACTGGTTCACAACTGCTACGGCCTGTCAGGTTGCTCGCCTCCCCGGACGGATCTGACCGGAATACGCTTCCAGCCACAGGAGGCTTTTACGTCCAGGCTTTCGACGGAGCGGTCACCCTTGCCGTCGCTGGATATGACTACGGCATCGATTGGACTCCTATGTCGGCGGGACTTCCACCCGCTGGAATGGCAGCTAGCTTCGCTGCACGTTCCCAAAGAAGGTGGCGTGCGGATTTCCCGCACCACGCTCTTCGGCAGTTGGTTCACAGCACTGCTAGCGCCTGCCGCTTCCCCTATGGCAGGCGCAATTTGGGTGTCAGCACCGGTGTCCTTTCTTTGATTTGGTTGAAGGCATCCCAGGTGAGGCGACGGCCTGCCCAGCTGCGGCTACACAGCATCTTGCGCCAGTAACGCTCGACGACCGATATACCTTGACGAGGCTCCGGAGATTTCCGGCGACGCCGTAGTAAGCATAGTGGCCGCGCAGGACGATGTAGATTTCACCGACCTGTTCACTGATCGTTTGATGTCGTATTCGCTGCATTAGCTCTTGCGGAGACGTAAGGCTGCGCTTTAGCCGAGATTTCTCGGTGCGCATCCCAGCCTTGAAGTTACCTTTCGCGTGCAATACAGCGTCAGACCCAGGAAGTAGTTAGTTTCCGGGCGCTTCCTGCCGCGTTTGCCAGCGTGCCTTTGCGCGAACCGACCAAACTCGACCAACTTGGTCTTGGTCGGCTCCAGAGTGAGACCGAACTTCCCCAACCATAGACGCAAGGCATCCTTTAGGTGGATGGCGTCCGATCGATACTGGAAGCAGATCACAAAGTCATCGATGTCGCGCACCAGTCGGGCTTCGCCCCGCAACCGGCCCTTCACCACGCGTTCGAACCAGAGGTCGAGAACGGATCGGCTTGCCCGCTCTATCTTCCAAGACGCCCGCTTTCAACCAGCGCCGGACCAGGCTGATCAGGCGCGGTTCACCGACTCGATGTTCGACAAGCCGGAGGAACCCAATCATATTGAGATTCCCGAAGAAGTTTCTTCAAATCCGCCTCCCGCACCCAGCCGGTCATGCCCCGGCGATGACCTCATTGCGGGTCGCCAAAGCGTGATGGGTGCTGAGCGCCGGTCCTGCCGCCAAACGAGCAGGGCAAGAAGTCCTGCTCGTAGATGGCGGACAGCACCTCAGCCGTGGTACGTTGGAGCGCCCGGTCGGCGACAGTTGGAACCCCGAGGGGGCGCTTCTCCGAACGTCCGGTTTGGATGTCCAAGTCTTTTTGCGAGGTGGGAACCGGTGGGAGGCAGATTGTCGGCGATTTTGGCACGCCTATCGCGGCGACTTCATCCGAGCCCAATCGACCCAGTCACACGCTTGTGATCGCTTGCTGTGATCCAAATCGCCGGCAGCGCCGTAAAGACCGGCATGGGTCCGTTTCTAACTATCGCGGCAACATCCGGTCCGCTCCGCGGAAGCTGACGAAGCGACGGCTCAACAGCCCGCAGTTCGGCTGTATCCCAACACTACCTCCGGAGGATCTAATCTTATGAATAATGTCGTGAAGCTGTTTGCCGCGGGTACGCTTGCCCTGATGGTGTCAACATCGGCCTCGAAAGCCGCCGATATCGTTGATACCGCTGTCGCTGCCGGTTCGTTCAAGACACTTGTCGCAGCTGTCAAGGCGGCGGATCTTGTAGGAACGTTGAAGAGCCCGGGCCCCTTTACCGTGTTCGCCCCGACTGATGCGGCATTCAAGAAGCTGCCCAAGGGTACCTTGGCCAATCTCCTTAAGCCGGAGAACAAGGACAAACTGGTGAAGATACTGACCTATCACGTTGTACCTGGCAAAGTCATGGCCGCGGACATTGCAGGAAAGACGACCGCGGTCGCAACCGTGGAAGGTGACCAGTTGCAGATCAACGGTAAGCATGGTGTGCGCGTGAACGACGCCCATGTCGTAAAGGCCGACATCGTTGCAGATAACGGCGTGATTCACGTCATCAACAAGGTTCTGCTGCCGAAGTAATGATTTGTCGACATACAAAGGTCAGCCAGTCGGGGCGTAAACAAAGCGCTTTGACTGGCTGAACAAAACTATTTCAGTGTAGGATCTCGCGTTTAGCCAATATGCGCGAAGCGATCTGTTAGGTCAGAAAATTGCCAAAATCGGAAATCGCGCGGCGAACGATAACGAATTTGTTCGTGCTCGGGTCGCCCGGCGAGCACATAATAGCCGTTAAAAATACCCCGAGTGATCTAACGCCGCATGGAGATCGTACAAGAAATACGGCGAGCGCAATTATGAGAAAGCGAGACTTTCCTGGACGGACGACGAGACCAGCGAACCACTTGCGCTTGACGTTGCCCGCGACGAGGAAGCCATCATCAAAGGGATATTCCAGCTACGAAGAACACATCCGATTAGCCTGCAGGCGATCGGCTTTTTGCTGGGAACCGATCCCAGTCAGATTTCAGGCTATCTGAAGGGCAATTCGAGCGTTACGCTTACGAACTTCCGCCGAATAGCGCGAGCGCTTGGCTATCGCTGCCGAATTGTTGTTGAAGCGGCCGATACCGCGGGACCGGGAAATGAGGCCCGGTCCGATCTAGAAATTAATTCCCACAAGGTCTGCAACGCGGATCGCTCCCGGACCTCCTGCGGGCTGCATAGACTTTCCAATCCGCCTTGGCGACCAGGCCGGGGGTTACCCTGCGAGGAATTTATTCTGTTTCCCAGTGATCCATTTCTCGTTCGGTCTCGTAGTAATTGGCACCGGGATACTACGGCATCCCCGCTGGGCTGCCGGCAATGAGGCCCCGGTCGACGCGCCCCCTCGACCGGGGTGCTTCATGTTGGCCGAGAACCTTCGTCAGACCAACATTCCTGCGAATTGTAGAGGACCGTGAATTGAATATCCAAATCAGAGACTTTCCGCAGAAATCAAGTGACGCACCTTCGCGTGAAGAGGCCGAAGCTGCGTTCCGCACGATCATCCGCTGGGCCGGCGACAACCCTGATCGCCCAGGGCTGCTTGAAACGCCCGCCAGGGCGGCGCGTGCTTTCAGGGAATATTTCGCTGGCTACGAACAAGACCCGCTCGCGATCCTGAACAAGACTTTCGACGAGACCGGCGGCTACGAGGAAATGGTCGTCCTTCGCGGGATATCCTTTGAAAGCCATTGCGAGCACCATCTCGCCCCCATCATCGGTCAGGCATGGGTCGCCTATGTTCCCAACGGCCGGGTTGTAGGGCTCTCCAAACTTGCCCGAGTCGTCGATGCCTATGCCAAACGGCTCCAGATCCAGGAGCGGATGACGTCAGAGATAGCTTCCGCAGTTCAAGAAGTCCTGCAACCCCAAGGCGTTGGCGTGGTGATTAAGGCGATTCATCACTGCCTATCGAGCCGGGGCGTTCAAAAGGTCGGAGCGGAAATGGTGACAAGCTGCATGCTGGGTTGTTTTCGCGACAACGCCCCGACGCGGCAGGAATTTCTGGCAATGACCAAACAATGACAGCTCATGGTACATATATGATCGCAACGGGCCGGCAAAGTCCGACATCCTGGACCGGCGCGATCGCAAGTTCGGGCAACAATCTGCTGGCCAGGCTAATATTCGAAATCGCTTTCGCCGCCCGATTCCAAGAGCTTCCATTTGGAGCGGCGGAGACGCGGAGCAATCCTGAGGATCTTAT
>Ga0209048_10007358_pt1 | contig 10181 bp, 9 predicted proteins | sample FrelakmetCRP12CR_FD_187146 | JGI IMG/M metagenome (GOLD analysis project Ga0209048, IMG submission 187146) | Freshwater lake sediment microbial communities from the University of Notre Dame, USA, for methane emissions studies - CRP12 CR (SPAdes)... | ecosystem: Environmental > Aquatic >... | reverse complement strand
GCAGCAATGGACACTCATCTGCCTGCAGGCGGCTACGATCTTTTTTTTAGCGATCTTGGGGATGATTTCATCGTGGATATCGCTACACAGCGTGGTGAGGAGATTGTTGGGAAAACAGCCGTGTTCATCAAAGCGAATGATCTGCACCTGTCGGCTTTGAGGGAACTGAGAGAGAACAAGAAGGCTGTTTTTAAAAATGAACTTGCGGTTGCACCAACGAAGATCCTCGATCTTTTCGACCGGTCTTTCAGGAGCACTGTCTGGAAAGATCTTCAGGAGCGCTGTCTGGCCTGCGGGAATTGCACAACGGTCTGTCCTACCTGTTATTGTTTCGACATCCGGGACGAGATCGACCTGAACCTCACCTCGGGCAGGCGTTACCGCATCTGGGACTCCTGCCAGCTTGAGCCCTTTGCCAAGGTTGCCGGAGGAGAAAACTTCCGCAAAGAGCGCTCTGCCCGACAACGTCACCGTTATTACCGCAAGTTCAGGTATCCTTTAGATAGATATGGAAGGTTCTTTTGTACGGGATGCGGAAGATGCAGCAGGACTTGTATGGCCTCTATAAGGCTTAAAGAAACTCTACAGGCATTAGTCAAGGAAAGTGACGCGAAGATATGGAAAAGCTGGTTATAGAAAATTCTTCTTATATGGTCAGGCAGGCGAAAATCCTCCGCGTTGAACAATTGACGGAGAAGGAGAAATTATTCGAACTCACCTTATTATCCGGTCAGACGCTCGACCACGAACCCGGGCAGTTTATTATGGTCTCCCTTTTGGGTATTGGGGAATCACCCATTTCAATCGCCTCGGCGCCAAACGGAAATGGATCTGTTGAACTTTGTGTGCGGGCGGCGGGAAAAGTGACAACCTATCTGCACACCCTCAGGGAGGGAGATGAGATCAATATACGAGGACCTTATGGTAATGGTTTCCCGCTGAGAGTGCTCAGGGGCAATGATCTGCTGATTATCGCCGGAGGTTTGGGGATAGCCCCTTTGCGCTCATTGATCAATTATGTCATCGATAACCGCCGTGACTTCGGGAAAATGCACTTGCTCCTCGGATGCAAGTCCCCGCAGGATATGCTGTTCAAAAACGATGTGGAGAGATGGATACAGCGTTCTGATGTGCATTTCGCCTGCACCATTGACCGGGCAGCGCCTGACTGGGCCGGGAATGTTGGAGTCATTACCACACTCATACCGGGGGTTGATATCGAACCGGAAAGAACGGTGGCGGTTGTCGTGGGTCCTCCAGTCATGTACCATTTCGTGATAAAGGAACTTCTGGCAAAGCACATCCCGGAAAACCGCATTGTGATGTCCTTCGAGCGGCATATGAAATGTGGAATGGGTAAATGCGGCCGGTGTCAGTTTCAGCACCTATACTGCTGCAAGGACGGACCGGTCTTTTTCTATGATCAGATCAAGAATCTGAGCGAGGCCCTGTAAGATGAAGAAACCGAAAACCGCTTTTTTCGACTTTGCCTGCTGTGAAGGATGCCAGTTGCAGGTGACCAATATGGGGGACATTGTTGTCGATATTCTGGGAATGCTTGATATTGTTGAGTTCCGGGAGGTACTGTCGGAAACATGGGACGGTGATCTGGATATTGCGATCATTGAAGGAAGTATTACCGACGAACACGCAGTTGAACGGATAAAGGAAATAAGAAAAAGATCGAGGATCCTGATTGCTTATGGATCGTGCGCTACCATCGGCGGTGTTAACGGCATGAAAAATAGTTTCAACCTCGATGAGATTGGCCGGTACGTCTACGGAGAGCGTTTTCAATTATTCCCAACCGATATGACGAAGGCTGTCCATCAGGTGGTCAAGGTCGATTATTTCATCAACGGCTGTCCCGTCTATATCCCGGAAGTCCTGACCGTCGTAAAAGCCGTTATGCAGGGAATACCCTATGCCGTTCCCGACTATCCCGTCTGCGTCGAATGCAAACTGAATGAGAATGTTTGCATGTATGATAAGGGGGTGAGCTGTCTTGGGCCGGTTACGAGGGCAGGCTGCAACTCATGGTGTGTCAATAACGGAAATATTTGCTATGGCTGCCGAGGCATGATCAGCAATCCCAATGAGCGAGGTGCACAGGACGTCCTCAGGAAATATGCGGTGCCGGCTGAACTGATCGTGCATAAAATGGACATGTATAATAGCTGCAGGGAGCTGCGATAACGTGGCAATACAGAGTCTCGATATCTCGACTGGGTATATCACCAGGGTTGAAGGCCACGGGAAGATCGTCGTGAAGGTGAACGAGGGCAGGCTGGAGATATGCCGGCTTGATATTGTTGAAGCACCACGCTTTTTTGAAGCGATGCTCAGGGGCCGATCCATCTTCGAGGCCCAGCACATAACGAGCAGGATTTGCGGTATCTGCGCGTGTGGCCATACCCTCGCTTCTATTCAGGCCGCTGAAGATGCACTTGGCATAACACCCACGGTACAAACGATAAAGCTCAGAAAACTCCTGCTCCATTATGAAATACTTGATAGTCATATCCTGCACATCTATTTTCTTGCGGTTCCTGATCTCTTGCGCGTAAAGAGCTTCGTTCCACTGATCGAAAGTCATTCGGAAGTTGTCCGGAGGGCACTCAGGATGAAACAGGTCTGCAATGAGGCATGCGAAATACTGGTCGGCAGGCATGTCCATCCTATTTCGGCAGTCATAGGGGGCTTTACGAAGCTTCCCGGAAAGAAGGATTTGGAATCTATACTTAATAAGATGGTCACCCTGCAGGCTGATATGGATGCTACCGTTGAACTGATCTCATCCCTTGCGTTCCCTGCGTTTGAACGCGACACTGAATATGTGGCGCTGTCAAACGATACCGACGAATATCCTCTTCTGTCAGGCACGATTGCCTCAACGGACGGCGTAAAAATAGACAAAAAAGAGTATAGAAAGATCACCAACGAATTTATCGTTCCTCATTCATCGGCAAAGCATACGAGGCTCAGCAGGGAATCCTATGCCGTTGGCGCTTTGGCGAGGATTAACCTGAACTATGACAAACTGCATCCTTCAGCTAAGGAAGCTGCATTGACCGTTGGGTTAAAGCCGAAATGCATCAATCCGTTTTTCAATACCGTTGCCCAGTTAGTTGAATCAGTCCACTGCGTAAAGGAGGCTGTTTCCATCATTGAAGAATTGACGGCAAGCGGCATCAATTATGACGAGGTAATCACCGTGGGCATCAATGAACGCGCAAACATTCCGGTTAGGGCAGGCAATGGAGTAGGTGCAGTCGAAGTGCCACGGGGTCTTCTTTTCCATAATTACACAGTAGATGACAAGGGGATAATCACCGATGCGAACTGCATTATTCCTACCAATCAGAATCTTAACAATATCGAGTTGGATATGCAGAAACTGGTCCCCCGGATTCTTGACCTGAGCGAAGAGGAGATTACGGGGCGTCTCGAAATGCTCGTCCGTGCCTATGATCCGTGCATCTCGTGCTCAACTCATATGATGGATGTCCGGTTCCTGAAGTGATCATAACAATGCATCAGAACATCCTGACGAACATCCGCACCTCTCGCTATTATAGACACGACAGAAAGCCCCAGGTTTTTAAACCCGGGGACGAATGGCCGCCCGGGTGAGTGGGTTTATTGCATACAACCGCCTGCCTGCTGATAGCCGAAGACTGGTTTCTCGGAAATGCGCTGCACCGCAACTATCCGCCATCCGTCCGGTGTAAGTTTTTGGTTGTAATAGTCCACTAACGAAAGGGCGTCGTCTGTAGTCGGGCGAACTGCCGGATGAACGGTTTCGCAGAGGAATCGCAGGAATTGTTCATCAGATGCATGCAGCAAGTTAAAGCGGGGATCAGTGAAAACCCAATCATCACTCCAGTCATTCCAAATTGCCCGGTGCTGGCGAATGTCACCAGCAGCATTCCAAAATCGGTGATCAGTGGAGGGCATAGTGTTTAAATTATAGAGACGACCGAGGAATTCGTCTTCCTGAAGTCTGCCACTCCATCTGATTTGAGAGATTATGAAATGATCAATGATAGCTCTTCGAGTTTCTTCCGAGATCATGATGGTATCAGACAAGTCCTTTCAGATATCTTTTCCGCTCCTCGGGACCGAACTTCTCAATTGCATACCTGAGCATTGTTCGGGGCATTGTGCGGTAATGTTTTTTCAGGAAACTCACTTCAGCTTTCTTGTCCCTTTTGCCGACCTCGCGGAGCATCCATCCTGCTGCTTTATGGATGAGATCGTGTTTGTGCGAAAGCAATTGCTCTGCTATCCGGAAGGTATCGTCAAATTGCCCATGGCGAATGAAGAAGAAGGTTGACATTATCGAAACGCGCTGGCTCCAGAGATGATCCGAGCGACAGAGGGTGTATAAGATGCTCCGATCTTTATCCAGGAGAAAATCCCCGAGAATCTTGTCCGCTGACAGGTCGACAAGGTCCCAGTTATTGACGCGACTTAGATTGTCGAGATAAAAGGCGACGATTCTTTCTCTTTCGGGTTCGCCGGACCGCCTGAAGCGGTCCACCAGGATCAAAAGCGCTGTCAGCCTGTGTTCATGTATCCCTGAGCGCAGTAAGCGTTTTACCTGCGGAAGCGGCAGATCGGCGTATTTTCGGGTCACGGCGCGAATGTTTGGTACCGTGACACCGATAAAAACATCCCCCTCAGCATAGCCACCCGGAAGGGTCTTGAAAAATCGCGGGAAGAACTCAGCCTTTTCAGGATCGCTGAGTCCGTAAAGATCTTTTTTTATGTTTTCGAGCATGTTCTTTCTGCGGGCAGAATCGGTGGACGACGGTCCCACTCTCATTGCCTCCTCTTTTTTCAGATAGTGCCGCTCCTGCGTCCGGTTGATTAAACGGATTTGTTATGACAGATTATAACGCAAATCCGAAAATGAATATATGTTACTGGGTATCTTATTTTGCCGCTTGTGGTCCTATAAGTTCGCCGGGAAGAGAATGTTTTTTAGGCCTTTCCCCCACTAATATCGCCGTCAGAGGCAATATATACTTGCCGATAATAACAAAGTGCAATAGAAGTTTGCCGGTAGTCACATACAGAGGAGGATGCCTTTTCCCGACCGTTTGTTCCACCTGAAAAGCAATACTTTGGCCAGCTCACCAGAAATGATGCCGAAAGAAACTGCCGAAATCAGATTCTCATCTGCGCCTTATAATCGACGCTGCACCCAACACTTTAAAGACACTTTGTTTCGAACAGTAATTGAGATAGTTGCAGAGAATGGCACCGAGCATATACGCTTTCGCCCTTCTCTGTCACTGCACTCCTATTTCAGAGCTAATGTCTGTGGGAGGCTTTCCAGAGTAATCATCCTCCGTTCCATTCTCTCAAGCGTCTTCTCTAGTCTCTCGATACGAGCGTTTTTTTCTTTAAGTGCTGTCTGCTGCTCCTTTACCGCCTCAATCAGCACCGGCACTAGTTTGTCATAGGCAACAGCCTTGTCCCCCTTGGCGTCCGCATGCACCAACTCGGGCAGAACCTTCTCTACTTCCTGGGCGATAAGGCCAATCTCTCTGTCTTTTGCATTTCCATCACTGGGATTTTTCTCCCTTCTCCACTTATAGCTTACACCCTGCAAATGCATTACCTTATCAAGAGATGAATATAGAGGTTCAATGTTCTCTTTCAACCTCTCGTCGGAAGCCATAAAGAGGGACCCATTGATCTTCACGATACGGTTGTCGAACTCGCCGTAGATAAGGGGTGATGTGCAGACACCGCTACCTCCTGCGTAACAATTGTCTATATAAAGCTTGTTGTCGCTGTTTTCGGTATACCCCGCCTGATAGCCAATAAATATGTTGCCCGAGCCTGTATTATTGTTTCCTGCCTGAGCTCCGATTGAAGTGTTGTTATTACCGGACTGATTGGTATTACCCGCCTCATATCCGAGCGCGACATTACTGGCGCCTGTTCTATTGCTGTATCCGGCATAAATACCTATAAAGCTATTGCGATTGCCCCCTGTGTTGAGGGTTCCGGCATCGTAACCAAAAAAGCTGTTTTCAGCGCCGCTCGTGTTACTAGCGCCTGACTGTCCACCGACAAAGGTGTTATGGTTTCCTGAATTCGAATGGCCGGCGGAAACGCCGATAAAGGTATTATCAGAGCCGGATGTCCCGGCAGAATTGCCCAGAGTAGTAATGCTGCTGCTTGAGACGCCGGTCATCGCTGTTATCTGTGTAGTGCCGTCAGGGAATTTAACGCCTCCGGTTGTCGAGTAAATAAGTCTAGACTGCTGATATATGTCACGTCCTTGTCATTAATACCGGCTGACAGGCGAAGTCAAACTCCTCCAGCGCCTATTTCACCATTTTCCATGTCTCGTCAGGGTCATACTTTGTCATAGCCTTTGCAATCTCTTCCGTTTTTGGCCCCAGGTCTTTCTCGTGCATAATACCTTGTTGGTTCACCATGAAGGTCATGATGCCAGACACCCCATACTCCGCAGGATAAGCCATTAAGGCGAACCCGGCTGTCATCTTGCCGTCGATTATATAATCAAGTGCGCCGCCTGGAGCTTTGCTGCCCTGGTTTTTCAATATCTTGAAATAATAACCATGATATGGCGTATGCTTCTCACCTGATTTCCTGACAGAGTATCCCTCATCCGTGGCTTGCGCAATTAATGGCCCCAAAGGACTGCTTTCCTCTCCTGACGCGGCCTTCCAGTAAAGACCATCTTTCCTGCCCTCATGGCTCACAAATCTTTGCGCATATTGCAAAACCCCGCTGCCGTCACGGTCCTTGCTGGCATATTCACGCTGTGCATCCACATAAGCCAACGAAACCTGAACAGTGCTTAATTCATTCTTGCCTATCCTTCTGTTTATGACTTCCTGGTTGCCATCATCTGTGGAAAATACCCATTCCTGATCCGATCTCACAATAGGGATGGGAAAGGAACACGCATCCTTTCCGATAGCAGCCAATGTGGTATTGTCGTCTATCTTTGAAAATTTAACGGCCTCTTCGGCGGCCTCAACGAAATGTTTACGGGCATTACTGTCTGCGACAGCATCTCCGGAGGATATGAGGGATTTGCCCTGTGGGCCGAAGATGGCCAATAATTTCACTGTATCATTGGTTTTAGCGGCCTCTATGAGTGCTCCAAACGCATCTTCAGGTGATTTGAACTTCTGCTGCCTTGCCTCCTGAGCAGACACGGTTAAACTAAAAGCAATTACTGCAATAATGACGGTTATGAAAACAGCTAACCAATGTCTGCACAGGTTTTCGGGTTTTGTTATATATTTAGACATTGTTCCTTCCTCCATATATCGTTGGCTCCTGATGATCTCTCATTTGTCCGCTACGGAATTGCTATTATCGACGCCCTCCGCCATGGAATCCTCCACCCGACCCGCTAACACCATCGACTCTTCCACTCGATCCACCACCACGAGGAGTTCCAGTACCTCCAACATTAGGTACTCCTCCGCCCCCATGACCTGCAACAGGGAGCTGGCTGGCACTCGAGCGGCTTCGGAACCCACGGTCGCTTGCGGAATGCTCAACCTGTCTGTTAACAGAGTGATCGAAGGCGCTTGAGTGAACTCCTTCACGGTTCGGCGTAATTCCATAGCCCCGAAATTCTTTGCGCGGCGCCGGCCCGGTCACTCTCCTGTTTCTATCGGAAACTGCCTGTGCTCCGCTCCGTGCAGTAGGATTGGACCATCCTGTGCGTCGTTCAGCAGGGAAAGTCTTTCCGCGATATCTGTTTGCAGGGTCGATGCGGGATGTCGCGCCCGTCTTGTGATCACGGAAATGATTGGTGATAAATCCTTCGTGCTCATGCCCATGATGATGCCAATGCACCTTAATGTTAAAGTCTGCCAATACAAAGAAGCCGGGGAACCAGAAATTGGACCACCAAAATGGATATGGAACCCAGTCATACAGATATGCATAGTCCGGAGGCGGAGCATAGTATGTGACTGCCGGTGGGCCCTCATTATCGTAATAATTGTTTGCGACGGTTGAATCAGGATAGCTTGGTGCAGACATGTCATCGGCAAACTCGCCCGATGTATCAGGTGTTAGAGGCAAACTATAGCTGCTTACCGCATCCTGTAACGCTTGCAAGGCTGCGTTTTTCCCTATGCTTACCTTGCCCAAATCTGCAGCCTCTCCCACAGCCGTTTGTAATTCTCCAACAATGTCCGGCGTAACAGGGTAATCAGCAATCCAGCCATTACGAGGAGATATAGCGGCCGCGCTTAACAAATCTTCAGCTTCGGCCTCGTTTTCCGTTGTCCCCAGCTTAAGATCACCTGCAAGTTTAACTGCCAAGGTTCCTTCACGGATCAGAGGCTGTGATATCGGAGAACTAGTCGTCGCCGACGGCGGACCTGTCTGCGCATGTACTAATATCGGTATCATGACAAAAGCCATTAATATACTTAGCATAATTAATAGACTTTTCATCTTTACACCTCCTTGATCCGTCCATCAAAGGAATCAACCTTCTATATTATAGTATGATATAAAAATTATAGGTTTACAACTTCTCAGGCCGTTCACGTCCTGTCATGTGCTCGCACCGCGTACATTTCTTAGCTTCGAGTTGATCAAGCATTCCCAGCTTCTGTCGCAGTTCTTTGATCGCTTCTGATTGTTCCTTAATAATAGTTTGCTGCTCCTTTATTGCCTCTATGAGTACCGGTAGCAGCTTGTTGTATGAAAGAGACTTGTACCCTTTGTTGTCTGTGGAAACAAGCTCAGGAATGACACCTTCGACTTCTTGGGCGATAAGACCAATCTGGCGACTCTTGTCAAAGCCGATGCCCGGATTGTCTTCAGATTTCCAATCGTAGCTTACGCCCTGCAAACGCATCACCTTGTCCAAAGATGCTTTCAGTGGCTCGATATTCTTTTTATATCTCACGTCGGAAGGCGACGCAGCAGCGGTCATGATGACTGTCCCATTGATCTGTACAATACGATTGTCAAATTCACCGTAGATAAGGGGAGAGGTGCAATTGCCACCCGTATAACAATTGTCTATATATAACTTGTTGCTTCCAGTTTCATAGTATCCTGCCATATAACCGACCATAACATTGCCGCTGCCCTGATATCCTGCTCGCACGCCAATATAAGTGTTGTAGCTGTCCGCAGGATGGGCTTCGTCTCCAGCCCCGTATCCGATCAGGGTGTTATTGTTGCCTGTAACGATATGTTGACCGGCAAAATTGCCGAAGAAACTGTTATTGTATCCTGTAATGTTAGCGCTGCCTGCTGAGACCCCGACAAAGGCATTGTCCGAGCCGGTGGTATTAGCATAGCCTGCTTCGTCCCCGACAAAGGTATTTTGCGAGCCGGTGGTATCCTGATTGCCGGTACCCCACCCGATGAGGGTGTTGTAAGTGCAGCCGGTCTCGGGAGTCGCACCGGCGCCTACGCCCAAAAAGGTTACACAATCGGCCTCGGTTATTGCCCATACAGCTGCTGAGCTTCCCAATACTAGCAAACCTGCCGTCACAATCATTAATGTTCTTGCCTTCATATACCCTCCTCAGGATACTAAGAACCAGCAACTGATTACTCTAAGCACAACCTTCACTAAACAATAAACCGGTCTTGCCGTGTTCAATTCCTTCAGAAGCACGGTTGTCTTCATTCACAGACCCGTTGCTTTCCGCCTTCTCCTCACGAAGAGGTTGGCTTTATAGGGATTGTCTAATATTTAAATTATATATACCATGGAATAATGGAGAATGATAGAACCCTTTGAAAGATTGTTTTGTGGGCTCTTCCCTTACACGAATTGGAAAATACCGTTTCCACTGCTTTTAATTTGCTTATTAGAAACTGTATCCGTATACAGCCTAAAAAAGTTTGTTCCGGGAAATTATTGAATCAGGCCTACCTGATTTCGCTGATGTGCGGGTCCCGACATGTACCCTTCAAAATCTAATACTTCAGAAATGTGAGGTGTACAGTTGGAAATCTTGCCTACGTCAATAAATTGGCTGTGTTCGGTCGTAGGTGAAATGAACGATAGCAAATAAACGCCCATATCGATGACTTCGTGGGTATGCCGTGTAAAACGTATAACTTGCCGGTTAAAGTCCGGCCATGGGTTGCGCTACGGAGTTACAAAGGACCCTACTGACCAGGGGGAGCTGGAGATAGAG
>Ga0209048_10007357_pt1 | contig 10181 bp, 9 predicted proteins | sample FrelakmetCRP12CR_FD_187146 | JGI IMG/M metagenome (GOLD analysis project Ga0209048, IMG submission 187146) | Freshwater lake sediment microbial communities from the University of Notre Dame, USA, for methane emissions studies - CRP12 CR (SPAdes)... | ecosystem: Environmental > Aquatic >... | reverse complement strand
CCGGTGCCGATGGCGAAGAACTCGATCACGTGCGAGCCCCAGCCGTGGCTGCGCTCGACGATCCGGGTGCCGACGATGCCGCCGGCCTGGAGTTCGTCGGCCTCGGTCTGCATCCGCTCCATCGCCAGCTCGCGGGCCTCGTACAGCGCCTGGGTGTAGTTGGGCATCTCCTGGTTGCGGCCGATCTGCTTCCACGACGCGCGCAGGCCCTGGTGGGCGACGTGGTAGACGCAGTTGCCCATCACCATGCCCACCGGGCGGTAGCCGGCGCGCAGCAGCGTCGCGAAGTCCTGGCCGTTCAGATCCGAGGTGAACGGCCGGCCGTTGGGCGCGCGATGGAGCACGCCGTCGCGATGCTTGACCGCGGTTCCCACGGCGATGAACTCGGCCAGGTCCGCGCCCCACTCGTAGCGGCCGATGTCGAGGCGCACGCCGACCACGCCGTCGGCGCCGAGCTGGTCGGCCTCCTCCTCCATCCGCGTCATCGCCAGCTCGCGGGCGTGGTACATCGCCTGGGTGAGGACGCCCATCTCCTGGTTCTGGCTCCAGTTGGCCTGCTGGAAACCGATGTGGTAGATCGAGCTGCCGAGCACCAACCCGAGCGGCTCGAAGCCGGACTGCTTGACGAGCAGGAACTCGTTCACCGACAGGTCGCTGGTGAAGAACCCGCGCGCGACCTCCGCCTTCATCCGCTCGATCCGGTGGCGCCCGGACTCCGGGATGCCGGCCAGCGAGCCGGCCTGGTAGGCCGCCGCGTGCGGCGCCTCCTCGGCCGGAGCTCCGCCGGCGGGCGGCGGCGCCGCCTCGGTCGCGGCCTGCGCCGGCTGAGCCTGATCGTCGTCGCGCTTGAGGAACCCCATGTCGTCTCTCCTTATTGCAGTAGCAGGCGCTCGAGCGCCTGCCGAGTGGTTGCGCTGCGCTGCGCCTCGGCGGCCAGTGCCTCGCCCAGGGCAGCCAGCCACACGTCGGTGTCGAGCGTCTCGTTCTTGAGCACGATCCCGCCCGACAACCGCGCGCGGCGCGTCGCGATCACGCCCTTGTCGAGCTCGAGCTCGAGCCGCTCGTTGCCGGCGTCGAGCGCGATCCGACGGACCCGCTTGGGCCCGGTCAGTCCGGTCCGGCGCCGGTCGATCCGCACGCGCCCCGGCATCACCTGCTCGAGCTTGTCCGCCAGGCTCTCCACGAACGCGCTGAGATCGCTGCTGTCCGCGCGCAGCGACGCCGCGATCAGGTCGAGGTCGAGCTCTGCGTCGTCCGAAGCCATCGGCACCTGAGGCTACGCCTCGACCCACCCGCGCGCCCGCTCGAGCGCGCGCCCCCAACCGTGCAGCAGCGCCTCACGCTCGTCGGCGCCGCACCCCGGCTCGTAGCGGCGACGCTCGCGCCAGTTGGAGCGCACCTGATCGATCGTCCACACCTCGGTTCCGACCCCGGCCAGGTAGGCCGCCCCGAGCGCGGTGGTCTCGACGATCTCGGGCAGCACGACCGGGACCCCGAGCACGTCGGCCTGGAACTGCATCAACCATTCATTGGCCGTCGCGCCGCCGTCGGCGCGCAGCTCGGTCAGCTCGACGCCGCTCGCGCGCTCCATCGCCCGGACCGCATCCGCGGTCTGGTAGGCGATCCCCTCGAGCGTCGCCCGGGCGAGATGGGCGCGCCCGGAGCCGCGGGTCAGCCCGACGATCGTGCCGCGCGCGTACGGATCCCAATGCGGCGAGCCCAGGCCGGTGAGCGCGGGCACGAAGTAGACGCCGTCGTTGGAATCGAGCGACGCCGCCAGCGCGGCCGTCTCCGACGCGGCGGAGATGATCCCGAGCCCGTCGCGCAGCCACTGGACGGCGGCGCCGGTGACGAAGATCGCCGCCTCGAGCGCGTAGGACAGACGATCGCCGATCCCCCAGGCCACCGTCCCGAGCAGGCCGGGGACGGGCGGCGGCGGGCGGTAGCCGGCGTTCTGGAGCACGAACGATCCCGTCCCGTAGGTGTTCTTGCCCAGGCCCGGATCGACGCAGGCCTGACCGAACAGCGCCGCCTGCTGGTCGCCCGCCACCCCTGCGATCGGAACCCGGTGGCCGTGCAGGGCCTCGGGCAGCGTCGTGCCGAGCGTGCCGCAGCTGGGACGGACCTCGGGCAGTGCGCGCTCGGGGATGTCGAGCAGCGCCAGCAGCTCCGGATCCCACGCCCCCGCCGCAATGTCGAACAGCATCGTGCGCGAGGCGTTCGAGGGATCGGTCACGTGCTCGCCGGTGAGCTTGAAGATCAGCCACGAGTCGATCGTTCCGAACACCGCCCGGCCCTCGAGTGACCGCTGGCGCAGGCCCTCGACGTTGCCCAGCAGCCACTCGATCTTCGTGCCTGAGAAGTAGGGGTCGAGCACCAGCCCCGTGCGCGTGCGGACGAGCGGCTCGTGGCCTGCGGCGCGCAGCGCGTCGCAGCGCCCCGCGGTGCGGCGGTCCTGCCACACGATCGCGCGGTGCAGCGGCTCGCCGGAGTCCGGATCCCACGCGCACACCGTCTCGCGCTGGTTGGTGATCCCGACCGCCGCGAGCTCGCCGGGCCGGACCCCGGCGTCGTCGAGCGCCTCGCCGGCCACGGCCTGGGTGACCTCCCAGATCTCCGCCGCGTCGTGCTCGACCCAGCCCGGTTGCGGGAAGTGCTGCCCGAACTCGCGATAGCTGCGCCCGATCAGCTCAGCCTCCTGGTCGAAGACGAGGCAGGTCGTCCCGGTCGTGCCCTGGTCGATCGCGAGGATCACAGCGAGAATCTATCGGGGCGGCCTCCGGCCGCCTTTTTTTGTCCCGGCGCCCTTGACCTTCGCGAAAGGGGGAATACTCCAAGGAGATGACCGGCGTACGGCCAGACTCGGTTCCCAGCCTCACGATGAAGAACGGGCGCGAGATCCTGCAACTCGGGTTCGGGGTCTTTCAGGTGCCGCCGGCCCAGACGACGGCCGCGGTCCTCGGCGCCCTGGAGACGGGCTACCGCCTGATCGACACGGCCGAGATGTACGGCAACGAGGCGGAGGTCGGCGAGGCCATCAGCCGCAGCGGACTCCACCGCTCCGAGGTCTTCGTGACGACCAAGGTGTGGAACGACCACCAGGGCCGCGGGCCGACGCGGGCCGCCTTCGAGCGCAGCCTGGAGCGGCTGGGCTCGCACTACGTCGACCTGTACCTGATCCACTGGCCGGCCCCCGCGCGTGAGCTCTACGTCGAGACCTGGGAGACGCTGATCGAGCTCCACACGGAGGGCCGGGCCCACTCGATCGGCGTGTCGAACTTCCTCACCCCGCACCTCGAGCGGATCATCGCGGCCACCGGCGTGGTGCCGTCGGTCAACCAGGTCGAGCTGCATCCCCGCTTCCAGCAGACCGAGCTGCGCCGCTACCACGCCCAGCGCGGGATCCTCACCGAGGCCTGGAGCCCGCTCGGGCGCGGTCGGATCCTCGATGACCACACGATCGCCGCGATCGCCTCCGGGCATGGGCGCACGCCGGCGCAGGTGGTGCTGCGCTGGCATCTGCAGCTCGAGAACATCGCCATCCCCCGGTCCGTCAACCCGGCCCGGATCGAGGAGAACTTCCAGCTCTTCGACTTCGAGCTCAGCGACGACGAGATGCGGTTGATCGCCGAGCTCGACGCGGGCCGGCGGATCGGACCCGACCCGGCTCGCTTCGGCTGAGCGGGCCGGCGCGGCCCCGGGCTCAGAAGCCGCCGCGGCCGACCACGAGCGCCGCCGCCGCCGCGAGCACCAGCAGCGCCGCGAGCGGGAATTGCAATCGCAGCAACGAACGCGAGGGTCGCCGGCGGGCCAGTTGCCGCCGCGAGCACGAGCTTATGAACAGGTCTGAGCCCAACATCCACTCCTAGGCGCGCGATCCAAACCGCACGGTGGGGCAGAGTCAAGCGGACACGGCGGACAGATCCCGGAAAATGGCAGAACTCGCTGCGCGCCAGAATGGGTCCGGATCCTTCGTCGCCGCCCGGGGCTATGCTCCGCCCGTCCCACGAGCGCAGGAGGCTTTAGTTGTCAGAGGTCGAGGCCCACATCACCGGCACCGTGTGGAAGATCGAGGTCGAGATCGGCGACACCGTCGATGAGGGCGACACGGTGGTGATCCTGGAGTCGATGAAGATGGAGATGCCGGTCGAGGCCGAGGATCCCGGCGTCGTCAGGGAGATTCGCTGCTCCGAGGGACAGTCGGTGTCCGAAGGCGACACGCTGGTCGTCCTTGAGTAGCGGCAGCCTGCGGTTGGACGAGCCGGCCCCCGGCGTCGCCCGGCTCACCATCTCCAATCCGGGCAAGCGCGGCGCCCTCGACCACGCGATCCTCGACCGGTTCGCGAGCACGATGCCCGAGCTCGACGCCCGCTGCGTGATCATCACCGGCGAGGGCGCCACCTTCTCGGCCGGCTATGACATCGGCGACCTCCCCGACGAGGTGTTCGCCGACGAGGCCGAGAAGCTGATCGCCCACCCGTTCGCGGCGGCGATCGATGCCGTCGAGGCGTATCCGTATCCCACCGTGGCCGCGCTCAACGGGCACACGATCGGCGGCGGCCTCGAGCTGGCGCTGTCCTGCGATCTGCGCATCGCCGCCGGCACGATCGCGCTCGGAATGCCGCCGGCGAAGCTCGGGCTCGTCTACTCGCACACCGGGATCCGCAAGTTCATCGACACGATCGGCGCGCCGCGCACGCGCGAGCTGTTCCTGGTCGGCCGCCGGATCGACGCCCGCACGGCGCGGGCCTGGGGCCTGGTCAACATGCTGGCGGAGGACGGACGACTGGCCGAGGAGGCGGTGGAGCTGGCCGCCGAGATCGCCGCCAACGCCCCGCTGGCCAGCCGCGGCAACAAGCGCGTGATCTCGGCCGTGCTCGACGCCCACCTGGCGCTCGACCCCGCGGTCGAGCAGGAGCTGATCGCCCTGCGGCGAGCCTGCTTCAGCTCGCAGGACTTCCGCGAGGGCGTCCGCGCCTTCGCCGAGAAACGCCCGGCCGAGTGGCAGGGCCGCTGAGGCGCGGTCCCGGTCCGTCCGGGGCCGGTCCTATCGTGCCGCCCCGTGCCGCCACTGATCACCCCTGAGGAGGCGCTGCACCTCGGGGATCTCGAGGACCGCGCCCACATCGAGGCGCTCGTGCAACGGGCCTGGGAGGCCCGGGTCGCGACCTTCGGAGACTCCACCGACATGTGCTCGCTGGTGAACGCCAAATCGGGCGGCTGCGCCGAGGACTGCGGCTTCTGCGCCCAGTCCAAGTACGCCGAGGCCGACACGCCGATGCACGCGATGATGGAGCCCGACCAGATCCTCGAGCATGCCCGTGCCGCCGAGGCGGCCGGCGCCCACCGGTTCTGCATGGTCACCCAGGGCCAGGGCCTGTCCAAGCGCGACTTCGAGAAGGTGCTCGAGGGGGTCAAGCTGGTCTCCGAGCACACGAACCTCAAGCGCTGCGTCTCGATCGGCCACATGTCAGCCGAGCGGGCCAACGCGCTCAAGCAGGCGGGCGTGCAGCGCGTGCATCACAACGTGGAGACCGCGGCGTCGTATTACCCGGAGGTCTCGACCACGGTGCGCTACGAGGGCCGGCTGCGCACCATCGACGCGGTCCGCGGAGCGGGCCTCGAGACATGCGTCGGCGGCATCCTCAACCTCGGCGAGACGCGCGAGCAGCGGGTCGAGATGGCCTTCCAGCTGGCCGGGATCAATCCCACCAGCGTTCCCATCAACCTGCTCAACCCCCGCCCGGGGACCAAGTTCGGCGAGCGCGAGCTGATGGACCCGTGGGAGACGGTCAAGTGGATTGCGATCTTCCGCCTGATCCTGCCCGAGGCCCTGTTCCGGCTCTGCGGCGGTCGGGTCGAGAACCTCGGCGAGCTGCAGGCCACCGCCGTCAAGGCCGGCCTCAACGGCGTGATGATGGGCAACTTCCTCACCACGCTCGGCAACACGCCCGAGCAGGACCGCGCGATGTTCGAAGAGCTCGGGCTGAACGTGGCCCGCCAGACCGACAACGGTGCCAACCCCCGGCCCGACAACCGCTCCGGGTGGCTGGACGGCGAGACCCCCGACCTGGTCGGCGCCGCGATCGCCGCATCCGAGCCCGAGCCCGGCCCGTTCGAGGTCCGGCTCTGGGATCCCGCCTCACAGCTTCGCTTCGCGCGCAAGCGCACTGTTCCGCAGCGCCCGGATGGCGCGCCCAACACAGGTCAAGGGCGCGAGACCCGGGAAGCAAAGGCCCGGCGAGCGCAGGCCGCATGATCGAGATCGAGGCGCGGCTTGACGAGCTGAGAGCCCTCGGGCTCCACCGCCGCACCCGTCTCGTCAGCGGTCCCCAGGGACCGCACGTCCTGCTCGACGGCAAGCCCGTCCTGCTGCTGTGCTCCAACAACTACCTCGGGCTGGCCGACCACCCCCGGGTGCGCGAGGCCTCCGCCGATGCCGCGATGCGCTGGGGCGTCGGCGCCGGCGCCTCACGACTGGTGTCGGGCACGATGACCATCCACCGCCGGCTGGAGGAGCGCCTGGCCACCTTCAAGCGGCGCGAGGCGGCGCTGCTGTTCGGCTCGGGCTATCTGGCCAACGCCGGCGTGATCGCTGCGCTGGCCCGACCGGGAGACGTCGTCTTCTCCGACGAGCTCAACCACGCCTCGATCATCGACGGCTGCCGCCTCTCGCGCGCCGAGGTGTTCGTCTACGACCATTGCGATGTCGAGCACCTGGCGTGGGGGATCACCCACGCCGAGGGCCGCGGTGCGCTGATCGTCACCGACGGCGTCTTCTCGATGGACGGGGACGTCGCCCCGCTCCAGGAGATCGTCGAGCTCGCCCAGCGCCACCGGCTCCGCGTCCTCGTGGACGAGGCCCACGGCACCGGCGCGCTCGGGCCGGACGGCCGCGGTGCGGCCGCGGCGGCCGGCGTCGAGGACCAGGTCGACGTGATCGTGGGCACGCTCGGCAAGGCCCTGGGGTCCTACGGCGCGTTCGTCGCCTGCGATCTCCGGATGTCCCGCTACCTCGTCAACGCCGCCCGCACGTTCATCTTCTCCACCGCGCTGCCACCGCCGGCGGTGGCGGGAGCGCTGGCCGCGCTCGACCTGCTCGAGGAGCGCCCGCGCCGGGTGCAGCGACTCGAGGCCAACGCGCAGGCGCTGCGCGACGAGCTTACGCGGGAGGGCTTCGACCTGCGCGGCTCCCGGACCCAGATCGTGCCGCTCGTGGTCGGTGACGCCGAGCTGGCGATGACGATCTGCGAGTCGGCGTTGGCGCAGGGCGTGTTCGCGCAGGCGATCAGGCCGCCGACCGTGCCGCCGGGGACCTCGCGGCTGCGGATCGCGGTCATGGCCACGCACCGGCCCGAGGAGCTGCGCACCGCCGCACGGACGTTGGCCCAGGCGGCGCGGGCGGCGGGGTTCGAGCCGCGCAGCACCTGGGTGCAGTCGCCGGCCGGCGATGCCGGCGCGGCCGAAGAGGACGCCGTGCCTCCGCGGGCGATTCCGGCGGCGGACGGGCCGCCGCCGCCCCGCAGCGCACCGCGCCCGTTCGACCACGAGGCCCCCGCGCCGGTGGCGCGGGCCGCCTAGCCGGTCCGTCGCGACAGTGTGCGCGGCTGCTTCGTAACCGGCACCGACACCGGCGTCGGCAAGACGGTGCTGACAGCCGCGATCGTCGCGTCGCTGCGATCGCGGGGGGTCGCGGTCCGGCCGCTGAAGCCGTTGATCACCGGGCTCGACGAGCCACCTGACCCGGACTGGCCGCCCGATCACGAGCTGCTGGCGCGGGCAGCCGGCCGGAGCCCCGAAGAGGTGGCGCTGTTCTCCTACGGCCCGCCGGTCTCCCCCCACCTCGCCGCTGCGCTCGCCGGCCGTCCGGTCGACCCGCGGGCGCTGCGCGAGGCCATCGCGCGCGCCGCCGAGGAGGCCGAGGTCTCGGTGATCGAGGGAGTCGGCGGCCTGCTCGTCCCGCTCGCCGACGGATACGACGTCCGCGACCTCGCGCGCGAGCTCGCCCTGCCGGTGCTCATCGCCGCCCGCCCTGGCCTCGGGACGATCAACCACACGCTGCTCACGCTCGAGGCGGCGAGAGCCGCGGGACTTCGGGTGGCCGGCGTGGTGATGACCCCATGGCCACCCGAGCCGGGGGAGATCGAGCGCTCCAACCGCGACACCGTGGCCCGCCTGGGATCGGTCACCGTGTCGGTGCTGCCCCCGATCGCCCGCGCCGACCCCGGCCTGCTGACCGACGCCGCCCGCGGGCTGCCGATCGAGGACTGGATCGGCGAATCCGGCCATGCCTGATCGATCGCTCGCTACGGTGCAGTCGTGAACGCGATCCGCGTCGGGCTGCTCCTCGCCGTGGTGTGCCTCGCCGCCGGCGGCTGCGGCAGCTCGGCGACGTCGACGCCGACCTCGACCGGCGGGGAGGTCCGCGCCTCGGTCCCGCGCGCGAGCGCGCCGGTGGCCCCCACCGACGCGGCGGCGCTGGCGCAGGGGAACGCGACCTTCGCCGGACGGATCCTCGAGCAGCTCTCAACCGCTCAGCCGACGTTGACGCTGTCGCCGTTCAGCATCTCCGACGCGCTCGCGATGACCTACGCCGGCGCCCGCGGGCAGACGGCGTCCGAGCTGGCCGGCGCGCTCAACATCACGCTGCCGCCGGCCGGTCTGTTCCCGGCCTGGGGCGCCCTGGCCGGATCGCTGGCCCACGTCAACCAGCCCGGAGCGGCGCTCTCGGTCGCCAACGCGCTGTACGGCCAGCAGGGAATGGCGTTCCAAACCGCGTTCCTGACCCTGCTCGCCCGCTACTACGGCGCCGGGGTCAGGACGGTCGACTTCGAGCATGCGGCCGCGCAAGCCGTGTCCGAGATCAACGCCTGGGTCTCGCAGCAGACGAACGCCAAGATTCCCGTGCTGCTCTCCCCCGGCGACGTCGACGCCAGGACCCGGCTGGTGCTGGTCAACGCCGTCTACCTGAACGCGAAATGGGCCGTCCCGTTCACGAAGGAGAACACGGCGCCGGCGCCGTTCCACGCTCCCGGCGGCACGGTCAACGTTGCCACCATGAACCGGATCGGCCGGTTCGGCTATCGGCGCCATTCCGGCTACGCCGTGCTCGAGCTGCCCTACCGCGGCGGGCGGCTCGCGTTCGACGTCCTGCTCCCCGACCCGGGACGGCTCCCGGCGCTGCTGCACGCGCTCGCCCGCGGCGGCCTGCCCGCGGCCGTGAGCGGCCTGCAGGATCAGCCCGTGCAGGTGGCGCTGCCCAAGCTCACGCTGCGCACGCGTTTCGAGCTCGCCGCGACCCTGGGCGCGCTCGGGATGCCGGTCGCGTTCACCGATCGGGCCGACTTCTCGGGCATCGCCGGCACACCGGGCGATCTGCGGATCTCGAACGTCATCCACGAGGCCTACATGCGGGTCGACGAGGCCGGCACCGAGGCGGCCGCGGCGACGGCCGTCGGCATCGCCACTGAGGCCGCACCCGGACCCGCGCCGATCCAGTTCCGCATCGATCGCCCCTTCGTGTTCGTGCTGCGCGACACGAGCACCGGCGCGATCCTGTTCACCGGGACGGTCTCTCAGCCGTAGCGGGCGGGCGGCGCCGCCGGGCGGACCCGGACCGCCGCGATCAGCGGCCCCGGACCCGAGCGAGGATCAGCCGGACGATGGCGAGCGTCAGATCGGGGTCGTGGACCTGGATGTAGTGATCGCTGCCGGTGGGATCCGCGGCAGCGGCCGCGCGCGCTCGATCGACCGGATCGCGCCGTCGGCGTCGACGGTCTCGAATCCGCGCTGGGTGTCCAGGGGGGTACCGGAGTGGTTGAGCAGCGCCTCGTAGCGCGGCCACAGTGCTCCGAACAGCCGCTTGATCGTGGTGCCGAACGCGTCGACGAGGACCATGCCGGCGACCTCGGAGGGATGCGTCTGGGCGAACAGACGAGCGATCATGGCGCCGTAGGAATGCGCGACGAGCACGAACGGGCCGCGGAGCCCGGCCCGCCGCACGAGCGCCTGCAGGTCGGCGACCATGCTGGGCAGCGTGCGCGGCATCCTGACCGGAGTGCTGCGCGTGGTCAGTGAGATCGGCGTCGTCTGACGGATCGTGCCCGGCCGGTCGTACATGCACACGTGCGTGGAGCGAGCGAGCCCGCTGAACACCGACGGCGAGGCGAGCACCGGCGCGG